>Ga0210013_1000315_pt1 | contig 39853 bp, 43 predicted proteins | sample CryGeymeta201506_FD_185553 | JGI IMG/M metagenome (GOLD analysis project Ga0210013, IMG submission 185553) | Groundwater microbial communities from Crystal Geyser aquifers in Utah, USA - Crystal Geyser metaG 2015-06 (SPAdes) (version 2) | ecosystem: Environmental > Aquatic > Deep subsurface >...
TATATGTTTCATATACCTCTTATAATCCCTCAGGCTATTATGGTTCGTGGATTTCTCGAATAGATCTCACGACTGATATATCCACCATTATTGCTGGATACCCACCATTTGGATATTGGACTCCACATTACTATGGTTATGCAGAAGGTATAACTACTGCTTCTCGTCTATGACGTTGAGTGAGTGGTATGTCTCTTGATACTACAAATAAGGTTCTGTATTTTGCTGATGGAGAGAATAATAGAATTCGTGAAATTAACATAAAAAACTATCAGAATCCTTCCGTCTCTGCTATGCAGATGAAAAATATAGAAAATGATGCCCTGACTCTCGGAGCTACTCTCCGAAGTCGTGCTCTTCGGTTCGATTTCTCTGTTCGTGATCTCGATGGTGTTGATTTTATTGAAACAGAAATAGAAATAAAGAAAGTTACTGATCCATTCGATGGAAGTGGAACATATATCACATCTCCTCTTATTACCAATAAATGAGCGGATACAAGTGGGTATTACAATATCTCCGGAGATGATTTGGAGCTCGGAGCCTCATGCCATCTCCGTATACGTTCCCGCGATCAGGGTGGAGTGAATTCTCCTTGGTTCTACTATGGTGGGAATCTTGATATCGGTGTAGCTGGCGCTACGTATTCCGATGCAGATTTTATCGTACCAGCTTCCGATTCAAGTCTTTTCCAGACGACGTATATAACTGGAAATGGAACTTATGTTCAGGAGCGTATTGCGGCACAATCAAAATATTCGATAAAAACATCGAATTTTAAATTAAGTAGTCCGAATCATATGGATCGCGATCTTTCCGGTAATATCTATTATATAGAAACCGATAGTGTCGGTACGGTTGTTAAACGGATGTCTACGGTATATCCGTATACCATAACCCGTATCGGTATACTTCCTAGTATGACATCTCTGTCTATTGATCAGCCCAATAATATCCTCTATGCGGGTGATGGAAATAGTATCTACAAACTCTCACTCACTACTCCAAGTACGGGATTTATCCGTATTACCGGAGGAAACGCCGTAGGATACGGAGATGGATATCCATCGGAAGTGAAGTTCAATAATATCACGGATATAGCTATTTCTCCAGATGGAAAGACTCTGTATATTGCCGATTATGCCAATCACCGAATTCGTAAACTCAATCTCGATGCTTCGGCTGTGGACTATCTTTCTGTTTCGCTTCTCGTAGGGTCCGGACTCGGTGCAAATACTGCCGGAACGTATCAAGGGGCATCGATTCTCAATCCTTATACACTTGAGGTTTCACAGGATGGACAAACGCTCTTTGTCGGAAATAATGGAAATATTTTCCGTATAGCGATAGCCCAGAATAAGGCAACGTTTTTTCGTACTGGATACGTTCAGGTGTATACTATTACCAAAGACCGAACAGGAGATTATCTTTATGTTTATGACAATCAACTCCGAAAGATTAGTATCGACGAAGTATTTAAGGGCGGAGAAGGAAATCCTATACTCGGAGGTGGATACCTTGAAGGAATCGGAGCAGGTTGAGCTGGTAAATTTGCAAGTTCTATACAGGGGATGGTGGAAGTATCATGAAAACTTTTTTTCATCGATACCTCCGCGCGTATTCGTTCTATGATCGTTCCGAATGCCAGTGACTCCTCTACGACGCCAGTCATTCCACTTTCTGCCATTCAAAAAGAATCGAATAATTCTACTACTGTTACTATCGGTGGTGTTACAAACAGTCAGACGATGTATCTCGGAGTAACTATGCGTCATCCGTACAAGTTTACACACGTTCGACCAGAAATCGACATTAAGCCGATTGGAGTAGATTTCGATGCTTCTGCGAATCCTACCGGAACGGTATTCGGAGCATATCAGTACTATGTTGGAACAGATGTAAGTGTTAATGCTCTTATTACCAAAGATCTTCTAAAACCTTCCACTGCTTATCATTGGAGAGCACGTGTTGTTGATGTATATGGCAATCAGTGACCATGGGCGTATGCGAATTCCAATGTCGAGACGGATCCTGACTTCCAGACTGGTCCAACCGGTATCGGACAGACAAATCTTATAATGGGGACACTTTCTGCTGCGGAGGCTACAGGATTCTTCCCACTCGTTCAGCTTCCTGCTTTCAATTACTCACTCACAGATAAGGATGAATTTGGAAATATTAGCAAGATATACTTTATAAATGGAGGATGTCTCGCATATTTTGATTACTATAGTTACCGTCAGCCAGGAAATGCGTATTCGAACTTTATAAAAAATGTTTCTTGTGATGCGAGTTTCGCTTCAGTGAATGGTTCGTTGAAATTTAACGACAACAAAACTTTTATGTATTACCATTCTGCTACACAGGTATTTAAATATGATATGTATTCATGAACAGTAACACTTCTTGCGGGAAATGGTACTTCGGGATATCTTGACGGACTTCCGACATCTTCTTATTTTAATGGAATCACGGATACGATGATTTTAAGGAATCTTGATACGGCCTACAATGAGAAATGTATGCTTGTTGCAGAAAGTGGAAATGCCGATATTCGTATCGTGCCACTCGCAGGTCCGGGTTATAATTGTAAGTGAGTAGTCGGAGCGGATAATGGATATGTTGAAAAATGGAAAGATATTGCTAGTCTTTCTTGTATACGTCAGACAAAAGATACGACTCGACTCTTTGTTAATGCGGGAATTATCGCACTTGCCGATCGTTCATTTACTAGTGTCTCAGGTCTTCCGTGTATGAATGATTCGCTTTCGTCCGATGAATCGACTCTTTATTATTTCTCTAGTTACAATATCTACAAAACGAATGTTCAGAATCATCCTGCTTCGGTGACGAAGATTTCAGGAAAGAGCGCGAACGGATACTTAGAAGGAGACCAGAATAATGCCTACTTTTCTTCAGTAAATACGATTCTCTTCGATCCGAGCTTCAATTCACTCTTTGTAAACGATGCCGGTAAATTCCGAGAAATATTCCTCAATACCGCTACGCCTCCCGCAGTTGTGTCACTTACTCCGTCAAGCGGTAAAACAGGCGATCAGGTTACGGTTGCTGGTAGTACTTTCGGAGCGGATCCAGGTTATGCAAATAGATCGAGTCAGAATTATGGAGTACTCTTTAATGGAGTTCCCGCCACTCCGGACGATTTCGTCTCTTGGTCCGACACTTCCATAGTGGTAAAAGTTCCGGTCGGTGCTTCAAACGGACCAGTACGTGTAGTAACAATATGAGGTATGAGTAACGGAGTGAATTTTACTGTTACCAATACTCCGACAGTCAATTATATAGTTCCTACATCTGCCAAGGCAGGACAGGCGGTACAAGTCAATGGAAAATACTTTGGTACGAAATGAACCGGTTCCTATGTGTACTTCTCAAATGGAAGCGGATCATATGTGGCTGCAAATATCATCGGATGGGCCGATGGTAGAATTGATATTATTGTTCCCGCACAGGCAGCGACCGGTAAGATGAAGGTGACTTCCGGATACGGAGATTCAAATCTTACGGATTTCACTATGCTAACAGGAAGTCCTCCCAATAAACCACTTCCGCTTACTCCGGCGAATGGAGCGTTGTGACAATCTCTGAGCCCGACACTTATTACTCAGGATTATATAGATCCAGATGGTGATACGCACCAAGCTTCTTGGTGGGATGTTCGGGAATCTTCCCAGACTTTCGCGAATCCTATTTATACATCGGGTGTGGATACAATCAATAAGACATCTGTTACGATTCCTCCGAATGGAATGAAGTACAATACTACATACTACTGGCGCGTACGATTCGAGGACTCCCGATGAGATTGGAGCGATTGGAGCGATCAATTCCAGTTCAAAACTACAGACGGCGGTACTACCTCGAATAATATTCCGCCAGTAAAACCTACAAATACATCGCCAGTCAATAATACCGTCGATCTCGATCCGAGCGCTGCGCTCGTGCTTTCTGCTTCTGCATATATGGATGGGGAAACATACGAGAGTGTTACTGGAGCAACTGCACAGAATTCCAGTTCATGGCAGGTCCGCAGTTTCGATGGAACATACAGTACTTCGGTTTTTGAACAACTTGTAACCAATTCTCCGCTCACGAGCGTCACTCTTCCAGTAAACACTCTTATGGCGAATCGTACATATTGTTGGCATGTCAGTTATCGCGATGAGGGCGGTGCAAGCTCGGCTTATAGTGCGGAAACATGTTTCAAGACTAAAGATGGGACAGTGGTGGATGGCGGTTCCGGTTGAGCTGGAGGAAGTGGAGGCTGATATTCCCTTCAATCATATGATGCTCCGACTGCCCCAAGTGGTTTCAGTCTTACAAACAATACAACGACCTCTCTCATAAATCTCGTATCAGATAGTTATGTTGACAGTAATACGGATACTCTTACTGGTACGGGCGATAAGCTTCAGACGGTCGAGTGGCAAGTACTTTTGTTCTCTGGATCTACCGGACTCGGACTTTCCACTGATGGAAACGGTGTTGTAACCGATTCACGGATTGCTTCGATTTCTTTTGGAACTGCCAAGAAATTTCGAGAACTTCGAGAAAATTGTAGTGACGATGTCTGTGTTCTCTCGAAAGTTATTTCTTATAATGACCTCGGAGCAGTCGGAACATATCTTGTCAGAGTTCGTCATATGGATCAATATTCCATGTGGGGTGATTTCTCAGATATAAAAACATTCGAAGTAGCTTCTCTGCCGAATCTTTCCCAGTATCTCGGAACACTTCGAAGTATCGCAAACCTAAGTGTCAAGACTATATCAGGAGATTCATCACCTTTTACTTATCTATGGGCAGGAGTAACACAAGCAGGAGGGGTTGGTAGTATTATTGCTGTAAACGGTGGAATGTGCTGAAGCCAAGCTATTCCTGCTATGTACAGTATATATTCCTATTGTCTCTACGATTCCAATACATCCACTGTTTATGGATATATAAGTAGTTATAAATCTAATACTCTGAAATTTGAACCTACGAAAAAAGGAATCTATGACTTCACCGTTACTGTAACGAATTCGGCAACTCTGAAGAGCCTATCAAAAATTATCCCTGTAACTGTACAATAAAGATGGGTACAAATAGTCGTTGTTTTCCTGTCAAAAATACAGAGTGATTTATCGTAGTGATTGTCATAACACTTCTGACTTTATCAATGTTTGTTATATCTAGTGCATGGTATGTGCTCGGTATTTTTACGAAAAACGGAGAATTTTCTACTCTCAATTCCGAGGCACAAAATCTCCTTGAAAACGAACGTGATTTTTTTCGGAATGAACTTCTGAATACTAATACCGATGGTGGTGGTTATACGACAAATGGAGCAGCGAAAGAAGATGAAAATCATGATGATGATGATTTTTATGGAGGACAATATGATACAGATGGAGAACCTGATAATGATGGTACTGCTTTTATGTACAAATTTGGATTTGTTATGCCTAATAAAAAAGAGAATATCTTTTTCTTGAATAAAAAATATACGGATATCACGTGATTTATGGCAAGTTCTCTTTCCGGATTCAATATATTTTCGGACAAAAATACTGACTGTACCATCGAAATATATGATGGAAATATCTATGAAGAAACGCGAAATTTTAAGTTGAAAACGAAGAAAACTCAAACTCTTCAGGCATCTGTTAATTTCGTTCCGATTTCTTCCTCGGACATTCTCCCCAATGATATTATCTTGATATTTATCACTAACGATACCGATGATCTGATATCCTATTCCATAGGATGAGTGGATCTACAAGGAAAGAATATTGTACAGTTTATGCCAGCGAATAACAAAGATAGAAATGTGGACATATACACGAATATTATTCTCAAAGACAAGGACGGGAACTATATTGTATTCGATGCTATGTTTTATGATATCTTGCCACAAGGGAAAAAGCCTATTTCTCCAACGTATCTTCATATAAAAAGTTCAACGGGGACTACGTTGGAATTGGAATGGGATATAAACGACACGACAAACACAGGAGCCTATTATCTCTATCGATGATCCGATTCTTCTGTCGATTGTAACGAACAGTATTTCCTCGAGAAAATCCCTGATGGATATAAGGAAAATTCGATAAGTATTCAATATGACCCAGGTATATTTTACTACGCTTTATGTGGGTCGAACAGTCCATGATATTGAAATGGACTTGAGAATATTGGACATTTGAGCTTGAAAAGCAATACTCTCCAGGTAACCAAATAATTATGATAATACGACAGTATCAAACCCATACGAAATGAACTTCCATCGTGGAGGCGATTATATCGATAATGCTCATATCATTAGTGATGCTTGGTATTTTCCATTTCTTTAATCTGCAAAATAAAAATATCGTATTCTTTATCGATGATGCGCATTCAGAAAATATTCTCGATGAAGCCTATGTTTTCCTTAGTAATTCCCCATACGCGGATATCCCCACAGGAACATATAGTCTTTTTTACGAGAAGGATCCAAGCCAAGATATGGGCAAATTATCTCTGAGGACGATTCCGACTGATATTAATATAGTCTCCGAAGGAGAATACCTGAATGGTAAATGAGAAAATTTGCCAGACTACAATCTCGCTATGGATACGACTCTTTTTAAGAGAACTATTTTTATAGAAAATATAATTTCTCCAATTATAGCGCAGAAGATGAAAAAAATTACCGTGAGAGTTTGGTATCCTGGATGCGATTTCGCCGGAGATCCTTGTAAAAAAAAGGATTTTTTAATTACTGAACCAATTCCTTATGAATAAACAAGGTTATACCTTAATCGAACTGGTCATCTCTATAATGATATTCATAGTGATGCTCCTTATTTTTTTCTATGTTTTGAAAAATACTATACTTTTTGTAAATCTTTACAAACAGGAAACAGTTTTGCTCAATAATCTGAATATTATTAAACTTAAAATCAACGAAAATTTTCAGTATGATAATATAAAACTTCTAAGAGTTCAGGATCTTTCCTCGACAGGAGTATACTCGATAAAAGATACCGTTGTAAATAATCAAAAAATGAATATCATAGACACAATAGCCTTGGAATATGAAGATAAAACATCTTCATGAGGATTTGTTACAACTCAAACAGGAATATTTGTTCTATGAGTTGTAACTGGGACAGAAGGAAAATTGATTGTTCCACCATCTTCAGAATCGGGATTTTTCACGATAAAATACCTCAGTAATACCGAAAATCTTTTCGATTATACGACGAATAACACTGGAATAATCGTACCGTCCTCGCAGGATTATATTAATATGAACGTGAAAATACGTGAATTTCGTTACTCACTCGTCAATAGTGGTGCATATCTCAGAATAGATATGTCTTATGATAATGATATAGATGGGGACTATGAAAAAATTGGACAGACTGATGAATATTATTTTTCCGGTTCAACATATCTGTTAAAAAAGATAGATTTGAAATAATGTACAATTTATATTCTTAATATCTCTTTTTATGAGCAAACAAGGTTTCACTCTGGTAGAACTTATTGTCACTATCACAATTCTTTCTATTCTCGGAACGATTTCATTTTTGAATTTCAATTCGTATGTTTCCAGTTCTCGCGATTCCAAAAGGATTATAGATCTGGAAAGCATATCAGCATCCCTTGAGATTTTCTATAAAAAGAACAGTGGAATTTATCCGAAACCAAGTGATTCTATTATCGTTTCCTATACCGGAACTACTGGTTTGCAAATACCGTTTTCTTATCTTGGTTTCGTAAAAAACGGACTGAAATTAGATTTTAATGAAATTCCTCGTGATCCTATCACGAGTGATTATTACGCATATGGAACAACACTTGATCAGAAATATTATGAGGTTGCTGCAACACTTGAAAACAATGCAGAAATAAAAAAAACCACTTATATTTCTATAGAAACCGCACAGGCATCAACAGAGAATGAATATGCATATATAATCGGAAATTATAACCTCTGAAAGGCTGATCTGCTTATCAAGCACCTCGTTTTCATAATGGATATGGGGGATGGAAAGAAAAAAATACCAAGAACGGATGTAAATATCGGAACATTGAGTGGAACAACGAATCAAGTGGATGTTTTTTCAGATTTTTTCATATTGGAACAATGAGGAACCAATGTTCCGTATCCGATACGATCGAATAATTTCACTTCCACGAGCCAGACCGGAGCGAGTTCAGATTTTACGATAGAAGTATCGACAGGAGTGAATTTAAACTGTTCCACTTGTGGAAATTAGGAAAAGAACAAAGAAAAGAAGACAAACTCTCTCTGTATAAAATATTTCCCTTCTTTTATTGTAAGCCTTTTTCTTTTGACTATTGCCCACTTTTTCATATAATCCCCCGCATACGCGAGTCGTATCCTATATTGTAATGTGTCTCTATGTCTTTTATAAAAGAATCCATGAAGGAGTTTGATCACATTGTTTGGCCAACTTCAGAAGAAACAAAAAAATACTTTATTACCGTAGTTTCCATGATTACGATACTAACGGTATTTCTTTTTATTGTAGGAACTGCTTTGTCCACCGGGCTTTTTACTGCTAAAGAAAAACTCGCACCAGCTCAATCAGCACCGATAAATACTACGACTTCACCAGTTGGTGATTTGAAACTCGGTGATGTGAAAACTACTACCACTGAAACTTCAGCAAAATAATTTTATTCTCTCTTGTATTTTACATCTATGCTTTTTGATAGTATGAACACTGCCCCAAAGGGCGAATGGTATGTTATCCGTGTTATTTCTGGAACAGAGGAAAATGTTCGATCATCGCTTATGCAGCGTCGAGAAGCATTCAATCTCGAGAATCATATCCTTGAAGTCTTCGTTCCGACACACGATACTATTTCGGTTCGTGCGAATGGAGAAAAAGTAACGAAACAAAAAAATATTTTCCCGGGGTATATCCTCGTGAAAATGGTAGTTACTAACGAAAGTTGGTATATCGTTCGAAATACTCCGAATGTTACCGGGTTTCTCGGTGCTGGTACTATACCGGTTCCTGTGAGTGGTGCGGAACTTGATAAACTCAAGGGAGCATTGAGTGAAAAGAACGCAGCCTTTACTATCAAGTTCCAAATCGGAGATTTGGTGATTATCAAAAGTGGTGCATTTAAAGGAAGTGAAGGGAAAATAACCGAGATAAACGAAGAAAAAGGTCTTGTGAAAGTGGAAGTCAATATTATGGGTCGTGATGTTCCTGTGGAAATCGATTTCATGAGTGTGAAATCAAAGAAATAAAAATTTTCCAAAAACCGATTAGTAACCTGTTTCTCTTTTCATGCGTATATTTTCGTATATTCTCGCCACTCTCGTTACGATTTTTGTACTTAATATCGCTCTCTCTTTTTCGCTTCCGTCATATAGAAATACTTTAGTAAATACACGAACAAGCATATTCCCTGTAACGAAAAAAACTCTAGATATTCCAATGGTGGATGAGAAAATATCGGAAAGCGCTCGTTTGGTTGAGTCGCTCGATCGTATCGATAAGCATATCGAATCATTGAATGAGGCGAAAAAGACAGAAATCGAAACAATCAATACAGAAAGCACATCCGGTACTGTTATTTCTCTTATAGATACTCTTCCGAAAGAACCAGAAATACTGCTCTCCGGAATATTCCTCTCAAAGATTATGCCAGAAGTGATGGTGAAGAAGATAGACAACTCCTGATTCTTCGGTATTCAGGTTATGGGAAAAATACTCTATAATACGTATTTCGATGAGAAGAGAAATATAAAAGTTTATGCTTTCGCAGATACATATGATACGATTCTCCTGAATATGAAGCTTACGAGTAGTGTATATACACTTAACGAAACCGATCAATTTTTCTGATATACCTTTTTCCTAAATCAAATAAAAAAAGACCCGAAAGATACGACCGTACGGTTTATAACCGCTCTGGAAGGTCGAGCCATTGGTGTTGAGGTACCAAAAAGCTATTATCCCACATTGAAAACTCTCCTCCTTAAAAGTAAATAATTTCTCTATTTTTTCATTTTTTATTATTATGGCAAAAGTAACACTCCTTACAAAAGAAGGACTTAATGAATTTCAGGTAGAACTTCAAAATTTAAAAGAGGTTCGTCGTGTAGAAGTTGCGGCAAAACTCAAAGAAGCTATCTCTTATGGAGATCTTTCGGAAAATTCTGAATATGAAGATGCTCGTAGTGAGCAGGCACAAATAGAAATCCGTATCGCGGAACTTGAAGAAATCATGAAGAATCATGAAATTATTGATACGAAAAAAACGAATAAAAAACAAACTGGAGTAAATGTAGGAAGTCTTGTAACTATCACTTCCGTTGATGATGGAAAGAAAGAAACTTTTCGTATCGTTGGTTCTACTGAATCTGATATTTTTGAAAATAAACTGTCTAATGAATCTCCTATTGGAAAATCTCTTATTGGAAAAAACTTAGGTGATATTGTAAAAGGACAAGCTGGTTATGGTTCCTTCGAATACAAAATTGTAGAGATCAAATAGAAATCTTTGCAAAATGTGAACTTTACGTTCAAATCTTACGTTCCTCGCTCGTTGTACTACTTCGTACATCTCGCTTCGGCACCACGGGCGAGAGCACTTACGCGATTTTCACGAAAACTTCATCATTTCTCAGAAGATTTCTGAATCCAGAGAAAATTTAACGCTTAACTGGGCAAGACCCTAACTATAACTATGAATTTCTTTGCTCAGTATATCATACTCGTTCCGGTAATTGCTTGGATTATTTCAGTGGTTCTCAAGTGATTTTATGGGCTTCATATGAAGAACTTCTCACTCTCTCAGACACTCGGTTCTGGAGGAATGCCAAGCGTACATAGTGCTCTTGTTACGAGTATTACAACGGCTCTCGGAATCAAATATGGAATATTTTCTGATATATTTGCCATCGCTCTCGTATTTTCGATGATTATTATCTACGATGCTATCAATGTCCGATTTGAAGCAGGTCTTCATGCGAAAGCCTTGAATCAACTCCGATGCAATAAAGAACAAGCAAGGGATTATAATTTCAATGAATCCATCGGGCATCTCCCAGAGGAAGCTTTTGCGGGAAGTGTGATAGGAATTATCGTTGCAATCATACTCATGAATATATAGAAAAGATATTTAAAAAGCGAACTTCGCATTCAAGTTTTACGTTCCTCGTTCGCCGTACTGTTTCAGTACGTTTCACTTCGGTACGCAACTTTTATGCGAATTTCATCTTTTTAAATATCTTTTCTTTTTAAGATAAACATTTTTCAAAAACTAACAATCATCAACTTCCTATGTTCTCCATTTACGACGAAGTAAAACTCAAGGCGTTCCTTCTGGAACATGGACACAAGAACTTTCGGTACGCTCAAATCGAGCATGCAATTTACAAGGATCTCGTGACGGATTTCGACGCTATGACGACAATATCGAAAGAACTTCGTGATCTTTTGAAAACTACTTGTTATTTCACTTCGCTTAAAGTGAAATCCGCTGTAACTTCGGACGATGGACAGACAACCAAATTTCTCATAGAAACACACGACAATAAATTCCTTGAAGCAGTTATTATGCGACACCTCTCAGGGCGAAATACTTTATGTGTTTCCTGTCAGGTTGGATGCCCAATGGCGTGCAGTTTCTGTGCGACCGGGAAACTCGGACTTACGCGTAATCTTGATTTCACTGAGATTGTGGAACAGATTATGATTGCAGTGCATCACCTTGCGAAAGAAGATAAAAAGCTTCGGAATATCGTCTATATGGGAATGGGAGAGCCATTTCTCAATTATGAGAATGTGAAATGTTCGATAGAAATAGCATCGGGACAGAAAAAACTTGACCTTTCGAGTCGTCGTATCACGGTTTCTACATGTGGAATCGTTCCCGGAATCAATAAAATCGCCGAGGATTTTCCTCAGGTTTCGCTCGCTATTTCTCTCCATGCTCCGACTGATGAAGCTCGTAAATGAATTATGCCCGTAGAACAGACATATCCACTCGACAAGCTTATGGAAGCGCTCGATGCGTATGTGGCAAAAACCAATAAACGAATTTTTTACGAATACATAATGATTAACGGTCTCACTGATCGTCCAGAATACGCGAAAGCGCTTGCAGATCTCCTTCGTGGAAGACTTGCTCATGTGAATTTTATCCCGTATAATCCTGGGGAAGGAAGTTCCGATTCTAAGATGCTCCCAACCTCCAAAGTTATGATCAAGAAATTCCAAGATGCTCTGGAAGCGGCAGGAGTTCCCTCTACTATCCGCCATACGATGGGAGATGATATCGATGCTGCCTGCGGACAGCTTGCTCTCAAAGAACAGGAAGGGAAATAAGATATATTTTTGAGATTATGAAAAGTAAGAGAGTATTTATTCTAAACTTACAAATATATGGATTCTCCTATTCTTAATCTTGAACCAAAAAAAACCAGAAGAGAAATTCAGGATGAAATCCGGAAACAGAAAGCACTCAAGAAATCTGAACGAAAGGCTGCTCTCAGGAGAAAAACCGAGAAAAAACTCGCTGAAAAAGCCGAGAGAAAAGTGATGCACAAAGTGAATAATGCGAAACGGAAACTGGAGAAAAAAATAGAAGCAAAAACTTTGAAACGAAGATGAAACGAAGAAAATCCAAAAAAATAATCCGCCACGGCGGATTATTTTTTGATCAAGAATTTTATGAGTTTCAGACTTACGAGTGTTTTTCTGAGGTTTTTTTTCGGATTGGAAAGAGCTCGATAGAGCCATTCTATTTTCAGCTTCCGTATCCAAGCCGGAGCACGTTTTTCGGTTCCGGACCAGAAATCGAGGAGTCCACCGACCGTAAAGACGAGACATTCCATTTCTTCGATTTTCTCTCTGTTGTTTTCGACCCAGACTTCCTGACGAGGACTTCCTCGTCCGACTAGAAGTGTTCGGATAACCCTTTCCTGTTTCGGTTTTATCTCGCTCCAGTCGAATTCCTCAAATCCGTTTTGAACGGAAATGACCGGAAATCCGAAAGTTCACGTTATATATATTGCCGATTTTTGCACTGTTTCTTCGGTCGCTCCGTAAAGGAAAATCTCCACTTTTTTATCTTTCGGAATATTTGAAAGAAAACAAGGGAGAAAATCTGTTCCATTCAAGTTCGGAAGTTCTTTTCCGAAATGTTTTCTGTAAAGAAGATTCAGAGCAATGCCGTCTGGCAAAAGAAAATCCCCACTTAAAAGAGCTTTCCTATAATTTTCTTTTTCTGGTGTGCTTTTCTCGCTATCGAGCTCATTGAGGACAATGCTTGCAAAATAGAGAAAATGTACAATACAATATACTTTTTCTTTATAATTCTCGAGAATATTTTTCGTGGTATTTTCCGCATCAGTAAGAGTGAACTGAGAGAAGATTTCCGTAAGATTTTTATTCATTTTCCATGATTATTTTTAAAATTTTTTCTTTAGTATAAGATAAAACACAAAAAATCAACTGCTTCTTTTTGAATTTTTCGGCTTTTCTGATACAATGAAGCAAATCTTTAATGAAGCCTATGACCCCAAGTGAACTCATCATTATTCTCGTCATTGTTGTTGCTATCCTTTTTTGAGTATTTCTCTATACCAAAAGACGGATAGATTTTCGGCGTTCTATCGATATGGTTTTTCTTCGTATCCTCATTCCGAAAAAGGAAAGCGAACAGGATGAACGAAAGGAAACGACCCGAGATTTCAAGGAACAGATTAGTCTTATGGAACAACTTCTTTCATCACTCAAATCTCTTCATTCTGGCGGATGGAAATCAAAACTTTTTGGTCAGGATTATATTTCCCTTGAGTATGTGGCTCATAAACAGGAAATATATTTCTATATCGTCGTTCCGAAAAAAGCAAAGAATCTCATCGAGAAACAGATTAGTGCATTCTATAGCGATGCGGTTATTGATGAAACAGAAGAGATTGATATTTTCCAGAATAAGAAAGTAGTAAAAGGAGTGGAACTTATTCTCTCAAAATCCTTTCATTATCCGATAAAAACTTATCAGAAACTTGAGAGTGATCCTATAAACACAGTTCTCTCGACTCTCGGGAAACTCGGAGAAACCGAAGCGGCATCGATTCAGATTCTTCTTTCTCCGATATCCGATACTTGGCAAAAATCGGTGAAGAAAACAGAGAAACACAAAGGATGAAAACTTTCTCTCAATCCATTTTCTTGGATTATGAGTCTTTTTAGTGTTCTTTTTTCTTCTCCGGAAGAAAGCAAGAAGGAGGATTCTCACGAAAGTGAGGATGAGGACGGAGTTATGAAAGAGAAACGCAAAAAAACCGGATACGAAGTCGTGATTCGTATTATCGCAACCGGGGACGATGCATATATGGTGGAATCGGAGATGAAGAATATTACTTCGTCTTTTTCTCAGTATTCCATAGCTATGGGAAATGGTTTCAAATCCGAGAAAAAGACGAATCTTGACGGATTTATGCGAGAGTATATTTTTCGGCATTTCCCATTTTCTTTTACTCGAAAATCAGTTCTTAATATCGAAGAAATAGCTTCTGTTTTCCATCTTCCACATTCCAAATACAATAAAACTCCCGAAATCCGTTGGCAGAATTTCAAGATTGTGAAAGCGCCAGTCAATCTCCCAAGCGAGGGACTCCTTCTTGGATTTAATACCTATAAAGGTGTTACGAAAGAAGTTCGCGTTCAAAATGAAGATCGTTTCCGTCATTTTTATATTATCGGACAGACGGGTACGGGTAAATCGACAGAACTTCAGGTGATGGCACGACAGGATTTCCGCCTTGGAAACGGAGCGTGTATTATGGATCCGCACGGAGAACTCGCTCTTGATCTCCTTCCTTTCGTTCCACGCGAACGTGCTGATGATGTTATCTACTTCGATCCTGCAGATATGTCTAGACCGATGGGAGTTAATATCCTCGAAGCTACAACTGATGATGAGAAACAGATGGTGGCACAGGACGCGATGAATATCATGATCAAACTTTTTGGTCCGGAAATTTTTGGACCTCGTATTCAGGATTATTTCCGAAATGGAGTTCTGACGCTTATGGATTACCCAGGAGGATGTGCTCTCACCGATATTATGCGACTCTTTACCGATGATGATTTTCAAAAAGAACGTCGTCGTACGCTTAAAAACCCGGTCGTTAAGGCTTGGTGGGACTTCACTTTCGCTAAGATGGGAGAACGTGAAAAGGGTGAAATTATTCCGTATTTTGCTGCTAAATTTGGAGGATTTATCACCAATACAATGATGAGAAATATCATCGGACAGACCAAGAGTTCTTTTGATGTATTCGATGTTATGCAACAAAAGAAACTTCTCTTCATTAATCTCTCCAAGGGAACACTCGGAGATATCAATTCCACACTTTTGGGACTTATTATGGTTTCCAAAATTCAGATGGCGGCGATGCGAAGACAGAATGTCGTGAAGGAGGAACGAAGCGATTTCTTTCTCTATATCGACGAGTTTCAGAACTATGTCACCGATTCCATCGAATCTATCCTTTCCGAAGCTCGAAAATATCGTCTCGGACTGGTAATAGCACATCAATACTTGGGACAGCTCCAGAAATCCGACGCGCTTACGAAATCGAGCCTGAATTTGAAAGATGCGATTTTCGGTAACGTGGCGAACAAGATCTGTTACCGAATCGGACCGGAAGATGCAGAATTCATTTCCAAGGATTTCGCTCCAGTATTCTCCAACCAGGACCTTGTAAATATCGACAACCGCAAGGCGGTTATGCGACTCTGTATCGATGGACAGGCGAGCTCTGCATTCAGTCTCACGCCCGTGAATCCGTATACCGAAAAAGGTGACCCGATACTTGCCCGTGCCTACAAAGAACTTTCCCGCCTCAAGTACGGACGAGATCGGGAGTTTATCGAAAAAGAAATCATTTTTAGAATTTGAGCTTAATATTATTTTTTCTATGAAAATCATCCTTTCCATCCTCATTTTCCTTCTGTCTCTCGGAAGTGTTTTTGCTGTGGAAAACAAGAGGGATTCACTCTACAACGATTACACCAATAATGTAAAAAATCTTTGTGCAAGCTCAGGATCCGAGTGGTCAGGTTGGAAAACAGGAAGTCTCATAAAAATAGTACAAGTGAATTATGCTGATATAAATAACCAAAAAGGAGGGGATATAATCTACAAAAAATATTTGAAGGAACTTCAGGCGGATGCTTCCAAAATCGATTCTTTTTGACTTGGTAATGGACCAGTATTTCTCGACAAGGCATCCTATATGTATAAGGAAACTATGAGTGCCCTCTACGCTTGTGCAGTTATGAATGTACGGGTTCGAACTATTAATACGATCCTGAAGATTCCGACCACTCGATCCAATCTCAAAGAGGTTTTAACCAAGGAACGCGATAGTACTGCGAAGAGTCTATCGGAAAAAGGATGTTTGCAAGTTACGGATACCTCGGAACTTTCTCTCAGAAAAACTCTTCTGGATAATACAACGTACCAGTATTGTAATTACCGATACTATCTCAATTATCTCGATAACGTCTCAAAAGATTCCATTGAAACATATTTCGGCGACAGTACGATTGCAAAAGATAATTTCGCCAAACAGGATACAAATACCGCTGCTGTTACTCAACAAATTGCTCGAGGAGTAAATAAAATTAAGAACGAAATAATTCACACAAAAGAAGTTTTCCCTCAGGCGATGGTCGCTTTCTCGGAATTTGAGAAAACCTACGCTTCACATATTATTCTTCAATTCATTCTTCAGGATTACATAGATCTGAGAACCACACTCAAAAGTGTTATGAATCCTATCGGACAGGTAATCTACAAGGCTTCTAATGCCCAGGCACCATAATAAAATCTCTGCAAAATACGACCTTCGTACTCAAACTTTACGTTTCCTCATTCGTCGTACTATTTCGTACGCCTCATTCCGGTTCGCAGTTTTCATACGAATCTCATTATTTTTCAGGAGATTTTCATTTTTCACACAAATTCTATCGTTCTTTCATAACTCGCAAATCCTGGCATAATAGAAAATAGTGTGTGGCTAAAATAAGGAGTATTTGGCATAATAGAGCCAAATACTCCTTTACTTTTACCAGAGTGAATAAAAGTTATCAGAAAAGATGCAAAAAATGCTCGGGTTGCAAGATCAAGAAAGATGGATTCATGAGATGAAAGCAAAGATACAAATGCAAGGATTGTTGATATGTCTTTCAGAACAAGACTCGCACTCTTGTAAACTCCAATGATGCAGGTATCTGGAAAGATTACTCCATCTGAAAACAGACATACGCTGAGCTTTCCGCCAAGTATTGAATCAGCGTGCGAACCGTGCAGAAGAAACTCGACGATTATGTCCTTCCGAAGAAAGTACTGATACCAAGACCGATTATTCTCCTTGTAGATACGACGTACTTCTGAAACATTGGAGTAATGGCTTTCAAAGATGCTCTCGGGAAGAGAATAATCCATTGCCGGCTCGTGACCAATGAAAGTGCTTCTGATTACAAACTCTGAGTGAAAGAACTACAAGATGAATGATGGGTTATCGAAGGTATCGTCTCTGATGGAAAAAGAGGACTACTCGGATGATTCGGAGATATCCCCACTCAGATGTGCCAGTTTCATCAGGTGGCCATCATTCGGAGGTATGTTACCAAAAAACCAAAGATTCAAGCCAATAAGGATTTGAAAGTTCTCGGAGAACTCCTGACCAGAACCGATAAGGAAACTTTTGAGTATGCTCTGGATTTGTACGCAGAGACCTACAAGGACTTCCTGAAAGAAAAGAGTACCTGAGCAGATGGAAAGACTCGCTATACTCATAAAAAGACCCGCTCTGCATACTTTTCACTGAGACGAAACTTGCAATATCTCTTTGTTTGGTATAATCGTCCATGAAAGCTCAAGATACCAAATACTACCAATTGATTGGAATGATATTTTTCTCATCTGAAATCCAAAGTACGGATACATAGATGATTAAAAAAGGAGAGAAAAATCAAACTGATTCTTTCTCTCCTACTCGGGTAAAACCTATCATTCCAGCCACACACTTTTTGCTATTAAGCCCAAATCCTATATAAAAATCCTATTATCTCCCAACCAATTCCGCCATATCTTCTTTGAGTTTGGCGGTATAGGTAACGGGAACTTTCTTGCTCGGATGTATGAAACCGATACGACTTGCGTGGAGGAGTTGTCGTCCGATTCCGTACGTTCGCTTTGCGAAGGCATTTTCCTGCTTATCTCCATAGATATTATCTCCGAGTATCGGGCAACCGATCGAACTCATATGGACACGGATTTGGTGCATTCGTCCGGTTTCAAGCCGACATTCTATGAGACTATATTTCCCTTGGATTCCCGTCTCCAATACTTGGTAATGGGTAATGGCTGTTTGTCCGCCCTCCTCGTCTATGATGATTTTATTTTCCCGTTCGGCATGCTCGAGTCGTCGAAGCTTTTTCTTTATAACTCCGCGGGTTTCTGGTGGAACTCCGAGACAAACCGCGAGATAGATCTTCTCTATTTTATTTGATTGCAGAGCCTTGAGCATGACATCGAGCGATGGTTTGGTTTTGGCAATCATAACGATTCCCGAAGTGTCTTTATCGATTCGGTGAATAAGCGATGGTTTGAAAGTGAGAGAATTGAGCTTCGCTCCAAGATAATCCTGAACCTGAGCGATGAGCGAAAGTTCCGTCGTTTTGAAATCCCCGGGATGCACGATAACTCCAGGATTTTTGTTCACGATAAGAAGATCACCGTCCTCGTAGACGATATCTTTTGGATTCAATCCATCACGGGTACCGGTACCAATCACGGGTACCGGTACCTTGACTGATGTAAGTATCTCATATTCTTCGTCTTTGACATAAAGCTGGACATTGTCGCCCTCCTCGAGTTTGTATTCATTATCTTCCCGTTTTCTATTAACTTTTACATTGTTTTTTCGATTGAGTTTGTAGATAAGACTCAATGCCGCATTCGGCATAAGCTTTTTGAGGAATTTATCCAATCGTTGACCCGCATCGTTTGAGGTGATGATGAATTGTTTCATGAAGTGATGATGAATTAGAGATATTTCTATTGAAACACTGTGAAGTCGAGTGCTTCGCTGGTTGTTAGTTGTTGAATATACTTAGTAATATTTTTTCGGAATCCTCCGGCATATCCTTGTCCTTCGACAACCGCAGTTTGGAGAGGAACGCTTTGTACTGGATCAAACTCCATTCTATATTCAAGATAGGGTACTATCGTTGTATTGACATTTAGAAGAAGTGGATTAATAAGAGAGAATTTAAGTGTACAGATGGGGTTAGTGGTGTTTGTTTGATATCCGCATTTATTAATATAAAAGTTTATAAACGTATCAGAAGAGCCCGAGAGCGTACTTCATAAATAAGTACTTATATTAAGGAAGTTTCCATCTATTTCACTAACTTTAATTTGACTTCCGCTTGCCTGGAGGATTTCTCCGCTTGAGGAAATAGACCATTGAATTAGGGGGGTTGTCCCTCCAGATAACGATTCGTTATTAATTCCATCTTTATTGGTATCTGGAACCCTAAATTTAATATGAGATTTCAGTGTAGGATTGTTCCAGTCTATTGTATTCAAACTATTCAATTGGAGTTGAATTGGTTTACCTGGGGCGAGTACTGACCAATCCGCATCATACTCGCTGTTTCCTTGTCCAGGAGCTGGAAGAAATAATCCCATTGCGGTTACATTATATACGATTCCAGAGCCATTGGAGAGAAGCGATGTGGAGCTTCCCGTTTCATACCACGGAGTACTCCCGGACATAGAAAGAAGTGCTTCATCCAGAGCGGTATTTGCCCGATAGTATGAGATATTCCCATTTTCTATTCCTTTGATATCATGGGAAAATGGGACGATTTTATCGAGCAGATAGATAGCGATTACGGAAATAACAATCGTTATAAACATACTTATAATAAGCGCGGATCACTTTTTTGAGGAGGAGATGAACAATAATTTCATAATAACCGTAGAAATGAAATGAAAATAATTTTATTTTGGTAGATTCACCGTTGTTGAAATAGTCATATTTGCGGCTGGACCCTTGATAGTCTTGCGTTTTTCCCATGCAAGACCAAGTGTGAGACGGATTTTTACATACGAATTAAGAACGAGAGTGTCGTCAGTTTCTTTCCATGCATAACGGAAATCTTTTTCCGGATACGGATAAAACCCCAAACCTTTTACATTTATCCATTCAGGAAAAATATCCACCCATTTACTTTCTGCTGCCGTTGGAAGATTATTGGCTCCCGTACAAATGTAATCAGTATTACATTCCCATGTGTCGATAATACCGTCGTATCTTCAAGTAGAATACGATGCTCAAGAATGACTCAGTCCGAGATCCCGTCCTGTAAGTTTCAATATTTGGATATTTCCGAGACAAGCTACCCCGCTTCCTGTTGTAAAATTACACGTTGCTCCGGGCGGAGCATTGATATCTGTTTTTAGTGTCCATCGAAAATACGTTCGTTCGGTTTTTATTCATTTCTTTATAAGGTAGAGTTCTTTCATCCCGATTCCTCCAGTGAAGGCGCTTGGTCCCATACCGAGATCCTCATCATCATCATCTCATCGGATATTCCCATCTCCATTCTCGTCTCATAAGTCTCCGTTCGCATTGGAATTGTAATCGATGAATTGTTGACGATATTCTCCGAACCTTTGTTTCGTTCCGGTCAAACATCCTCCAGTTCCCATACTTGTTCCGTTTCCACTCACGCAAAAATATTGTGTACCGTTATTTCCGAATCCGGTAAAATCCTGATAATGTCAGGACATAGTGGTAGTCCCCACAGCTTTTCTATTCCAGTATTCTTCGTAATCGATATCTCCCCCGGTTTTAATAAGTTCAACGAATTTCTCCATGGCTCCATAGAGTTCGCTATTGAGATCGAGTCGGCTCGATACTTGAGTTCGAAGTATCCCGATACTGCCCATCGTTTCAAAAGCAGCGATAATAATTATCGCAAAAAGGGTAATCGAAACAACCATCTCGATGAGACTGAATGCACGAGTGTTGAAAGGTTTAATGGTATTGTTTCCGGTATCTCGTTTCATATTTTACTGAAAGATAAAAACTATTTCTTTTTTTCTATAAAAACCTGCTTTTTTTCGAAAATGTAATGAAGAAAAGTCCCGACACTTCGCCCGATTTTTATCCCTGATGGAGCTTTCCAGAATGATTTTGGTCCGATATGGAAAAAGAAATTCATTATATCAAGGAAGGTATTTTCCTTCAATGGTTTTTGGTCTTTTCCCACTAAATTTTTTATAAAAAGACTGAAACTTTGAAAAAGTGATACGAAAAAATTTCCCACTAAATTTATGAGAATGAAGAAAGTGTTTTCTTTGAGATTTTTTCACATATTTTGAAACAAATAACGGATTTAATATCTTTCCCTTTACAAAAACCATATTTTCCTATAATCAACTTCGTATTATGTTTAACTATAAACTATCATTTATACAGTATGTATTATATATCAAATTCGAAAAATCGGAAACTAAAAAATAAAATACATTTTCTCTTTGCGCGTCTCAGTTTTAATTTCATTCATCTTTCTGGAAGTTTGAGAGTTATTAGTATTGGTGTTTTTATTTCATTTTCTTCGCTTTTTTTCAACTGGTTTTCCATTCTGGACAATGGTTTTACAGGAACTGCTTTCAGTGTTCATGCCGGATATATCGGATATATAATTATCCTTATAAACAGTATTCTTTGTTTTCTTCTTCTCTCAAATACTGGAAAAGAAAAACTCAAGACGAAAGCGCATCTTACTTTCTCGGATCATACGATTATTATCGCCTCAGGAATTACTCTTTTCCTTTTAACGCTCGTTATTTTTAATTCCATTCGTGGTTTCGTTCTTTTTTATCAAAATATTGTTATAGGTGATGGTATTATATTTCAATATATTGGATCATTTTTTATCACTGTCGGAGGCTTTCTTTACTATCGTGAAAAGAAGCAGGATTTTCTGAGTACTATGTACGTAGAAAACGCACAAGCAAGCGATTCCTTTCTTGCTGATTATGAGGATATTCTCGGAAAAAATGACCCGGATAAAAAAAATATGACGCTTCCACTATAAATAAACTTTTTTTTCTTGACTTTTTCAAAAAAAACCCTATACAGGATAGTAATCCTATTCACTTTTTTCAAAAAACATGGTAGCAACTCTATCGACCAAACAAATTCAAGATAATTTCCTTTCTATTCTTGGAGGATTGACGGATAAAGAACAATCTGTTATCACTCGTCGTATTGGACTTGGTGGTGAAAAAGAAACACTCCAAGCTATTGGAAATACTTATGGAATAACTCGAGAACGTGTTCGTCAGATTGAAGATGTTGGTATTAAAAAGATTGGACGAATCGTTCGATCAAGCACACTTGTATACATTCAAGAAACAGCAGAACGTATTCTTTCTGTGGCAGGATGACTCATGACTCGAGATAAGCTCGTTATGGCTATTATAGAAGAAATCAGTATTGAAAAATCTCTCAATGAAGGAATTCTTGAAGTTATTGTTCAGTCAGATTTCAACATCCAAAAAAGCAAACCACAAATCGGAACAAAGAGTTATTTTTACACTCCGGAAATCCAGAAAAAACTCATCGGAGCTATCCATAAAGAGGCAATCACCCTTCTCAAAAAGAAGGGTGATATTATGGAAACAGCAGCTCTTTACGAGATGATTAAATCCAATCTCACGCCAACATTCGGAAAAGTAAATGTTTGCCTTATCGATGCGGTTCTCGATATATTCGACGAACTTGTGAAAGGAGAAGAAAAATATATTGGTCTTACCAAATGGAAGATTCTTAATCCTTCTACTCTTAAGGACAAAGCGATTTATGTTTTTAAGAAAGAAAAGAATCCTATTCATTTCGTAGAACTTGCCAACAAGATTTCGAATTACTTCGGAGAAGCAGTAAAGGTTGCAACTATCCATAACGAACTTATCCGAAACAACGAATTCGTTCTCATTGGACGAGGTATCTATGTTCTTAAAGAATGGGGATATAAACCAGGAACGGTTCTTGATGTTATTATGGATATCTTCACAAAGGCGAAAACTCCACTTTCAACAGAAGAAATCATCGCGCGAGTCCTCAAATCTCGAAAAGTGAAAACAAGCACTATTTATATGAATCTTCAGAATAAACAACAGATTGAACGAGTCGGACGTAATATGTATCAACTCAAAAAAAATTAATCTAATTTCTCTTATGAAAGAATGTAAAAATTTTCGAGAAGATTATAATACATCTATTGAATTTCCTGAATGAATTGTGGCGGTGAAGAAATTTTATAAATCTTTGGTAGATTATTTCTTGTCTCTCATTCAGAATAAAAAATAATAAAAATCCTCGGAGTTTTCCGAGGATTTTTAATTTAAACCTTCCTGTAACTCAGTGCTTCTGCGAGATGTGGAAGTTGTATATTTTCCGAGCCTTCCAAATCAGCGATGGTTCGAGCGAGTTTCAGTATCCGGAAATATATTCGGGTAGAGAGACTGAGACGTTCCATAGCACTTTTGATGAAAATATCTTCTTTTTCCCCAAGAATGCAAAACTTTTCCGTGTCTTCGTTTCCCATCTCGGCATTATAGGTTTTCTTGGTTCCGGAAAACCGTTTTCTTCCGAAAACACGGGCTTGTTCGATCTGGTTTTTCAGTTCCTCGGATGTTTTCGAAGTTTTTTTATGTTCCGCGAAATCCTCTATCTTTATACGGGGAACCCGAATAAAGAGGTCGATTCGATCGAGAATAGGCCCAGAAAGCTTGGAACGGTACCGTTCAATCTGCGATTCGCTACAGATACAGGATTTTTCCTTGTCTCCGAGAAATCCGCACGGACAAGGATTCAGAGCTCCGATGAGGACGAATTTTGCAGGGTAGGTATAACTCGCATTCACTCGATTGATACTTATTTCTCCATCTTCGAGTGGTTGTCGAAGCATCTCCAGGAGTTTCCCGTCGAATTCCAGAAATTCATCGAGAAAGAGTACTCCTTTATGAGCGAGACTAATCTCCCCAGGACGACTGTCTCGTCCTCCTCCGATGATACTTACTCCGCTTGCGGTATGGTGAACTTTGCGAAATGGTCGAGTAAATACGAGCGGATGATCTTTGGATAACAATCATGCGACGGAATAGATTTTTGAAACATCGACAATCTCCGAGAAATCCATATCGGGAAGTATCGTAGCAAAAGCTTTTGCGAGCATAGTTTTTCCCGATCCGGGAGGTCATTCCATAAGTATATTGTGACCTCAGGCAGCAGCGATGACAAGCGCTCGCTTGGCATGTTCCTGTCCGATAATATGTTCAAATCCAGTGTTTTGTACTCAGGATTTGTATTTCTCGATATATACTTTCGGATCAATCGGGGTGTGAGAAGGAAGGGGTTTTGATCCAGAAAGTATCTCCACGAGCGAGGCGAGATTCTTGACTCCGATGAGATGTACTCCTGGGATAAGAGATGCTTCTTCAAGGTTTTCTCGTGGAAGAAACACATATTTTATCCCTTGTTCTTTGGCAAAAATTACCGACGGAAGGATAGCGCTCACACTTCGGAGTTTCCCGTCGAGCGCAAGCTCTCCGACGAATAGACTGTTTTCCATATAGTCCTCTAGAAAATCGTGTTCCCGGCAGAGTATCCCGATCGCAATCGGCAGATCAAAACTTGGTCCTCTTTTGCGTACATCGGCTGGAGCGAGATTGACGGTAATCCGAGTGGATGGGAAAGTGAATCCGGAGTTTTTGAGAGCGCTTCGCACCCGTTCTTTGCTTTCCTGAATGGCCGCATCGGGAAGTCCGACGATATTGAATGCCGGCATTCCATTACTGACATCGAGCTCCACATCTATCTTGTTTCCAGAGAGACCGTTTACTGATACTGAAAAAACTTTTGAAAACATACTAAGAGAAATTTATAAAGTAATATCCTGACTATACGGAATGTTTTTATGAAAAAAAAGAAAAAGTAGAGAAAAATTCATACATATAGAATATATGTATCTATCCCATATTTCCAAGATTTGTAAACACGAAAATTCTCTCTCGTTTGCGTTTTTTATAGAAATCTGGTACTATAGCCAAAAGAGTACGAGTATTTTCCTTTATTTCATCTTATGAATTTCGATTTTTCTTTCATTCCGACCGCTTTCGCAAAAATCGCGATAGGTTCAGGTTCGGTGCAAAATACAGCGACGGTTGCTACCGAATCCGGTACTTCAGGCGGATTTGGGATGATTTTTTCGTACATTGGCGATATACTACTTCTTGTTATCGTATTTTTTCTTTTCCTGAAATTCATTCGTCTTGTTTATGAAATCTACGCAGCCCGCAAGCTCGTATATATGCGTATAACTCTTCCTCGTGCTGACTCCAAACTCGATAAAGAAAAGGAAACCAAAAAAGATTTCAAGGAAAAGACTGGTATCATGTCCATTTTTTATAAGGGTATCCACAAGATTTCCGAAGCAACTCTTATGGAAACGTTTCTTGATTATATTTTCGACCATGCGAAAATATCTCTGGAACTTATGTATGATAAAGGACAAGTGTCTTTTTATGTCGTAACCTACAACAATTACGTACCGCTTATTTCCCAGCAAATCACTTCCAATTATTCCGATGCGGAAGTAAAAATAATTTCTAAGGAAGAATACGGTGATATAAAACCGGTCGGATATACGCTCCGTGCTGCTTCTATTAGTAAAGCGAATGATGATATTTTCCCCATAAAAACCTATAAGTACTTCGAGGACGATCCACTTTCCAGTCTCACGAACAATATCGGTAATCTCAAAAAAACAGATCATGCGGTATTTCAGCTCGTCATTAAACCGGTTGGTTCTTCTTGGAATCGTAAAGCGAAGAAGGCAGCGAGTGAAGTAGCAAAAGGAAATTATAAAAAATGAGCGAAGTGAGGACTGTTCATGACGATTATTCAATCTATACTTTCTCCTCTTTACTGGATTGCTCAGCGTTTGGTAAATAATGAGCCGGCCAGTGGCGATTCTGGAGCTCCAGGAGCATCTTCCGGAGATTCCTACAAGATATTTAACCAAGCCGAACAGGAAGCTCAGAAGATGGTCGGAGAATCAGCAGGACAACCGGGATTTCAAGCATCTATTCGTGTTCTTGTCGCTTCAGATACTCCGCAGAGCGCAGAATCAGGATTATACAATCTCCTTTCTGCTATGAATATTTATACTGACGAATACAATAATAAACTCGATAATCCTCAGATTATCGAAAATATGTTCGCTTTCTTTTTTACACCAATTCGTTATCTCGCTTTCAAGCTCCGTCTCGTAGGACTTCTTCAGAGTAAGAGTATGTTTTCGACGGATGAACTCTCGACATTGTATCATTTTCCTGATATCAATTACAATAAATCTCCGATTATCAAGTGGCTTGAATATAAGATGCTTTCTCCGCCGAATAACCTCCGAACTCTGACTAAACCAACGATGCTTATGGATTATGTCCGAGACAAGCACGGAAATGTTCTGACGAACGACGGAAGTTATCTAAAAGTCGATCAGAATTGGAATCTCATTCGGGATGCTTCCAGAAATTTCGTAACTGTAGCAGGCGAAGTTGTTGCGGTTTTTGTCGATGGTGATAATAAAGGAAAACCAGTAGATGAAGGAAAAACTCCGAAACAGGAACTTCAACAGCGTCGCATCGCCGGATTTCCGGTCTTTACGGATGGAGTTCTTATGGGATGGAATGAGTACCGAAATAATAAAACTCCGATTTATTTCACTCGAAAAGATCGCGGACGTCATCATTATATTATCGGTAAATCCGGATGAGGAAAGTCGGTATTTGTCGGATATATGGCACGACAGGATCTCTGGAATGGCGACGGACTCTGTATCATTGATCCGCACGGAGATTTGGTTGAAGATGTTATTGCATTTACTCCGAAAGAACGAGCGAAAGATGTTATCGTCTTTAATCCAGCCGATCACGAACGTCCAATGGGACTTAATATGCTTGAAATCATTGCAACCGATCCGGCGCTTCGAGCCATCGAAAAAGACCGAGCCGCGCTCGATGCGACTTCTATATTCATCAAGATATTTAACGAAGAAATCTTCGGTCCGCGAATCCAACACTACTTCCGAAACGGTTGTCTGACACTTATGGACGATGAGGACGAAGGCGGAACGCTTATTGATGTACCACGACTTTTTGTTGATGACGCATTTATGAAATACAAGACTTCCAAAGTACAAAACCCTGTTGTAAAGGCCTTCTGGGAACATGAATATGCCAATACAGGAGATCGTGAGAAACAGGAAATGATTCCGTATTTCAGTTCGAAATTCGGTCCGTTTATTACCAATACAACCATTCGTAATATCATCGGTCAGCCAAAATCCGCTTTTAATCTTCGTCGTGTTATGGATGATCAGAAAGTCCTTATGGTCAATCTTTCCAAAGGTATGATCGGAGATCTTAATGCCCAACTTCTCGGTCTTATATTCGTTTCCAAGATTAATATGGCGGCTATGAGTCGCGCTGATACTCCGGAAGACGAACGAAAAGATTTCTTCCTTTATGTCGACGAGTTCCAGAACTTCGCCACCGATACATTTGGGGAAATATTGTCAGAAGCACGTAAATACCACTTGGCACTTATTATGGCGCACCAATACATCGCTCAGATTGGAGGTTCCAAATCCAAGGATGGAAAACCTTCCATTAAAGATGCGGTATTCGGAAATGCCGGAACTATCATGTCCTTCAAGGTCGGTGCAGAAGATGCGGAATATCTCGAAAAAGAATATGCTCCGCTCCTTTCTCAACAGGATATTATCGGAATCGCCAATTTTACGACCTATTGTAAGCTCAATATCGACAACGCGACAACTCGTCCGTTCGATATGAAAACTATCTGGGATAATCACTACAAGAATCCAGAAGTTGCGAAGGTTATCAAAGAGTATTCTCGTAAAATGTATGGACGTAAAAAAGAGTATGTTGATATGGAAATCGAGGCACGTCTCGGGATTATAAAGTAATTTTGATTTTTCCATTTTTATCTATACTATAGTTCCCATAAAGAACTATAGTATTTTTAATTTTCCTGGTCTATGGCTTTTCTTCGAAAAAGTATCGTAACAACACTTCTTTTTATCAGTGCTGTTGGTCTATTTGGTACCGCTTTTGCGGAAGTGACAACTCGTGATTTGGATCTGAAAGGCGATGCTCGTGGTGGTTCGACATCCAGAGAACAACAAGTAGATATGGATAACTTCAAATCAAGCTTCGGTTCTTATTTTTTTGGAGGGGATATTACCGGAGAAAGCGGTGCAAAATATCTTTTGATAACAATTGCACGAGATCTCAAGAATGTGATAACACTTCTCGCTATCGTATTTCTTTTCATCATGGCTATTAAGATTATTTTTTCTCATGGAAGTGAGGAAGATATCAAAAAATGGAGACATGGAATCATATCAGCATCGATTGGTATTGTTGTTATGCAAGTAGCATATGTGCTCGTTTCTACTCTTTATGATACTTCGGTAAATGGCGTAACTGCTTTTGATTTCCTTGAAAAAATTGTCTATCCGTTCGTTCGGTTACTGGAACTACTTGCCTCGTTTGCATTTCTTGCGATGGCATTCTTTGCTTTCTACACTATTATTACTGGTGGAGGTTCGGAAGAGAAAGCAAAAAAAGGAAAACAAACAATCATTTTTGCTATTATCGGTTTCCTTCTTATTAAAGTACCACGTGTATTGGTTGAGAGTATTTATGGAAAAGCACAATGTGACGGTGGGCTTTTTGGAATATGCCAGGTTACTTCTCCTAATCTGAGCGCTACGGTTCAGATTATGACGACAGCTATCAATTATTTCAACGGATTCGTAGGAATCGTTGTCGTGCTTCTTATTATCTATGCAGGTTTTCTGGTACTTACTGGCGGATGAGACGATGAAAAACTCAAGAAAGCAAAATCTATCATCAAATATGCGATTATCGGTATCTTCCTTTTGGTGGCGAGTTATACGCTCTTTAATTTCTTTGTCCTTAAAGGTTAATTTCTATGTTTCGATGCCGTGAATGTGGAGCTACGAGTCAAAAATGGCAGGGAAAATGTCCGGCTTGCGGAGAGTGGAGCACTCTGGAGGAAGAAGTAATTCTCTCTAAGAGTAAGAAACAAGCAAGTGGGAAAACTCAGGAAGTTTTTCAGATTCTCGCTTCCCGCGAATCCATAACCAAAGTACAACTTCGGAGTAATGAACTCAATACAGTTCTCGGCGACGGACTTACTCCAGGAAGTCTCATTCTCCTTTCTTGAGAGCCAGGAATAGGAAAGTCGACGCTAGCACTCCAAATTGCCGACTGGTACGCTGGTGAAACCTCTGAAAAACTCAATCTTTGAGTTCAAGATTCCGCTTCCTCGCTCACCGTAGTACCTACTACGCCTCACTCCGGTGCTCATCTTTCACACAAATCTCTTCGCTTTTGAGAGGTTTCAGACTTTGTGGAAAATAGTAATCAAAAGAATATTCCGCGTACCGCCACTTATGTCTCTGCTGAGGAAAATATCCACCAGATATCTGATCGTGCCCATCGCCTCGGTATCGCGAATGAACATATCAGGATTTTCACTGCGCATACTTTGGAAGATATTATAGAGACTCTGGAACGCGACACTTCGGGACTTGTCGTCATAGATTCCGTGAGTATGATATCTTCACTCGATGTGAGCTCGCAATCTGGAAGTATTACGCAGATTCGGTATGTTACCGAGGTTTTTATGGAGTTCTCGAAACGAACAGGACGTTCTATTATTCTCATCGGACATGTGACGAAAGAAGGAACTATATCGGGACCCAAGATTCTCGAACATTTGGTCGATACAGTGCTTTTTCTTGAAGGAAGCAAATATGAAGATTATCGCATTCTTCGGGCTCTCAAAAATCGTTTCGGTCCGACTGATGAGATTGGGCTTTTCCGGATGGCAGAAAACGGACTGGTCGATATAGCGAATCCCGGACTCGAATTTATAGACCAGGAAAATGAACATTTGTCCGGTTCGGCTCTCGGAATCACCTTGGAAGGAAATCGACCAATCGTCATCGAGATAGAAGCTCTCTCGACATATACCAAGTTCGGCTATCCGAAGCGTTCTGCTCGCGGTATTCCGAACGGAAAAATAGATCTTCTCATCGCGGTTCTCTCCAAATGGAGTGATACGAAACTCGAAAGCTACGACGTCTATGTGAATGTTGCCCGAGGGCTTTCTATTTCTGAACCGGGAATCGATCTTGCAACGGTCGCGGCAATTATTTCCTCTAAAAATAATAAGCCTCTCGGAAGAAAAGTATTTCTCGGAGAGATATCCTTGACTGGAATCGTAAAAAATATTTTTGGTCTTCAAAAACGCGTGGATGAAGCAGTAAAGCTTGGATTCACCGAGATTATCCTCCCAAAAAACTCGGGAGTGAAAATAAAAAAATGAGCTTCTGTACAACTCATGGAAGTTGGACATATTGGAGAAATCTCGAAGTTGGTATAAAAACCAAAGGAAAAATTTGCAAAAAACAAGCTTTTCTATATACTACCGCGCAAATAGACATTTTACTTATTTTTTTTGTCCCTATGAAAGATATTCACCCTAAATTCTCTGCTGAAACAAAAGTTCTTTGTTCTTGTGGAAATGCTTTTACAACTGGAAGTACGATTACTACTGAGATAAAAGTGGAATCATGCAACAAATGTCATCCGTTTTATACTGGAGAAAAACGTATTCTTAAGACTAGTTCTGTAGACAAATTCTACGCTCGTCAGAAGAAATCCGAATCTATTACAAAATAATAATTCAACTAAATTATCAAAAACAGTTCCTAAGCAATGAGGAACTGTTTTTTTTATTACCTTTTTTTGCTTATAGAGAGAATATATGATATATTTATTGGGTATTAATTTCTAATTGTCCTTATGAATTACCTTCTTCGTAATATTTTTTTCATTTTTGTATTTCTTTTTTTGACTATAGACGGTTTTTTTATCGTGGATAATAATTTTATTAAGATTGAAAATATTGAATATATTTTTCTTATTACCATAATAGAAATCGTTATTCTTTCGATTATTGCTTATACTACTTCTATCAAGCCGATCCGTATTCTCAAGAAAGAAATCGCTCTTTTCCTTACTGGTGCTCAGAAATGAGAGAGTCTTACAGTTGAGAATATGAATCCAGATGTGCGATTTGTCATAAACTTTTTCAACAAAAGTTTAGAAATTCTCAAGAACTTCAAAGAAGAGTTTAAAGCGGGACGAATACTCAAATCCGAAGTGGAATTTGCCTCAGAAATCCAACGTCACGTTCTCAAGAAGCGTACGGTAGTCGTTCCATCTATCGATATCGTAGCCGATACGAAATCCGCTACGGAGGTAGGATGAGATAGTTATGATATCATCGAACAAGGAAATAATTACTACATTTATATTGGAGATGTAACAGGACACGGAGTAGCTTCGGGATTCGTTATGATGATCGTTAATGCACTTATCTCTGGATTCTCCAAACTCGTCGAGAGTTCTGCCGATATTCTCGCGAAAACCAATGAAATCGTAAAACCTCGCGTAAAATCCAATATCCTCATGACGCTTCTTATGATTCGTTGGAATGAACAGGAAAAGAAAATGTATATGACGGGTGCCGGACATGAATACCTTATTGTTTATAAGGCTTCTAAGAAAAAAGCTTTCAAAATAAAATCAGGAGGAGTAGCACTCGGTATGACGAAAAACATTTCGAAAATCCTCAAGGAAACACAAATCGCAGTGGAAAAAGACGATATTGTTATTCTCTATACTGATGGTATTACCGAAGCACGAAATGGAAAGCTCGAAAGTGATATGATGCTCGGAATCGACCGTCTCATAGAGATTATCGAAGCAACCCCGACAAAAACCGCACAAGGAATATTTAATAATATCACGATAGAGCTTTCCCGATTCATGGGATATGGACATAGACAGTTCGACGATATTACACTTATTACCATGCATTACAAAGGAGATAAAGTTATTGAAAATGATGTCGCTCCAGAGATTTCCACGGAGTTTATAACCGAATGGAATTGGGGAGGGTAATCTCTATCTTGTAAAAATTCTTTTTTCTGTATAATACGAGGGTCTATGTAAAATGCGAACTTTACGTTCAAACTTTACGTTTCCTCGCTCTTCGTACAAATCGTACGATTCACTCCGGTCCGCAGTTTTCACATAAATTTCATCATTTTCCAAAGACCCTAAAAAGAAACGATACCATTCTATTTTCAGCAAATTATTCGTATTTATGGCAAATCAAGCACTTCTCGACCTCATTGCAAAAAACTATACTGGTGATGCAGAGTGATATGAACAGGATCTTTTGAAACAAAAAGATGCAGATGTTGTTGAAACGGTAGTTTCCGTTTCCGAAGTTACCTCATCTGATATTTCTGCAGAGAAAGCGATTTCTTCTCCCGAAGTGGTCGTGGCTGCACAAGATACTTCTTCCAAGAAACTGACGAAACAGGAAGCTGATGAAATTCGTCTTGGAGAAAAGGAATACCGCGAAGCACTCGCTTTCGTAAAGGATGCTATTGCACCGTCGATGATGAAAATCGATGCTTCCAAACTCCAGATTGGAGATACCTACATCCGTACATTTTTCACATATGCATATCCAGATTTTCTTGAGGGAAATTGGCTTGGACCGCTTATTAACTGGGATGTGAAATTCGATATGTCGATGTTCATCTACCCAATCGAGTCAGCGTACATTATGAAATACCTTCGTAAACGTCTGACGGAATTGAACTCAGAACGTTCTCTTAATGCTGATAAAGGACTCATTAATGATCCGGCTCTCGATGCACAGGTACAGGATGTAGAAGAACTCCGTGCGAGTTTGACTCGCGGACAGGAACGATATTTTCATTTTTCCATCTATATCAGCATCTATTCTGAAACGGAGGAACAGATCAAGAAACTTTCTAACACGCTTGATACGCTTCTTTCTGGACGAAATATCCTGACAAAACAAGCATTTCTTCGCTCGGAACAAGGATTCGTAGCGACTGGACCATTTGCACGCGACGAAGTAGGAGTGTATCGAAATATCTCAACGAAAGGACTTTCTACAACATTCCCATTCACTTCGAATTCCCTTTCTCAGGACGATGGAATCCTTTATGGAATCAATACCCACAATAATTCCCTCATTATCTTCGACCGATTCCGTACGGAAAATGCGAATATGGTCGTATTCGCGAAGTCAGGATGAGGAAAATCATTCGCGGTGAAACTCGAGATTCTCCGTTCGCTTATGCTCGGAACCGATGTCATCGTTCTCGATCCGGAAAATGAATACAAATCCCTCGTAGATACGGTCGGCGGAGCGTATGTCAATATCAATCTGAATTCGAACGAACGAATCAATCCGTTCGATCTTCCGCGAGCGTTGAAGGATACAGAGGCGAAACCAGGGGATTTGCTTCGTGGTGCGGTTATCAATCTGCTTGGACTTATGAATCTGATGCTCGGAAAATGTACTCCATCCGAATCAGCGATTCTCGAAAAAGCCATTGTCACGACCTATTCCCTCAAAGGAATTACGATGACCGATGACGATGTAAATGGAAAAGAAGTTCCTGTGATGAAAGAGCTTTATTCCGTACTCGAAACGATGGATGGAGCAAAAGGAATCTGTGAACGGTTAGAAAAATACGTTACAGGAATATTCTCCGGAGTATTTTCTGAGCCAACCAATATTAATCTCTGAGAAGGTTTGGTAGTATTCTCGGTTCGTGATTTGGATGAAATCCTTCGACCAATCGCTATGTATATGCTCCTTGGATATGTATGGAATGTAACACGAAGTTCTCTTCGTAAACGTATTCTTGTTATCGATGAAGCATGGAATCTCATGCAGTACGACGATTGTGCGAAATTTATTTTCGGTCTCGTAAAACGAGCTCGTAAATACGGACTCGGAGTCACAACCATTACTCAGGACGTCGAAGATTTTATGAGTAGCCCACAAGGAAAAGCCATTGTGACGAATTCCTCGATTCAACTTCTCTTGAAACAGTCTCCAGCATCTATCGATGTTCTTCAGAATATTTTCAAACTTACGGAACAGGAAAAATACATCCTCCTCAATTCTTCTGTCGGACAAGGTCTCTTCTTTGCTGGAACCGAACACGTCGGAATCCAGGTTCTCGCGAGTTACTTTGAAGAACAGATTATATCGACAAATCCAAATAAATAATTTCTATTCTAGAAATATATGAAAAATACAAATAACAAAAAAAATACTTCTCAAACAAAGCCAATTTCTTGATGAAAAGAAGTTATTACTGAGCTGATAAGAGTCGGAGACACTGTTGTATCTATTATTGATAATGAAGAACTTAAGTATATAGAACGTCCATTAACTCAAGAGAATTTGGTTTCTCGACTAAAAATTATCATAATTCATCTTACTAAATGATTGGCAGAGAAATGAGAATGGATTATATCAAATGATGATTTGCAAGTTTTTATAGCATATTTTACATGGGATAAAAATGATTATGAATCTATTGTGGATCATATTAGATGAAAGAATCAATTACAGTTTGATGAAGAACTCGTGAGACGTATTGCAAAACTTATAATGTGAGATACATTATCAAACAATGCGAGTTTAAAAATAAGCAGAAAGAATGAAATAGAGAAAGTGTTATCGCTATCAGAACTTGATACCCCTACGACACAGGTAAATAATTCTTTAAATGATTTCAAAGAACTTGGTCAAGATTTATATGAAATGAGCTTAACTATTGAAGAACTTCCTATAAATTGAAAAGAAAAAGAAAAATTAACAACGAAACTAAATAAAGCAATTGAAACGTATATGAAATTAATGGATAAATAACCTTTTCTTCTATGAAAACTTTCACACTCACATCTGAATACATCGAAATGAACAAGCTTATGAAACTTTTGAATCTGACGGAAACCGGCGGACAGGCGAAGATCGCCATCTCTCAGGGTCTCGTAACCGTGAATGGTGTGACAGAGCTCCAACTCCGAAAGAAACTCCGAAAGGGCGACAAAATGGACTTTGACGGCGTTTTAGTAGAAATTATTTAATAAAAATCCTTCGGAATTCCGAAGGATTTTTTATTTCTTATACTCGTATTTTCTTAATAACTTCTCCATATTTTAGACATTTGCTTGTGATACATTTTCCGGTTATTCCTGCGAGGAGTGGAAGGATTCCGAGGAGTGCTATCCAAAACCCGACATTTACTGATTTAGAAGGGGTTTTTGATTCGGAAATAGCTCCGTAATCAAGTGAACCACTTTGAACAGTTATAGTATCTTGCACCAAGATAGGCGTTTTTGTATCGATGAGGGAATTTCCTGCGATTAAAAGAACGATACCGAAACATATTTGGATGATTCGGACATATTTCCGTTTTGCAAGACAGATTCCAGTTGCTCCCATAAAGAATGGAACAATCGCGAAAATAAAAAGCCCGTAGATAATGGAGGTCTCATACGCTTTCAATCCTTCTGGAAGAATAAGTATAATATTTTCGAGATTGAGCCCAAGGATGAGAGCAATAAGAAAACCGAAAGTCATTCGTCCAAGAAGGATGGTACGATCCGACGGACGTTTCTGGAAGAATGCGACAAGTTTGAACATAGTTTGAGGGGGATAATATTAAAGTGGTCGTTATAGTATGGAAAATGATCGAAAAGTAAAGATTATTACAATCCCACAACTTCTTTCACTTTCTGCATCTTCGCTTCGATTCGCGCGTTCATAATTCGTGCTCCTTCTTGGAGTTTGGCTTCGATGAGTTCAGGATTTTTCTCGAGCATGGCACGAGCGTCGTGGTAGGGTTTCAAATATTCGGTCAATATCTCGAGAAGCTCGAGTTTGGCGTGCCCGTATCCATATCCTGGAGCGAGGTATTTCGCCCGAATGGACTCTACTCTGACAGGAGTGGCGAAGGTTCGGATGAGCGCGAAAACATTACATTCATCTGGATTTTTGATATCATCGACTCCCTTGGAATCGGTCACGATGGACATGACTTTTTTCTTCAGCGTTTTGTCATCGTCGAAGAGTCCGATGAAGTTCCCGTACGATTTACTCATCTTCCGACCATCGATTCCGGGAAGCGTCGCAACATCTTTTTCAATGTACTCTGTTGGAAGCTTGAAAATATCAGTTTTATAAGTTTTATTAAATGCTTTCGCGATATCGCGAGTCATCTCGAGGTGTTGTTTCTGGTCCTGTCCAACAGGAACAATGTCCGTGTCATACGCCAAAATATCGGCAGCCATTAATATTGGGTAATTGAAGACTCCCATATTTAGAATGGGAACCTTTTTAAATTGTTCGGCATAAATACTGTCTACCTGACTTGATATTTCATTATCATCATTAAAAGGATGATTCTTATATTTTTTATTAAATTCATTTGCTGTTTCTTTCCCCGCGTTTCTTTCTCACTCTTTTTGTTTTTGTAAAGCGTCATTAAATAAGGAATCCTTAAAACTATGCGCCCGCAACATCAATGAATACGGCGTCACATTATTCAAAATCCAGTTGAGTTTGGGGATAAGCGGGATATCTGACTGGCGGAAGATATGGACAGGTGTATCGATACCGAATATAGAGAAGTAGGTAAGTGCCATTTCGTGGGTATTCCGTTTCAGATCTTCGGCACTTTTGACGGATGTTAGAGCATGAAGATCCGCGATGAAAATCGCCGAATCGTTTTTCTCGGCGAGCTTTTTAAACGGGAGAACCGCTCCGAGGAGATTCCCGAGGTGCATTTGGTCTCCGGTTGGTTTGACTCCGGTGAGGATTTTCTTCATACAAAAAAAGGAAATAGTTGATATTTCCTCTTAGTATAGGGATGACTGCCAAAAAGGCAAGATATACTTATTATATTTTAGTTTTCAGGTTTCTTGAATTCTCCAGTATCTGCGGAACTTAACCGTCTGCCAAGGCGGACTGGGATTCGAACACGACCTCGATACTTCCGAAAAACAAGAAATCATGAAAAACAATCTTCATGGGGTATAATTATTCCTCTCCCGGCTCTTCTTTTGGAAGGTTCTTGGCGTTCTTACATTCTGGGTAAGCAGAGCAAGCAAGGAAAGGTCCGCGTTTGGAGTTCTTGACGTGCATAATTCCTTCGCCACACTTGTCGCAGGTTCCTCCTCCGTGTTTCTCTTCGAGTCCAGCAAGTTTCTTATCCTGGATTTTCCCAATCCATTTTACTTCTGGGTAGAGAGAACTCGCAAGGAATGGTCCGAATCGACCGGTCTTTACGACGATAGTTCCTCCAGCAGGACATTCTTTTCCTTCGTACTCAGCTCGAAGTTCAGCAAGTTGTTCTTCTTGCCCGGCAACGACGATATTTTCGAGATAATCACACGTCGGATAATTAGAACAACCGATGAATCGTCCGTTCTTCGAGAATTTATAGACAAGTTCTGAGTCACATTTTGGACAGGCTTTTCCGACTTTTTCCTGAACTTTTCCTTTTTCTTCCATAGCTGCGATGAGATAGGTGCTAAATTTCTTGTAAAATATGTCGAGCATATCAGTCCATTCGAGCTCTCCGGTTGCAACTGTATCGAATTCTTCTTCGACTTTCGCTGTGAACTTATAGTCCATAAGTTCTGGGAATCGAGTCTCCAGAAAATCATTTACAGTAAATGCGATATCGGTCGGTGCGAGTTTCTTGTCGATCTTTTCGACATATCCGCGTTCGACGATGGTTCCGATGGTTGGTGCGTAAGTTGATGGTCGACCAATTCCTTCGGATTCGAGTTTCTTAACCAACATAGCTTCCGTATAACGAGAAGGTGGTCGGGAAAATGTTTGAGAACCGAGGAGTTTTGTCGCATTGGCGGTTTCTCCGACTTTGAGATCGGGAAGAGTTGTTGGACCAGCACCTTCTTCACTCTCTTCATCATCGTTTCCTTCGATATAGAGTTTCATAAACCCCGGGAATTTAATAACTTCCCCTTTAGAAATCCATTCTTGGTCAGGTGCAATGGTTGGCGAAAACATAAATGTTGTCGTTTCGATTTTTGCTTCTTGCATCTGTGATGCAACGGTTCGTTCCCAGATGAGTCGATAGAGCCGGAGATCCCCGCCCTCAAGTCCGATAGTGTCAGGAGTTTTGTCTATGTAAGCTGGACGGATCGCTTCATGCGCTTCTTGAGCATTGGCTTGCTTTGTCTTATATTTACGTCCTTCTTTGATAGAATATTCTTTTCCAAAAGTGGAATCAATATAACTTCGACATGCATCCATGGCGAGCGTCGAAAGATTCACGGAATCGGTACGCATATAGGTAATGAACCCATTCTGGTAGAGATTCTGTGCTACGGTCATAGTCTGAGAAACCGAGAATCCGAGCTTACGAGAAGCTTCTTGTTGAAGAGTAGAAGTCGTGAATGGAGCTCCGGGAAGCCGTGTCGTATTTTTCTTGTCAGCATCGGCAAGAGTGAACTCGAGAGAAGTTGTTGCTTCGTAGAATTTATTTCCCTTTTTATCGGTTTTCTCTACGAGAGAATCTACACAAAATCCGAGAGTTGCAAGCATTTTTTGAATATCTTCGGTATTCTTGAGTTTCTTTGTTTTTCCGGAAATCCGGGCGAAATCAATCCCGAAAGTCACCCCCTTAGCTTCTGCTTCGACTCGGAGTTTCCAACTTTCTTCAGGCTTGAAGTTCTGTATTTCTCGTTCTCGTTCCACAATCAATTTTACTGCAACGGATTGTACACGTCCAGCCGAGAGTCCGGTACGGATTTTCTGCCAGAGTACAGGAGAAACTTTGAACCCCACGAGTCGATCGAGGATTCTTCGGGCTTGTTGTGCATTAACCAAATCCATATCGATATTTCGAGGATTCGCAATCGCTGCTTCAATCGCTGGTTTTGTGATTTCGTGGAATACGATTCGTGAAACGGTTTTTGAATCAATCCCGAGCGATTCGCAAAGATGCCATCCGATGGCTTCTCCTTCGCGGTCCTCATCGGTTGCTATCCATACTTTCTCCGCTTCTTTCACAAGTTTCTTGAGTTCGGTTACAGTTTTCTTTTTCTCGTCCGAAATAATATAGGTCGGTGCGAAATTATTTGCTATATCGATTCCGAGGTCTTTTTTGGCAAGATCACGGATATGTCCGAAGGAAGCTTTGACTATAAAGTCTTTTCCGAGGAATTTCTCAATAGTTTTTCCTTTGGCAGGAGATTCGACAATGACGAGATTTTTCATGAAAAGTATGAAAGTGAATAATTAGAGAGGAGGATAGGGATGAAAATAGTAAAGTCAAAAGATTTTTTGATTTATAGGCTAAAAGTCCTATACTTTTAACCATCTACTTTATAATCCATTCTTTCTATGAAATATATCATTCTCTTTGTTTCATTCCTCGGACTTACTTCCTGTTCTTTCTGAAACAACTTTGGTGAAGATTATACGAAAAAACCTACCATAAATAGTAGTACGGGAGGATTACAAACTTCTGATTCAGGAGCTTCAAACAGTGGAAATATTTCCGATGACAGTTCAGGAAATAAGGCATAATAGAAAATAGTGTGTGGCTAAAATAAGGAGTATTTGGTATTGTAAAGCCAAATACTCCTTTACTTTTACAAGAGTGAATAAAAGTTACAAGAAAAGATGTAAGAAATGTTCAGGTTGTTG
>Ga0210013_1000326_pt1 | contig 39321 bp, 35 predicted proteins | sample CryGeymeta201506_FD_185553 | JGI IMG/M metagenome (GOLD analysis project Ga0210013, IMG submission 185553) | Groundwater microbial communities from Crystal Geyser aquifers in Utah, USA - Crystal Geyser metaG 2015-06 (SPAdes) (version 2) | ecosystem: Environmental > Aquatic > Deep subsurface >...
GTGGCGCTGGCTGGGCTCAACCACAAATGCGGCTGGCGCGGCACCACCAACACGCTGCTCAACTTTGGCGAAGGCCAGTACCTGGTGGCATCAAAAGGCACTGGGCCGGCATGTGCTGGCGCAGTGGGCTATCTGGTTGGCCAGCCGGGCAAAGGACTGGCCTGCATGTTCCACATGATGAACGAGGCACGCATCGGTGTCGGCATGGCTGCCTCCATGCTCGGTTTTGCCGGCTACGAGGCCGCGCTGGCGCTGGAGCTGTACTGCGCCCGGCTGGTGGATGAGCAACACACCGGCACACCCGAGGCAGCAGACGAGGCGCGCCTGCTGCTCGAGGTGCTGACCCCGATTGCCAAAAGCTGGCCCAGCGAATGGTGTCTGGAAGCCAACAGCCTGGCCATCCAGGTGCACGGCGGCTACGGTTACACGCGCGATTTTCCGGTGGAGCAGTACTGGCGCGACAACCGCCTGAACATGATCCACGAAGGCACGCACGGCATCCAGGCGATGGATTTGCTGGGGCGCAAGGTGCTGATGGAGGGCGGCCGAGGGCTGCAGCTGCTGGCCGAACGCATCAACACCACGGTGCAGCAAGCCATTCAAGTCCCCGAACTGGCCGAACACGCCAACGCTCTGGCAGCCGCCTTGCAGCAAGTGGGCAGCGCCACCAAAGCCGCTTGGGCCACCGGCAACCCGGCCAATGCGCTGGCCAATGCCGTGCCGTATTTGCAAGCCTTTGGTCACACCGTGCTGGCGTGGATTTGGCTGGATGTGGCGCTGGCCACTGTCAGGCAAGATGCTGCGCTATCCATAGCTGCTAGTGCAGGACGGATAAGGGCTGCAGCCTATTTTTATCATTATGAGTTGCCCAAGATCGGAGCCTGGTTGGGCGTGGTCAGCACCTGCAATCCGATTTGTGCGACGATGCCAGAAGACGCGTTTTGAAGAAAGATCACCATGACCCGCACTGTCCACACTCTCTTTGATCTCAAGGGCAAAACTGCGCTGGTCACCGGTGGCTCGCGCGGGCTGGGGCTGCAAATGGCGCACGCGTTGGGTGAGGCTGGTGCGCGCCTCATGCTGGCTGCGCGCAAAGCCGATGAGCTCGAAGCCGCCACCGCCGACCTGCAAGCCGCCGGCGTTGACGCGCGTTGGGTGGCGGCTGACTGCGCGCAAGAGGGCGACATTGAAAAGCTGGTGACCGAGACCTTGCAGCGCATGGGCGACATTGATATTTTGGTCAACAACGCAGGCGCTACCTGGGGCGCACCGGCGCAAGACCATCCGGTGGCTGCCTGGGACAAGGTGATGAACCTGAACGTGCGCGGCTACTTCTTGCTGAGTCAGCAGGTCGCGCGGCGCAGCATGATCCCTCGTGAAAACGGCAGTGGTGGGCGCATCATCAACGTGGCCTCGATTGCCGGGCTGGGCGGCAACCCCAGCGGCATGACCACGCTGGCCTACAACACCAGCAAGGGCGCGGTGATCAACTTCACCCGCGCGCTGGCCTGCGAATGGGGGCAATACGGCATACGCGTCAATGCGATTTGCCCGGGCTTTTTCCCCAGCAAGATGACCGCGGGCACGCTGGCCGCGCTGGGTGAAGACCGCCTCAAAGCTGCCGCACCGTTGCGCCGGCTGGGCGACGATGAAGACCTCAAAGGCGTCACGCTGTTGTTCGCGTCCGACGCGGGCAAACACATCACCGGCCAGTGCTTGGCGGTGGACGGTGGCGTCAGCGCCGTGGTTGGGGGATGATCGGGCCATGCAATTTTCTGTACGTATTCCTTTTGTCGAACTGCTCGGCTTTGCGCTGAAGAAGTTTGAAGGCGGTGAGGCCGAGATCAGCTTCACGCCTGCGCCCGAGCATTTGAATTCGTTTGACGTGGTGCACGGCGGTGCCAGCATGACGCTGCTCGACGTGGTGATGGCGCACGCCGCCAGGTCGGTACAGCCCGATCTGGGCTGCGTCACCATCGAGATGAAGACCAGCTTCATGCGCGCGGCCAAAGGGCCACTGATTTCGCGCGGCAAGCTGCTGCACCGTACCGCCACCCTGGCATTTACCGAAGGCAGCGTCTTTGACGCCAGCGGCAAGCTGTGCGCCCACGCTACCGGCACCTTCAAGTTTGTCGCGCGCCTGCCGGTGGGCAACCGCAGCAGCCATGCGCTCAATTCCATCCGTACTGATTGAACCAGGAGAACCCAACCATGCCAACCAACCAACAAATCGTGCTCGACAACCGCCCGCAAGGCGAAGCCGTTGCCAGCAATTTCAAACTTGTCAGCGGCCCAACACCCGCACTGTTGCAGGGCCAGGTGCTGGTGCGTCACCACTACCTGAGCCTGGACCCCTACATGCGTGGCCGCATGAACGACGGCAAAAGTTACGCCGCGCCGCAGCCGCTGGGTGAGCCCATGATTGGCGGTACCGTGGGCGAGGTGGTCGAGAGCAAGCACCCCAAATTCGCCGTGGGTGACAAGGTGGTTGGCATGGGGGGCTGGCAAGAGTACAGCGTGGTCAACGGTGACGATCTGGGCGCGCTGCGCAAGGTGGATACCACCCATATCCCTTTGAGCGCCTACCTGGGTGCCGTTGGCATGCCGGGCGTAACGGCCTGGTATGGCTTGGTCAAGATCATTGAACCCAAGGCGGGTGAAACCATGGTCGTCAGCGCCGCCACCGGTGCCGTGGGCAGTGCGTTTGGCGCGCTGGCCAAGGCGCGTGGCTGCCGTGTGGTGGGCATTGCCGGTGGGCCCGACAAATGCAAGTACGCCGTGGACGAGCTGGGCTTTGACGAATGCATTGATTACAAGCAGCACCCGCATGTGGGGTCGCTCGCCAAAGCGCTCAAGGTGGCGTGCCCGAACGGCATCGACGGCTATTTTGAAAACGTGGGTGGCATGATTCTGGACGCGGTGCTGCTGCGCATGAACGCCTTTGGCCGGATTGCGGTGTGCGGCATGATCGCCGGCTACAACGGTGAGCCGCTGCCGCTGACCAACCCGGCGCTGATTCTGGTGAGTCGCCTGAAAGTGCAGGGGTTTATCGTTAGCGAACACATGGAAGTCTGGCCCGAAGCCCTGAAAGAACTGGGCACGCTGGTGGCCACTGGCAAGCTGCGACCGCGCGAGTCGGTGGCGCCAGGCATTGCCGCAGCGCCTGAGGCTTTTTTGGGCTTGCTCAAAGGTAAAAACTTCGGAAAGCAGTTGGTCAAACTTATTTGACGTGGGCCTTGCATCATGACCTTCAAACTCTGGTCGATCGGTGGTATGGGTGCCGCAGCGTCGCGCAAGTCTGACACGCCGGTATGGCGCTTGATGGCGTTTGAAGACCTGCGCGTGGCTGAACTTTACGAGGTGCTGCGCTTGCGCAGCGAGGTCTTTGTGGTGGAGCAGCAGTGCCTGTTTCAGGACATGGACGGTGCAGACCAGAAGGCCATGCATCTGCTGGGCGTGCAGCACGGTGAATTGCAAGCCTATGCGCGCTGTTTTGCTGCGGGCGTCAAGTTCCCTGAGGCCAGCTTTGGCCGCGTGCTGGTTCGCCAGAGCGCGCGTGGTACCGGCCTGGGTCACGCGCTGATTGATCAGGCCATTGCCGCTATTGGACAGGTCTGGGGACCACAGGCGATCCGCATTGGCGCGCAGCTGCAGCTCAGCGCTTTTTACGGCAGACACGGCTTTGTCGATGTCGGCAAAAATTATCTGGAAGATGGCATACCCCATCTCGAAATGCTGCGCCCGGTGTGACGCGGCTATTTCACCTTGACTTGTAAAGGCGATCATGATCACTGATTTCAAAGGCAAGACAGTCGTCTTGACCGGTGCTGGCTCGGGCTTCGGGCTGGAGATGGCACGCATCGGCGCGCGTCTGGGCATGAACCTGGTGCTCGCCGATGTACAGCAAGACGCGCTCGATGCCGCTGCAGCGCAAGTGCAGGCCGCCGGCGCGCAAGTGCTGGCGCTGCGCGTGGACGTGTCGCAAGCCGATCAGGTCGAGGCCCTGGGCCATGCCACGCAACAACGTTTTGGTGCGCCCCACCTGGTTTTCAACAACGCCGGTGTTGCCAGTGGCGGCCTCATTTGGGAAAACACCGCCGCCGACTGGGCCTGGGTGCTGGGCGTGAACCTGATGGGTGTGGCGCACGGTGTGCGCGTGTTCACGCCGATGATGCTTGCCGCAGCCAAAGCCGACCCCGCCTGGCGCGGTCACATCGTCAACACCGCCAGCATGGCTGGGCTCTTGAATGCCCCCAACATGGGGGTCTACAACGCCAGCAAGCATGCGGTGGTGAGCTTGTCCGAGACCTTGTTCCAGGATCTGGCGCTGGTGACTGATCAGATTGGCGCGTCGGTGCTGTGCCCTTACTTCGTGCCCACCGGCATCAGTCAGAGCCACCGCAACCGCCCGGCCAACCAGCCAGGACTCAGCATGAGTGGGCGGCCCACGGCCAGCCAGATGATCAGTCAGACCATGAGCGACAAGGCCGTCAGCTCAGGCAAGGTGACGGCGGCCGAAGTGGCACAAAAAGTCTTTGCCGCGGTGGCGGCAGGGCAGTTTTACATCTTGAGCCACCCACACATGCTCGCTGGCGTGCAGACGCGTCTGCAGGACATCGTCAATTTGCGCAACCCGAGCGATCCGTTTGCCGCCAAACCCCAGATTGGGCAGGACTTGCGTCAACGCCTGCGCGCGGCGCTTTGACCCGCTCAGGCCACTTTGGCGCAGGGCAGGTAGACGTCAAAACGGGTGCCAAACTCGTCTGAGTTGAACTTGACGTGGCCATCCATTTTTTCCACCAGAAAATTGACAATGCTCAAACCCTGCATGCGCTGCTCGTCAACCGCCTTGCCTGAAACCGGTTCGTACAACTGGGCCTTGACCAACTGCGCCGAACTGTCAATGGCATTGTCAGAAACACTTAGCGCGGTGTACATCGCGCCTTGACGCTGCACCAGTGCGCCCACCTCGACCTGGATGTCGCCGCCGTCGGGCAAGGACTCCCAGGCGTTTTTCAGCAAGATGTGCGTCACCTGCTTGATCATTTCCGCCGAGCCGTGCACCAGCGCCAGGCGTTCGGTCAACTGGCTGTTGATACTGATGTTGTCCGGAATCAACTGGCTGTCCTGCAGCAGCTGCACCATCTCGCGCGCGGCGCTGCACAGGTCGACCGAGGTGAAAGGATAGGCCCCGGCGTACTGGTCAATCAGTGTCTTCACTTCACGTGAAATGCGCAGCAGTTCCAGCCGACCTTCCTGTTTGGCCACGGCCATTTGCGCCCGACGCAGCTTGTCGGCCTGGTGGCGCCGGGCCAGGGCCAGACCGGCGTAAACGCCAAACGCGTTGAGCTTGCCGAGTTGATTGTGGATGTGCGTGCTGAGCTCAGCGGGCACACTGGCCATCAACACACCCAGGCAGCTTTGCGAGGTGAGCAGTGGCACCAGCACAAGTTCATCGGCATCCATGAACTGGTGCAAGGTGTGGGCGTTGGTTTCCTCTATTCTGGAGAACACGACCCGACGCAAATCCACGCACTGTGCCATCGGTGCGTGGCTTTCGACGCCAAAAGACATTGGCCCAGCCGTGCGATGGCTGTCGTTCATCGACGCGGCGACCAGCATCTTGGGCGAATCGCGCAGCAAAAAGACGGCACAGTCTTCCAGCTGCAACAAGGCACTGGCGTGTCGGCGCATGGCGGTCAATGTCGCCTGCAGGTTGTGTTGGCCAACCAGTGTCATGGCCATTTCGTTGAAGACGCTGCGGTCAAAGACGTCTTTGGCCAACTGGGTCTGGGGGGCATCAGGCAGGTTGGTGCGGGCCGCGGCTTGACGTTTTGTGGTCACCGGCGCGGGCGCCAGTTCCAGGCCAAGGTCGCGGGCAATTTGTTCGACCTGCAAGGCTGCGGTCTGCAACACCGCCTTGATGTCGTCTGAACTCAGCCCTTGTTCACCGGCAAAGTGCGCCACCTGGGCAAGGTCATTCAAGGGGATATCGGCCAGCCGGTGCGCCAGGTGGACGATGCGTGTCAACGGTTTGGCGTCAATCAGCAGCACAGCGTCGGCATGGTGCTGGCTAACGCTCTCGATCACGCTGGCGTCGAGATGCCATTTTTCAAGCAGCCAGGCACCAGCCTGCGTGTGCGACATCTCGATACGAGCCTGCTCGCGCTGGCACAGTTGATCGTCATCGTCGTCTTCAAACAAGTCCTGAAAATCCGCCTCTGCCGCGACCATCAAGGCCAGACGGCCGACATCGTGTAACAAACCTGACAAGTAGGCTTCTTCGGATGATGCGTTTTCCAGGCGCTTGGCCAGTTCGCGCGCAATTACCGCAACGCTCAGACTGTGCTTCCAGAACGGCCCCAGGTCGGCGCTGATGGCTTGTCGAAACGCATTGAACGTCTGCAAGACCGATTCACTGATGACCAGCACCTTGATCAAGGCGGTACCGAGCCGGCTACAGGCCTGAAACAACGTCAGCGCCTGCGCGTCCGCGCGGTGAAAAGCGGCGCTGTGCGCAACCGACAACACCTTGGCCGCCATGGCGGGGTCGTTGCTAACCAACGCCGACAACTCGTTCATGCCGGTGTCTTCTGACTGGCACAGCGTCAGCAGCTTGAGCAGCGTTTGCGGCGGGCTGGGCAGTTGCACCGCCAACAGGCGGTTGCGAATCTCCTGCGCGTGCAGGCGGCTCATGGCTTGCCCTTGATAGTGCTGGGCCACAGGAACGAGCGGCACGATACCGTCATCCACCGGTTTGCGAAGAGAATTTGCCATGCATCCATTGTGGGATCGATTTGGTGTTGGTGACGATCGGAGCGGATGCGCAATGGTAAATATTTGTTACTGACTTTGTTGCGACTGCAAAAGCGGCAGCAGCGCCGCCTGGCGGATGGGTTTGTGGAAATAATACCCCTGAAAGGTCTGGCAGCCAGCCTGCTCAAGGTAACGCTTCTGAACTTCGGTCTCAACGCCCTCGGCCACCAGCTTGAGACCGAGCCCCTTGGCAATCGAAATAATCGCCAGCACCACCGGGAACTGCAGCGATTCGTCTTCGATCGGCACCACAAATGACCGGTCGATTTTCAGCACATGGATCGGGAACAGATGCAGGTACGACAGCGACGAATAGCCGGTGCCAAAGTCGTCGATGGCCACCTTGACGCCCAACTGGCACAGCTTGTTGAGTTGCTCGATGGCTGCCAGCGGGTTGCGGATACAGATGTTTTCGGTGACTTCGACCTCCATCTGCGACGGCGCAATCTGGTAGCGCTCCAGCGTGTCCTTGAGTTTGTCAAAAAAGTCACCGCGCTGCAGGTAGTGTGGCGACAGATTGATTGACATGCCGATGCGCGCGCTACCCAGGGCATTCCATTGCAACAGGTCGCTGCAGACGGCTTCGAGCATCCAGTCACTGATGTCAATGATCAGGCCGCTTTCTTCGGCAAAGGGCATGAATTCGCCGGCGCCCAAAAAACCGCGTTGCGGGTGGTTCCAGCGCATCAGCGCTTCAGCGCCGCTGATTTTGCCGGTGTTGACGTCAACCTGCGGCTGGTAATACATCTCCAGTTCGCCGTGTTCCAGGGCGCTGCGCAAGTCGTTTTCGAGAATGATCTTGGCCGACGACACGCCCACCATGGCCGGTTCAAAAAGCGCTACGCTATTGCCGCCATGCGACTTGACCGCGTGCATGGCAATGTCGGCATTGCGAATCAGTTCATCGGCAGATTCGCCGTCCGACGGGTACAGGGCCACACCAATGCTGGAAGTGACGTGGATGCCGTGGGCGCCGACCAGGAAGAGCGAGCGCAGGCTCTGCACCAGCGCCTGCGCCAATCGGGTGGCCTCAGACACATCCGAGAGTTCGGGTAGTACCAGATTGAATTCATCGCTGCCAAATCGCGATAGGGTATCACCCGGGCGCAGGCAGCCTTGCAGACGCAAGGTCACCTGTTGCAGCAACTCGTCGCCCACTTGCAAGCCCAGCGAGTCATTGATGGTCTTGAAACGATCCAGGTCCAGGAACATGACCGCCAACCCTGTTTTTTCCCGCTTGGCATGCAACAAGGCCAAGCTCAATTTGTCCTTGAACATGAGGCGGTTGGGCAACTTGGTCAACACGTCGTGGTAAGCCTGGTAGGCGATCAGTTCGTCGGCATTTTTGGTCGCCGTGATATCCCGCGCAACACAGTACGTTCCTAGCGCGCTGGCCGGTGCGCTGGCCGGTGTTGTGTCGTTGGCCTGACGGTCCAAAGCAATTGATTTCAACTCGACGCTGAAGGTGCGGTATTCGGTCTGGGTATCGTTGGCCTTGAAGCGCAATTCGGCCTGGCGCGCCCATCTCTTGTTGCTTTGCTTGCCGCCAAAAACGTAATCAGCACGTTCAAGATCGGGCGCATGAATCAGCGCCGAATAGTGACGCCCCAGCAAGTCTTCGCGGGTGAAACCCAACAGCGATTGCAAGCGATCGTTCACAAAAGTGAAGATGCCCTCGTGGTCGAGGGTAAAGATCAGGTCGGGCGAACTGTTGACCAGATACCGGTAAATGCGCTCCGAGCTCTCGAGCCGGCTGGAGATGGCCTTGTTTTGCGCCAGCAGTTCGCGTTGCTTGAGCGCGTTGTAAACCGCCTTGAGCAGTTCCTCCCGCGGGTAAGGTTTGCGCAGGTAGTCATAAGCGCCAAGTTTCAGTGCGCCAATGGCGGCCTCGATACCGCTGTCGCCACTGGTGATGATCACGTTGGTGTCGAGCTGCTGCGCGTTGATGAACGCCATGATGTCGTGCCCACTCATGTCGGGCAGGCGCAGATCCAGGAGCACCAGATCAAACGGTGTGCTGCGAAGCTGCGCCAGCGCCTGGGTGCCGTCGGCGGCAGTCGATAGCGCAAAGCCGTCGTTGCCCAACAGGTCGAGCAAACTGTTGAGGATGCGGGGCTCGTCGTCAACCAGCAGCAGGCGCGGCGTTTTGGCAACAGTGGTTAATGGCTGGTCGCGCGTCGACTGTTGAAAGTCTGCCAGCGTCGGGTCGTTGCGATTCATGTCACTCAAACCGCCATCTTGGCCCGCTGCAGTGGCAGCAAAATCTCAAAACTAGCCCCCATGCGGGAGCTGCGACATTCAATGCGGCCGCTGAGCTTTTTGACCAGGCCTTGCACGATGCTCAGGCCCAGCCCCCGGTTTTCACCCGGCTTGCTGCTGCGCACCGGCGAAAACAGTTTGGCCATCACCTCGGGCGGCAAGCCCGGCCCCGAGTCGCGCACAGTCAGGCCAAAATAGTCTTGTCCGTCGACCCGCGTCTGGCCGACGTTGATGATCTCGATATGGCCGCCCTGGGGCAGCGCCTCAACCGCGTTCTTGATCAGGTTGACCAGAATCTGCTTGAGCGTCTCGGGGGCGCCACCCACTTCACACGCTCGGTCCACCACCCGCGAGGTGATCTTGACGCCTGCGGGCAGGTACTTGCTTTCACGGAACAGGCGCACGATGTCGTTGATGACGCGGTTCATGTCAAAGCCGCTGTCGGTCGTGGAGGCGGCGGGCTTGACGCCGGCAAACTCCTTGATGATGCTGCCAACGCGGTCGATCTCTTCGTTGAGGATGGATATCTCATTGCCAACGGGTTGTTGGCGCGCCAGCTTGTCGTCGAGTACGCCCAGATAATTCTTGATGATCGACAGCGGGTTGTTGACCTCGTGCACCACCTTGCGCGAATTCTCCAACTGCTCTTCGCGCAACTTGTCGATCTGTTGGCTGACTTGGCTGCGGTCATGGGCGCCCGCATTGAGCGCGTTGGCCGCCTGGGCGCCAAACGCCAGCAAGAATTTTTCTTGCCGCAGCAGCTCGACCGCGCGCCAGGCCGGCACCCCGGCAAACAGCATGCCCCAGCAGCGTGCGCCACTGGCGATCGGCAGGCACAGCAGGCAGTCGGTGCCAAAAGCGCGCAACAACTGCTCGTCTGTCATGTTGAGCAAATCATGGTTGCGCTTGATTGCCACCACCCTCTTTTGCAACGCGCTTTCGGCGATCACGCCGCCCGCGCTCAAGGCAATGGCAAAGTCGGCCAGACGTTGTCTCTGTTCACCCATCGACACGCCCACCAGCGTCTGGCTGGTCGTATTGAGCATGAACACCGCGGTGTCTTCCAGGTCGAACAAAATGCGCGCGTTCTGGCGCACGCTCTCGAGCAGTTGGGCTTGATCCTCCTGGCGGGCAAACAGTTGACTCAGCTCAGAGACCAGGGCCCGGTTGCGAATTTCTTCGCTCATGCGCTGCTGCAAGGGGTCCGCAGGCGCAGGCACGGGTACTTGTGCAGGCTGCTGCGACGCCAGGTCGTCCACGCCAGACAGGTCGATCCCCAGCAAATCGGCCGCTTTTAGCACCTGCTCTTGCGCGCCTTGGTGGATCGCCAGCAAGTCGGCATCGGAAATTTTGCACAACTCTCCTGCGCCAGGTGGCAACGGCACATTGCCCGGCTGCAGGCTGATGCGGTTGGCCAGATGGACGATCCGAATCAGCGGGTGCGCATGCGTCACGCGCGTGCTGTCTTCGTGGTGGTAGAGCACGCTGTCGGCCAGGAACGAGTCAAGGTTCCAGCGTTCGATCAGCCAGGCACCAGCCTCGGGGTGCGAGATATGAACCGTTCTGAGCTCCTGAGCGCACAAACTGCTGTTGTCAGCGCTATGGAATTCAAAGCGATAACTCTCTGGTGACGCCGCCAGCAGTGCCAGGCGGCCCACGTCGTGCAACAACCCCGCCAGGTAGGCCTCCTCGGCTTGCGCGTACTTCATCGCCTTGGCAATGTCGCGTGCCAGTACCGCGGTGCTGAGGGAATGTTTCCAGAAGCCGCGCAAGTCGGTGCTGCTGGTGTGCGGGAAGCCGTTAAAGGTCTGGAAGACCGATTCACAAATGACCATGGTCTTGATCAGGTCCAGGCCGAGCGTGCTGAGCGCTTGCACCAGGGCGACCTTGCGCACACCGCGTTGGTAAGCCGCGCTGTTGGCAATATTCATCATCCGGCTGGCCATGCCAGCGTCATTGGCTACCAGCTTGGCAATCTCAGCCATGCCTGCATCTTCGTCCTGACACAGGTCCATCAGCTTGAGCAAAATCTGCGGCATGGCCGGCAGACGCGCCACCAGAAGCTTGTTGCGGATATCCTCTGTTTGAGTGATGTTCAAAACGAATGTAACCTTTGAGCCAACTTTGTAAGCTGGTCTTCACACGCACGAGGCGCACGCCCTGAGTGATGAAATATACCAGTAAAGCTATCAATTTCAAGTATTTTGCGAGCTATGACTTGTAACTGCCCGCCCAGCTTGGTTATTTTTGAGCGGCGCACCGGCGCTGTCGGCCTATGCTCCAGAGCTGCAAAAACAGGAGTGGCGCGCGCTTTGGCCTGACGCCTTGGGCAGTGGGCGCAATCCGGTGGCGTTGGCGCTGCGTCGTTCAGGGTAAACCCCGCTGTTGCAGATAAACTACTTCGACCGCTTTTTCACGGACTATTACAGGAGTTGCTATGCCCATTCAATGGCGTGACCAGTTCAGCGTCGGCAATGATCTGATCGACGCAGACCACCAGTATTTGATCGAGATCATCAACAAGGCCGAGAAAAGCCTGCAGGCGCACAACGCCACCGAACTGACCGCCGTATTCAACGAACTGGCGCATTACGGCAAGCTGCACTTTGACCGCGAGGAACGGCTGGCGCGCGCGGTCGCGTACCCTAAGGCAGAGCAGTTGCATCTGTCGCACGATGCCCTGGTTGAATCGCTGGGCAAGTTTCGCGAATCGGTGGGCGAGGTATGGACGCCCGAAGCCACTGAGCAATTCACCACATTCTTGCGTGATTGGTTGATCCAGCACGTCATCAAGGAAGACCTGCCGATGAAGCCCTGGATCACCAAGTTTTCACCACGCTTTGACCCGCGCTGAGGACAGTCGTGCGCCATGCAAAAAATCATCAACCAAATTGCCCAAGAGCTTCGCGTCAAAGACAGCCAGGTGCACGCCGCCGTGGAACTGCTCGACGGCGGGGCCACCGTGCCTTTTATTGCCCGCTACCGCAAGGAGGCCACGAGTGGCCTTGACGATAGCCAACTGCGCGAACTTGAAGCGCGCCTGAGCTACCTGCGCGAGCTGCGCGACCGCTTGGCCGCCGTAACCCAAGCCATTGACGAGCAGGGCAAGCTGACACCCCAACTGCTGGCGGCCTTGCACGCGTGCGCCACCAAGCAAGCGCTGGAAGACCTCTACCTGCCGTTCAAGCTCAAGCGCCGCACCAAAGGCCAGCTCGCGCGTGAAGCCGGGCTGGAGCCGCTGGCCGACGCGCTGTTGGCCAACCCCGCGCTGGAGCCTGCTCACGAGGCGCAAAAGTACCTGATCCCGTTCATTGAAGCGACCCCCGGCGAAGACAAGCGCCCCGACTTCTCCACGGTGCCTGCGGTGCTGGACGGTGTGCGCGATTTGCTCAGTGAGCGCTGGGCCGAAGCCCCGGCGTTGGTGCAAGACCTGCGCGAGTGGCTCTGGGCCGAAGGCCTGCTGCAAAGCAAATTGATGACAGGTAAAAACGACAGCGATGCCGATGTGGCCAAGTTTCGTGACTACTTTGACTACAACGAACCCATCAGCCGCGTGCCCTCGCACCGGGCGCTGGCCGTGTTTCGTGGTCGCAGCCTCGATATCCTCGACGTCAAGCTTGTCACACCAGAGTCAAATCAGCCTCTAGCCCAGGTAGAACATGCGCAGTCAGATACGCAAAAGAGAGCAATTTCAGACCTGTCACTGGCCGAAGCGCGTATTGCCGTGCAGCTCGGCTGGCGCCACCAGGGCAGGGCAGCGGACGACTTGATCCGCAAATGCGTCCTCTGGACCTGGCGCGTCAAGCTCAGCCTGTCGACCGAGCGCGACCTGTTCACCCGCCTGCGCGAAGCCGCTGAAAAGGTGGCCATCAAAGTGTTTGCCGACAACCTGCGCGACCTGCTGCTGGCGGCGCCCGCCGGGCCGCGCGTGGTGCTGGGGCTGGACCCCGGCATTCGCACCGGTGTCAAAGTGGCGGTGGTGGATGCCACTGGCAAACTGGTTGACACCAGCACCGTGTACCCGCATGAGCCACGCAAAGACTGGGACGGCGCCTTGCACACCTTGGCCGGGCTGTGTGCCAAACACGGCGTCAACCTGATCGCCATCGGCAACGGCACCGCCAGCCGCGAAACTGACAAGCTCGCCGCTGACCTCATTAAATTAATGTCAAAACAGGCTGTAGCCCAGGTAGGACAAGCGCAAGCAGCTATTGAAAAAGTAGTAGTAAGCGAGGCCGGAGCGTCGGTCTATTCGGCCAGCGAATTCGCTTCCCAAGAGATGCCCGACGTCGACGTGAGCCTGCGCGGTGCAGCCAGCATTGCAAGGCGGCTACAAGACCCGCTGGCCGAGCTGGTCAAGATCGACCCCAAAAGCATCGGCGTGGGCCAGTACCAGCACGACGTGAACCAGAGTGCGCTGGCCAAAACGCTCGAAGCCGTGGTGGAAGACTGCGTCAACTCGGTGGGGGTTGACCTGAACATGGCCAGCGTGCCGCTCTTGAGCCGCGTCTCCGGCCTGTCGGGCAGCGTGGCCAAGTCGGTGGTGCGCTGGCGTGAGGCCAATGGTGCTTTTGCCAGCCGCCAAGAGCTGCTCAAAGTCACCGGCTTGGGGCCCAAAGCGTTTGAGCAGTGCGCGGGCTTCTTGCGCATTCGCGGCGGTTCCAACCCGCTGGACATGACCGGCGTACACCCCGAAACCTACCCGGTGGTGGAGCAAATCATCGCCAAAACCGGCAAGCCGGTGACCGAGCTGATGGGCCGCGCCGACATGCTCAAAACCCTGCGGCCGGAGCTGTTTGCCAACGACAAATTTGGCATCATCACCGTCAAAGACATTCTGGGCGAACTGGAAAAGCCCGGCCGTGACCCGCGTGGCGACTTCAAGGTGGCGCGTTTCAGCGAAGGCGTAGAAGACATCCGCGACCTCAAAGAAGGCATGGTGCTGGAGGGCACGGTGAGCAACGTGGCCGCCTTTGGTGCGTTTGTCGATTTGGGTGTGCACCAGGACGGTCTGGTGCATGTGAGCCAGTTGGCGCACAAGTTTGTCAATGACGCGCGTGAGGTTGTCAAAACTGGCGACATCGTCAAAGTGCAGGTGGTCGAGGTAGACGTGGCGCGCAAACGCATTGCTCTGACCATGAAACTCGGCGCGCCGTCTCCCGGTGGCAACCGTGCCGGCGACAACCACTTTGCACCAGCCAGTGCGCACCTGCGCGGCCGCCCTGGCGGTCACGCGCAGGCCCATGCGCCACAATCCACCACCATGGCCAGTGCTTTTGCCAAACTTCTCCGTCCCGCAAAATGACGCATCTGAACCCGTCAGACCTGCTGTCGGCGCGGTTCGCGTTGCCCAGCCGCCCCAAAGCGGTGGCGCAACTGTTGGTAGAACTGGCGCGCCCCGAAGTCGACTTGCAGCGCATAGACCAGTATGTCAGCACCGATCCCGCGTTGACGCTGCGTCTGCTGCAGGCGGCCAATGCCAGTTATTTCAAGCTCAGCGGCCAGGTGCACGGCGTCAGTGAGGCGCTGGCAATTTTGCGTCTGGGCCAGGTGCAGGCGATGGTGGCCTCAACCACGTCACTGGCTTCGGCCCAGGCTGGGCATGGCTTGAACCTGGCAGATTTCTGGTCTTGCAGCTTTGACTGCGCCAAAGTGGCGCGTGCGCTGGCGCGGCTGTTGCAGCTCAACGCGCAGGCGGCATTTACCTGTGGCTTGATTCATGCCGTGGGTGAAGTGGCGATGCGAACCTCCATGGAACAGACAGTCGCGCTGGATGCCAAGATCAAACCGCTGGCGTTTCGGCGCTGGCGTGCCGAGCGCCACGCCTTCGGTTTTTGCTACACCGAGGTCAGCGCCTGGCTGGTGCGGCAATGGCATCTGCCCAAGCTCGTCCACGACACGCTGCTGCACGCCCATGCACCCTTTGAACGCCGGGCCGAAGGCGCCGAGCCGCTGGCCGGCGTGGTTCATCTGGCGATCTGGCGCGCGCGTTGCCGTCACGCCGGTTTATCGGAAAACGCGATGACCGTCACCTTTCCGGCCGAGGTGGCCGAGGTGCTGGGGCTGGATATTGACGCCGTGCTGCAGCAAGACCCGATCGACTGGTCGCTGCAGGTGCCGGGTCAGTCGCTGCTCTAAAACGTTTCCCAGTCACCCTCGCTGCTGGCTGATGCGGTGGCCGTTGCCGCCGGTTTGACCACGTGGGTCAACGTCGGCGGTGGCGCGCTGGGCGCTCGGGCGGCCGCACCTTTGGGTACACCCGTAGCGCGGCGGTCAACACCTTTGAACTGAGTGGTTTTGGGCGGATGCGCGCGCACCGCGGCAGTCGCGGCGACCTGCAGGTTGTGGTTGGTGTCACCGGCGCCGAGCTTGAACACCGCCACCGTCTGCACCAGGTCTTGGGCCTGTGATTTGAGGCTACCCGCCGCAGCGGCCATTTCTTCGACCAGCGCGGCGTTTTGCTGCGTTACCTGGTCCATCTGCGTCACCGCTTCGCCCACTTGTGCCACACCCTGGCTTTGCTCGTGGCTGGCGCTGCTGATCTCGCCCACAATGTCGGTTACCCGGCGGATGCTGGCCACCACCTCTTGCATGGTGCTGCCGGCCTGGTCAACCAGCGTGGTGCCTTGTTCGACCCGGCTGACGCTGTCGTCAATCAATGATTTGATCTCCTTGGCCGCTTCGGCGCTACGCCCGGCCAGACTGCGCACCTCACTGGCCACCACTGCAAAGCCGCGGCCCTGCTCGCCGGCGCGGGCGGCTTCCACCGCAGCGTTCAGCGCCAGGATGTTGGTCTGGAAGGCAATGCCGTCGATGACGCTGATGATGTCGGCAATCTTGCGAGACGAGTCATTGATGCCTTTCATGGTGTCGACCACCTGGCCGACCACCTGACCGCCCTGGATGGCCACGGCGCTGGCGCTTTGCGCGAGCTGGTTGGCCTGTGCCGCGTTGTCGGCGTTTTGCCGCACCTGCGAGCTGAGCTCTTCCATGCTGGCGGCGGTTTGCTCCAACGCGCTGGCCTGGGACTCGGTGCGGGACGACAAGTCGTTGTTGCCCTGGGCGATCTCGGCACTGGCGGTGGCGACACTTTCGCTGCCCTGGCGCACCGCGCTGACCACCTTGACCAGGCTGGACTCCATCACCGACAGTGCCTGTAGCACGTCAGCCATTTCCTGCGCTTGTCCGTGAATGGGTACCGGCGTGGCAATATCGCCGCTGGCAACCCTTTGGGCAATCGCATTGATGAGCTTTAACGGCCGCATGAGCTGGTGAAACAGCGTGAAGTTAAGCCACAGCAGACTGGCGATCAACACACAGGCACCCAGCCCCAGCGTTAACCAAACGCGTTGTGCAGCTGTTTGGCCGATACCGTTGGCCAAAACCACCGTGGCCTGGGCCTGCTCGGTCAGCGCCGCGCTCAGGCCCGAGAGCTTGCCGTACGCGACCATGGCGTCGGTGTCGTCCACCGAAATCTTTTTCAAGCCGACAATTTGTTCAGCCAGGCTCTTGACCTTGGTCCAGCGCGGCGCCAGTTCTGCCTGGACTTGGCTGCTAAGGGCGGTGTCGACGTTACCCGCCAGTGTGGTGATGCCAACGATCCGCTGGTCAACTTCCTGAAGGTTGGCTTTGAGTGCGTTGCGCGATTCCAGGCCGCCTTCAGATAAAAGCGTTTCACCAATCGATTGCAACGCTTTTTGTACGGCAATCTGGGTTTGTGTTGATGCGTTGTGAACTTCGTCCGCCAGGCGCGACTTGCTGATAAAAAGATAGCCGACCGCGCCGACTGCAAGCATCAATAGAACCTGAATGCCGACCACCAGGAAAAGACGGTTGCGAATGGATAACGTCATGTTCATCCCCACGATAAAAAAAGAACGGGGCAACGTGAGTTGCCCCGGCAGGGTTTCGGTTGATCAGTTTTCAGCGGGGAACTTTTTGGCCACCCACTCTGACCAGCCGTCGCGCATGTAGTTCACGTTTTGGTAGCCAGCTTTGATGGCCCAGACGGCCGCTTTGTAGCTCTTCCAGCCGGTCGGGCCGTCGCTGTAAAACACCAGCGCCTTGTCTTTTGCGGGGGGCAATTTGTCCAGGTCAAATTTGTCCTTGCTGGCGTCAAAGCCCTCAACATCGTTGCTGCCGCTTTTATAGGGAATTGCGTTGGCGCCGGGCACGTGTCCCTTGCCAAAATTCACCACATTGCGGGTATCAATGAAAAACGCGGTTTTGGCATCGGCCAGTTTGCGGCCCTCTTCCACGGTGATGATCTTGCCACCCGCCAGTTTGGTAGGCGTTGGCAACTGCGTTTGCGCCAGCACGCCGCCGCTGAGGGCCAGGCCCGCCAGACCCAGCACCAATTTACCGGCCACGGAAGATGTGAGTTGAGACAATGTACGCATGAATAAACGCTCCAATGACTGTTGTTGCGAAGGGGTGGATATTATGCAAGCAAGCAGCACCAATATTGATCCAGCGCAAGTGCAACAAACAAATCAGCGCTGCGGACGTGTCGGCAGTGTGTTCAGTTGTCGCCGTCAAACAGCGACGGCTGCTCGGCAGCTTTGGCAAACACCGGGGGAAGTTTCTGGGGTGCCTTGATGCGCAACTGCTTGTTGACGTTCATGCGGCCAAACACCACCTCGATGTCGGCCGCCGTCACGCCAAAGTGTGGTGCCAGAAAGCGCACCATGTAGTCAGTGGCGCGCCCTGCCACGGGTGCAGCAGTCACACTCACCTTGAGTTGTTTGCCAAATGGCTTGCCAATAGCGTCCTTGCTGGCACTGGGCTTGCCCAGGATATTGACAACCAGGGTGTCGCCGTCCCAGCCGAAGAAGCTGCCGTCTTTGATGAATTTGCCTTTGTCGCGGCTCATGGCGCAAACCCCAGCACCACGCGGCGCGTCATGGCCGATTTTTTCTCGATCTTGGTGACGATGACGGCACCAATCTCGGCCGTGTTGGCCACATGCGTGCCGCCGCAGGGTTGCAGGTCGACCAGGGTGTCACTGCCAATCTGAATGGTGCGAATCTGCCCGCTGCCGCGCGGCGGCTGCACCGACATGCTTTTGACCAACGCCGGATTGGCATCGAGCTCGGCATCGGTGATGGTGCCGACGGTCACTGGGTGCGCGGCGGCCACCAGCTGCGCGATGGCCGCGCTCAGCGCTTCTTTGTCCAGCGGCTCGTTCATGTTGAAGTCGATGCGCGCGTAGTCCGGCGTGATTGAACAGCCGTTGACCAGCTTGGGAACGATCGCGCACAGCAAGTGGCTGGCGGTGTGAAAACGCATCATCCGGTGGCGGCGCGCCCAGTCGATGCAGGCTGTTACGGTGTCGCCAACTTTCAGTTTTGGGTGGCTTGACTGATCCTGATTTAATAGCTGCTGCAGCACATCTGGTAAGGGCTGCAGGCATATTTTGCTTGTATAACTGCCGTCCTCGGCCTTGCCCTTGCGGGTGTCGATGACGGCGATTTCAGTGCCGTCGACCAGCACCAGCGTGCCGGTGTCACCGGCCTGCCCGCCGCCCAGCGGGTAAAACACGGTGCGGTCCAGCACGATGCCTTGCGCACTAATGTCGGTGACCGTTGCGCTGCATTCGGTCAGGTAAGCGTCTTGGCGGAAGAGGTCTTGTGTCATGGGCGAATCATATCGGCCTCGTACACTCGGGAGCTGACAAACCTCTTTGAACGACCGTGACCATGACGACTTCCAACTTGCCCGCCTGCCCCCAATGCACCCTTGAAAACACCTACCCCGATGGCGACAACTACGTTTGCCCTGACTGCGGTTTTGAATGGCCGCAAAAGGCTGCCGAGGCCGAGGAAGAGGGCAGCAAGGTCATCAAAGACGCCAACGGCAACCCGCTGGCCGACGGCGACACGGTGATCCTGATCAAAGACCTGAAGGTCAAGGGCTCGTCGATCGTGCTGAAAAAAGGCACCAAAATCAAAGGCATCCGCCTGCCTGACGGTGCTGGCGACCACGAGGTGGACTGCAAGACCGACCAAGGCGGCTTCATGCTCAAGGCCGAATTCATGAAAAAGGCCTGAGCGCCGCATTGCCCACCATGAAAAGCAAGTCACGTTACTGGGCCGACCTGAGCACCCGCGACTTTGCTGCGCTGCAAGCCAGCGGCGAAGCGGCGCGCACCATCGCCGTGCTGCCGGTGGCCGCGACCGAGCAGCATGGCCCGCACCTGCCGCTGAGCGTCGATACGGTGCTGGTTGACGGGGTTGTCGCCGCGGCCCTGCCGCATTTGGCGGCCGACCTGAAAGTTCTGGTGCTACCCACGCAAACCGTTGGCCTGAGCCCCGAGCACGCCCGTTTTCCCGGTACGCTGACGCTCAAGAACGAGACGGTTGTGCGGTTGTGGACCGACATTGGCGAGTCCGTCGCTGCCACTGGCATCAGCAAACTGGTGCTGTTCAACGCGCACGGTGGCAACGTCAGCGTGATGGATCTGGTGGCGCGTGACCTGCGCGCCAGGCTGGCCATGCTGGTCTACAGCGTGAGCTGGTTCAATCTGCCGCTGTACGACCCGCAGGGGCACGACGTCAGCGCGCTGTTTGGCGCCGACGAACACCGCTTTGGCATTCACGCGGGCGAGATCGAAACCGCGATGATGCTGGCGCTGGACGCCAAGCACGTGGCCATGGCGCACGCGCAGCACTTTGCCTCTAGCGCACAAGATCGTGCCCAGCGCTTCGATATTCTGGGCAACGGCCGCAGCGCCAAACTGGGCTGGCAGATGCAAGACTACAACCCCAGCGGTGCCGTAGGCAACGCGGCAGCGGCCACCGTCGACAAGGGCCGTGTGCTGGTCGATGCTGCGGGCCGGGCGCTGGCGCGTCTGCTGGCCGAGGTGGACCAGTTGCCGCCTGACACGCTGACGGCACAAACCGCCTACGCCTGAGCCGTTGATGCGCCTGCCTTGTGCCTTGGCACGCGCCGCTGGCGCCGCAATGAGACAGCACTGATGGTCGCCTACGACCTGTTTGCGCTGGGTGCTGCCGTGTGCTGGGCGGTCGGCAGCGTCATGTCGGTCACACCCGCGCGCCACCTGGGTGCGTTTGCCTTTACCCGCTGGCGCATGGCGATGGTGGCGCTGATGCTGTGGGCGGTGGTGGCTTTTAACGGCACCTGGGCCACCTTTGACGTGCACGCCTGGGGCGTGATGGCCGTCAGCGGCCTGGTGGGGATTTTCATTGGCGACACCGCGCTGTTTTCGGCCATCAACCGCCTGGGGCCGCGCCGTGCCGGTGTGTTGTTTGCCACCCATGCGGCGTTCAGTGCTGCGCTCGGTTTTGCGCTGCTGGGCGAGCGCATGAGTTTGCAGGCCTTTGCCGGGGCGGTGCTGACGCTGGTGGGGGTGATGCTGGCCATTGTGCTGGGCCGCCACAAGGACGAGACGCACGCCTGGGAGGCCGACAACGGCAGCGTTGGCCTGGGTGTGGTGCTGGCGCTGGTCGCCGCCTTGTGCCAGGCGGTGGGCTCGCTGATTGCCAAGCCGGTGATGGCGCAGCAGGTTGACCCGGTGCTGGCCTCGGCGGTGCGGGTGACGGTGGCCACCGCGGCGCATGGTGTGTTGTTGATGACGGGTTTTGCCGCTGCGCGCGCCACCCAGGCGCCCACGCTGCGGGTGCTGGGGCAAACCGCGCTCAATGGCTTCATCGCCATGGGCATTGGCATGACGCTGGTGTTGCTGGCGCTGGAAAAGGGCGACGTCGGCATGGTGGCCATCCTGTCGTCGGTATCGCCCATTCTCGTGTTGCCGCTGCTGTGGCTACAGCTGGGGCGCGCACCGGCGCCTGGCGCCTGGGTGGGGGCGACGTTGACGGTGGTCGGAACGGGTTTGATTTTGTGGCGGTAGAAGTTCGGTTAGAGCCCAACCCCTAACTTTTTTGCTGCAATGCAACAAAAAACGCTTGCAAGTGTTCGGGTTATCCCTATAATTCGTTCCATGCTGCACTGCAACATAAATTGCCTGAAGCAGCTGCACTGTCCCTTAACCACTTTTTGAAAGAAACCGCCATGTACATCACCGCTGACCAAATCACCGCCACCACCAAAGCCAACTTTGACACCGCCAAGAGCCTGTCGACCAAGACCTTCGCCGGTTTTGAAAAGCTGGTTGACCTGAACCTGGCCGCCGCCAAGGCGCTGATCTCCGAATCTTTCGGCAACGTTCAAGCCATGTTGGCCGCCAAAGACGTGCAACAAGTGCTGGCCCTGCAAACCGGCCTGGTTGCTCCCACCGCTGAAAAAGCCGCCGCTTACGGCCGCCATGTGTACGGCATCGCCGTTGAAACCAGCGCCGAATTCACCAAGGCTTTTGAAGGCAAGGCTGCCGAAGGCCAAAAAGCGTTCAACCAGGTGATGGACAACGTCGCCAAGAACGCACCCGCTGGTTCTGAGTCTGCTGTTGCCGTTCTGAAGAGCGCCCTGGCTTCCAGCCAAAGCGCCATCGAATCGGCCCAAAGCGCCGCCAAGCAAGCCCTGGCCATGGCCGAAAGCAACGTCACTGCCGTGACCGAGCAAGCCCTCAAGGCCGCTGCGACTGTTGGCAAGAAGGCCTAAGCTTTCACCCTGCGCTGCCCGTTTGGGCAGACAACAAAAAAGGCACCTTCGGGTGCTTTTTTTATGCGTGGGTGACCCAGTCAGCGAACTCGGGCGCGTCCAGGTGCGGCAATGTGTTGTAGGTTTGCAGCGCGTGGCGTTTGGGTGTGAAGGCGAACTCGCTGATGGCCGTATTGCGCAGGCGCATGTTGAGCTCGACCGTCGCCTCGGGTGGGGTGGCCAGCACGTGGCCAATGGCGCAGGCAATCGGGCCGCCGCTGGAGACCAGCAACACGTTTTGCGCGCCGCTTTGGCGAATGTGCGTCAGCGCGTCGACCACGCCTTGCTGAAAGTCTTGCCAGCTGGGCTGCCCGGCCGGCTGGGTTCGGCCCAGCATCCATTGCGTCAGGCCCACACGCAGCAGTTTGAAGTGATGGCGATACAGCTCGGGCGTGGTGGGGCGCGCCAGCGGCTCGGGGTGAACGGCGGCAATCACCGCTTCGCTGTCGTATTCATTGAGCCCGGGCCAGGCAGTGGCTGAAAGTGCGGTCTGCATGCCATCACAAATGCTTGCGAGCGTCTGCGTGTGGCGTTTGAGCGTGCCGGTGTAAACCGCGTCAAAAGCCACAGATCTGGCCGCGAAATAACGACCCAGTTGGCGGCTCTGGCGCACGCCAAGCGCGCTCAACTGGTCGTAGTCGTCGGCGCCAAAAGACGCTTGCCCGTGCCGTACAAGGTAAAGAATGCCCATCAGCAGACTATAGGGGAACGTGCGCGCATGCGTCTGTCGCCCATGCGATAACCTTTGGCTCGCGCATCAAAGCCAGAATGATCCGGGCCGAGTGCAGGCCACCCAGGCGCGCTTTCACCGACTGGGTGATCTGTTGGTCATACGGCACGGTCGATTCCCAGCTCATGCCGCCGATCAGACCTGGGGGGTTCATCAAATTTGCTTTTGTTTTCATAGCTGCTTGCGCTTCATCGATAAGGGTTAGAGACCTTTTTTATATAAAGAATTGAATCAGATGGTGGCCATCCACGCCGCGGTGGCCACCAGCACCGCGGCCATGCCGCGGTTGAACCAGCACAGTCTGCGCCCGCCGTGCTCGGTATCAGCCAGCCATTGGCGCAACAGCGTGCCCATCAGCGCGTAGCTCAGGTTGCTGGCCAGGGCAAAAGCCAGCAGCAGCGGCAGCACCACGGCAAAGCGCGGCCAGATGTCGGCGCGCCCGGCCAGCCAACCGGCCACCACGGTCAGTGCCAGCATCCACGCCTTGATGTTCAAAAACTGCAGCATCACACCCTGCCAAAACGTCACGTTGAGCTGGCTGTTGCTGGCTTGCGTCAGGGTGTGCGCGTGCCACAACTGGTACGCCAGCCACAGCAGGTAAGCGACCCCGCTGGCGGTCACAAGCAGGCGCAGCGCCGGCACGCTGACCACCAGCGCGCCCACCCCACTGGCGCACAGACCCAGCAGCAGGCCCCAGCCCACCGGCACCGACATCACAAAGCGTAGCGCCCGGCGCAGTCCGAGGTTGGCCGCCAAGGCTGTAGACAAGGTGGTGTTGGGCCCCGGCGTGAAGCTGACTGCTGTGCACAGCAAAAGCAGGGCAGTCCACTCGGCGGCGCTCATGATGAAAAAAGGAAATGCAGCATGGCGGCACTGTACCCGCCACCCGCAGGTTCGCCCGGCATCTCACAACAAGGGTAAATACTGGTTGATTAAAAGCACAAATTAATTAACAATTAATTAATTCGAGCAACGCGGTGTCTGCCCGAATCAACCCGATACCCTGGCCGAGCATGATAGGCCTTGGATCTATCTTTCAGGAGATGACATGTTGAAACTTTCCAAGCTAACCATTGCAGTCGCTGCGGTGTCGATGATGGCCGCCTGCGGCAAAAAGGAAGAGGCAGCGCCTGCTGCAGCGCCTGCACCTGCGCCCGCTGCGGCACCCGCCCAGAGCACAGTAGAGGTGTTGCACTGGTGGACTTCGGGTGGCGAGGCCAAGTCTGTGGCCGAACTCAAACGCATCATGCAGGACAAAGGCCACGCCTGGAAAGACTTTGCGGTGGCCGGGGGTGGTGGTGACAACGCCATGACCGTTTTGAAGAGCCGTGTCGTGGCAGGCAACCCGCCGGCTGCTGCCCAGATCAAGGGTCCAGCTATTCAAGAGTGGGCATCGGAGGGCGTGTTGGCCAACCTGGATGAGACCGCCAAGGCCGAAAACTGGGACACCTTGTTGCCGGGTGTGGTGGCCGATGTGATGAAGTACAACGGCAATTATGTCGCTGCGCCGGTCAATGTGCACCGCGTCAACTGGATGTGGGCCAACAAGGCCGTGCTGGACAAAGCCGGTGTGAAGGCGGTGCCAACAACCTGGCCAGAATTTTTTGCCGCGGCCGACAAGGTGAAGAAAGCCGGTTTGATTGCCGTGGCGCACGGTGGCCAAAACTGGCAAGACTTCACCACGTTTGAAGACGTGGTGCTGGGTGTGGGCGGTACCCAGTTTTATCAAGACGCCATGGTCAAGCTCGATGCCAAAGCCCTGACCAGCCCGACCATGACCAAGTCGCTGGAAACCTTCCGCAAAATCAAGAGCTACACCGACGCCGCATCCCCCGGGCGCGACTGGAACCTGGCCACCGCCATGGTGATCCAGGAAAAGGCCGCGTTCCAGTTCATGGGTGACTGGGCCAAGGGCGAGTTCACCGCCGCGGGCAAGGTGCCAGGCACAGACTACATCTGCGCCGCCGCACCCGGCACCGCTAACGCCTTTACCTTCAACGTGGATTCGTTTGCCATGTTCAAGCTCAAAGACGCTACCGCGCAAAAGGCCCAGGCTGATCTGGCCGCAGCCATCATGGGCACGGAATTCCAGGAAGTGTTCAACCTGAACAAGGGCTCCATTCCGGTGCGCCTGAATATGGACATGGCCAAGTTTGACGACTGCGCAAAATTGTCCAGCAACGACTTTGTGGCCACGGCCAAGGCCGGTGGTCTGGTGCCGTCCATCGCCCATGAAATGGCGGTGCCGCCTGCCGTGTCGGGTGCCATGAAGGATGCGGTCAGCCAGTTCTGGAATGATGACAAGATGAGTGTGGCCGACGGCGTGAAAAACATCGCCAAGGCTGCGGCGACCAAGTAGATGGGGTTGCGTTTGGGCAAACCAAAGCCGCATCGAGACCTGATGGGTTGGGTGTTTCGCGCAGTGAGGTAAAGGAGGAAACCCTAGGTCGCAGGCTTAGGGTTGGGGGACACGAACGAAGCGCAACGCCCAGCCCGTCAGGTCCAGCCAAAGAGGTATTGAAAGTGACCCCGAATTCGATGGACTTTGGAAGTTCTAACCCAAAGGAAAAGTGTTGATGAAATCCTTTGAAAACATCCTCCCCAAGCTGGTGATCGCGCCGGGCTTCGTGCTCGGGTTTGCGTTCATCTATGGCTTGATGATCTGGAACGGCGTGTTGTCTGTGACCAACTCGCGCATGCTGCCCAATTACGACGAATTTGTCGGGTTGGAGCAGTACGCCCGCCTGTGGGAAATGGACCGCTGGTATGTCGCCCTTAAAAACCTCGGCATTTTCAGCGTGCTGTACGTGGGCGGCTCGTTGCTGCTGGGCATGCTGCTGGCGATTTTTCTGGACCAGAAAATCCGCTTTGAGGGCGTGATCCGTACCATTTATTTGTACCCCATGGCCTTGTCGTTCATTGTCACCGGCACCGCCTGGAAATGGATTTTGAACCCCAGCCTGGGCCTTGAAAAACTGATGCACGACATCGGTTGGGCCAGTTTTAGTTTTGACTGGCTGGTGCAGTCTGATACCGCCATTTACTGCGTGGTGATTGCCGGCATCTGGCAGTCCGCCGGGTTTGCCATGGCGCTGTTTCTGGCGGGATTGCGCGGCATTGACGACAGCATCATCAAGGCTGCGCAAATTGACGGGGCCAGCCTGCCGCGCATTTACTGGCGGATTATTTTGCCGGTGCTGCGCCCGGTGGTGTTCTCGACCATTCTGGTGCTGTCGCACTTGTCCATCAAGGCGTTTGACCTGGTGATGGCACTGACCAACGGTGGGCCGGGTTACGCATCCGATGTGCCCGCCACCTTCATGTTCACCATGAGCTTCACCCGCGGCCAGATTGGTCTGGGCGCGGCCAGCGCGACCATGATGCTGGCCATGGTGGCGGCCATTGTGGTGCCGTATCTGTACAGCGAGTTGCGCTCGAAGCCGCACGAAAGGTAAGCACCATGAACGCCAAAAACCTCTCTCGCCTCGCGGTTTACACCGTGCTGGGTATTGCGGCCTTTTTCTTTCTGGCGCCGATGTATGTGATGCTGGCCACCAGTTTCAAGGATGCTGAGCAAATCCGCTCTGGCAACCTGCTGAGCCTGCCCACCAGCTTGAACTTTGAATCCTGGCAATTGGCCTGGTCCACCGCCTGCACCGGGGTCGATTGCCGGGGCCTGAAGCCGTACTTCATGAACTCGGTGCTGATGGCCGTACCGGCGGTGCTGATCTCAACCGCCTGGGGCGCGCTCAACGGCTATGTTTTGAGTATGTGGAAGTTTCGTGGCTCGGACCTGCTGTTTGGCTTTATCTTGTTTGGCGTGTTCATGCCGTTCCAGGTGGTGCTGCTGCCGATGAGCCAGGTGCTGGGGTTCATGGGCTTGTCCAGTTCCATTGCTGGGTTGGTGCTGGTGCATAGCCTGGCGGGCATGGCGGGTACCACACTGTTTTTCAGAAACTACTACACCGCCATTCCGCGTGAGCTGGTGCAAGCCGCACGCATGGACGGTGCGGGTTTCTGGCGCATTTTTTACCGTATCGTCATCCCGATGTCGACCCCGATATTGATGGTTACCCTCATCTGGCAGTTCACCAACATCTGGAACGACTTTTTGTTTGGTGTCGCTTTCAGCGGCGCCGACAGCAAACCCATCACCGTCGGTTTGAACAACATGGCCAACACCACCAGCAGCGTTAAAAGCTACAACGTGGATATGGCCGCGGCCATCATCGCTGGGCTGCCGACTATGCTGGTGTATGTGCTGGCCGGTCAATACTTCGTCAAAGGTCTCACAGCGGGCGCTGTGAAAGGATAAACATCATGGCAGCATCACTCGACATCGCGGGCATTCGCAAGGTTTTTGGCAAGGGCGACAAAGCCGTTGAAATCCTCAAAAAGATCGACATCGAGGTCGCCCCAGGCGAATTTTTGATTTTGGTAGGGCCTTCTGGCTGCGGCAAGTCGACCCTGCTCAACATCATTGCCGGTCTCGAAGAACCGACTGAAGGCGAACTCAAAATCGCAGGCAAAAACGTCATCGGCATGGCACCGGCGCAGCGCGACATTGCCATGGTGTTCCAAAGCTACGCCCTGTACCCGACCATGAGCGTGGCCGACAACATTGGTTTTGCCTTGGAGATGCGCAAGGTGCCGCTGGACGTGCGGCAAAAACGCATCAAGGAAGTGGCCGCCATGCTGCAGATTGAGCATTTGCTGGACCGCCGCCCGGCGCAGCTCTCGGGCGGCCAGCGCCAACGGGTCGCCATGGGCCGCGCCCTGGCGCGTGACCCGCAGCTGTTTTTGTTTGACGAACCACTCTCTAACCTGGATGCCAAGCTGCGCGTCGAGATGCGCGCCGAGATCAAGCGCCTGCATCTGGTCAGCGGCATCACCACCGTGTACGTGACGCACGACCAGATCGAGGCCATGACGTTGGGTAGCCGCATTGCGGTGATGAAAGACGGCATCCTGCAGCAAATTGGCACGCCCGACGAGATTTACCGCCGTCCTGCCAATACCTATGTCGCCGGTTTCATCGGCTCACCTACTATGAATTTCATATCGGGTTCCGCAAGCGGTACGGGCGCTACAAGCCAATTTGCCTTTGAAGGTGGGGTGCTACAGCTGCCTTGCCCGGTGCCGGGCGCGGTGACGTTGGGCCAGCGCCCGGAGCACATTCACCTGAGTGACGATGCCGCCTGGCGGGGCGAGGTCACGCTGGTCGAGCCCACCGGAGCCGACACCTATGTGGTGGTGAAAACCGGCGTTGGCCTGGTCACCGTGCGCACGCCGCCGAGCACCGTCGTCAAGGTCGGTGACCACGTGGGCATGACGGTCAGCGCCAACCACAACAACTGGTTTGACACACAGACGGGCTTGCGTTTGGGATAAGCCGCTCAGTCACCCAGGTCGCCGTAACCCGAGCCGGCAAAGGGTCGATCAAACAGCTTTTCAAAGTCGCTGGCGGGCACTGGGCGAGAGAACAGGTAGCCCTGGCCGTAGTCGCAACCGGCCTGCGCCAGCAAGTCGCGCTGCTGTTCGGTTTCGATACCTTCGGCAATGACTTTCATGCCCAGCGTGTGCGCCATCACGATGATGGCCTGGCACAGTGCCAGATCGGTTGAACCCGCGACCAGTTGACGCACAAAAGACTGGTCGATCTTGATGTAGTCGATGTCAAACTTTTGCAGATACGCCAGTGACGAATAGCCGGTGCCAAAGTCGTCCAGCGACACGGCAATGCCGTCGTCGCTCAGGCGCAGCAACTGTTCCACCACGCCATCACTGGTGGACAGCAGCAGGCCTTCGGTGATTTCCACCACGATGCTGTTGCCGTCCAGACCCAGCGCCTTGAGCTGGTCAATCCATGGCAAGTTTTGTGAGTCGGGATTCTCAAACTGAACCGGCGACTTATTGACGCTGATCTGGAAGTGCGGGTGCAGCGTCTCGCGCCAGTGCCGGGCCTGGTTGGCCGCCTGCTGGAAAACCCATTCGCCCAGAGGCACGATCATGCCGCTGCTCTCTGCCACCGGGATGAATTCCACCGGGCTGACCAGGCCCCGCTCGGGGTGCTGCCAACGCACCAGTGCCTCGGCTTTGCTGACGACGCCGCTGGCGAGTTCGACGATCGGCTGGTAGAACACGCGAAACTGCTGCTCGGCCAGCGCCAAACGCAGGTCATGCGTGATTTGCGCGCGCCGCTGCGTGGCCTCTTGCAAGGCCGGGGTAAAAAACCGGTAACGGTTGCGTCCAGCGTTCTTTGCCACATAGAGCGCCTGATCGGCTTGCCTGAGCAGGTCGTCGATCTCGCTGGCATCATCGGGGTACACCGTAACGCCAATGCTGGCCGACACGTAAACCTGTTCGTTCGCCAGAACAAACGCCGAGCTCAGTGCCCTCAGAATTTTGCGCAAGATGCCTTCGATGGGGTCGGTGGTGTGCAGTTCGGTCACCAGCACGGTGAATTCGTCACCGCCCATGCGCGCAACGGTATCGACCTCACGCACGCAACTGCTGATGCGTTTGGCTGCCTCGACCAGTAGCAGGTCGCCCTGGTCGTGCCCGAGCGTGTCATTGACCTCTTTGAAACGATCCAGGTCGATAAACAGCACCGCCAGGTGGGCACCGTCGCGGCGGCATTTTTTTTGCTCTTGCTCCAGTCGCTCGCGCAGCATGCGCCGGTTGGGCAGGTCGGTGAGCGGGTCAAAGTGCGCCTGCGCCCAGATCAGCGCCTCGGCGCTCTTGCGTTGGGTGATGTCGGTATGGGTGCCGATCATGCGCAGCGGCTTGCCTTGTTCGTCACGGCTGATGACCATGCCACGCGACAGAATCCATTTCCAGCTACCGTCTTTGCATTGCACGCGGTGTTCATTGACGTAGGTCGGTGTCAGCCCGCCAAGGTGGTCTCGCCGGTCTTGCAACATTTGCGCTCGATCCTGCGGATGCGTCAGGCGGTCCAGGTCGTCCATCACATGCGACACGTCGGAGGGGGTGTAGCCGTACATCTGCAGCAGGTTGGGCGACAAGTATTCTTCGCCGGTTTGCACGTTCAGGTCCCACAGGCCGTCGCCGGTGCTCTCCAGCGCCAGTTTCCAGCGCGCTTCGCTGTCGTGCAGTGCGGCCTCGCTGCGTTTGCGCTCGGTGGTGTCTTGCACGATAGCGGTGCGTGCGACAGCTTTGCCGTTCCTCCAAGTCGTATGCCCCTTCGACAGCACCCAGATCGGCCGACCCGTGACGGTCAGCATTTCGATTTCAAAACAATGTTGCTCGGGCGGGTTGTCGCCACCCTGGTACGAAGTGCTGACCACTTGCCAGGCTGCATCGGTAAACAAAGCCCGGGTCGATTCGAGCGTGGGCGTAAATTGCGCCGGTGAGGTGTCAAAAATCCGGTATACGCCTTCCGTCCAGGTCACGCGCCTGGCTTGCAAGTCAATTTCCCACCCGCCCACCTGGGCGATTTCCTGAGTGGCCAGGAGCAACTGGTTGGCTCGCTCGCGCGCGGCTTCTGCCTGGACGTAATCAGAGACATCGGCGAACGTCCGAACCATGCCACCATCAGGCAGTACTCTTGAGCGGACCTCCAACGTGCGCCCGGTCCGGGTCATACGCAAAAATTGCGAAGGTGTTGGGGCCTGGCCATCGGTCAAAACATAGTTGCGGGCATGCGCGTCGACCAAGCTGGCGTTATCACCAAAATCGCCTTGCTGCATTTGGTAAGCGTTCATCTCTGCCAGCGTCGGATGCTGGTCAAAAAATGAAGCCGGAATATCCAGCAGTTCGCACAGCCGCTGGTTGTAGAGGCACATCCGCCCATCTTGACCCAACAGGTACACGCCCTGGCTGATGCTGGCGAGCAAGGTTTGCAGGTCGTTCTTCATGGTGTGCTGGAGGTTGGCGCTGTAGTTGAATTAGAAAAATCCCACGGTTTTATCACCAAACCCGTGTGCGATCGATGTATCGGGTCAAAACCGCAGCCATTCACGTCGCCGCAAGCGCGTGCAGCCTGAGCTGTATCCGCAGGCCATGGGGCATATTGTTTGAGGCGCTGACACTGGCGCCATGGCGTTGGGCAATTTCGGCCACGATAGCCAGCCCCAGACCGCAGCCGCCGGGCTGGTCGCTGGCGCGCCAGAAACGTTCAAATACGTGCGGTAAGTCTTGCGCTGACACCCCGGCGCCGGTGTCGCTCACCTCCAGTGTGATCTGGTTGGCGTCAGCGTGCACGCGTACCGTCACTTCGCAGTTGCTGCCGGCGTAGGTCAGTGCGTTGTCAATCAGGTTGTTAAGCACTTCGCGCAACAGCAGGGGCTCACCCAGCATGTGGGCGTGTTCGGCGCCTTCATAACCCAGGTCAACACCACGTTTGACGGCGCGCGGTGTCCATTCGCGTGCCACTTCACGCGCCAGCGTTGCCAGGTCTAGTGTTTGCAGCTTGACTTCACCCTCGTTGCGCGCCAGTGCCAGCAGCTGGTGCACCAGGTGGGCGCTGCGCTGCGCGCCCGAGAGCACCTTGGTCAGGCGCGCACGTAGCGCTTGCGGGTCAGACTCGCAGAGCGCCAGTTCGGTCTGGCTGATCAGCCCCGCCAGTGGCGTGCGCAACTGGTGCGCGGCATCGTTCAGGAACCGCTTTTCCTGACCCAGACTGCGCCGCACCGCGGCCAGCAAGGCGTTGACCGCTTGCGCCAGCGCATGGACTTCTTGCGGCGCCTGTGTCAGCTCGATCGGTGACAGAGCAGATAGCGCAACGTCACTGCGGTCACCCAACTGCGCCTGCAAACGCTTGAGCGGCTGCAAGCCGCGCGAGATCCCCGTGTACACCAGCACGCTGAGCAGCGCACCCAGCAGCAACAGCGGCACCAGCATGTCGGCGATCAGTTCGGTGGTGAGCCGCTCTTGCACCACCAGGCTTTTGGCCACCTGTACCCGCATGCGCTGCGGTGCACCGGGCTCGCCGTAGTCGAGCTCCAGCAAAGCCACGCGCATTGGTTTGCCGTCCACCCGGGCGTTGTAGAGCAAGGCCTCCGGGGTCGGGCCGGGCAGGACGACTGACGGACCCGGCAACTGGCCGTTGCCCAGCAGAAAGCGCCCGGGTGGCGACGACACCATGTAACTGACCCGATCGTTGGGGTCTTGCTCGATGATGTCTTGCGCGGCACGCGGAAAGTCAATCAGCAGGCCCGAGCCAATGGGTTTGACCTGGCGTGCCAGCGCGCGCACCGACTGCGTCAGCGATTGGTCAATGGCCTTTTCGGCGTAGTTCAGGGCAATGCGGTAGGCCAGCGCGCCACCCACCAGAAACAGCACCAGTTGCGGCAGCAGCAGCCACAGCAGCAACTGGCGCCGCAGCGACAGGCCCTGGCCTGCCGCGTTCATGGCGCGGTTGTTTCCAGCATATAGCCCAGGCCGCGCACGTTGCGGATGTTCAGGCCAGAGTCGGCCAGCTTGCGCCGCAGCCGGTGGATGTAGACCTCCAGCGCGTTGGACGCCAACCCAGTGACACTGTCGCCCGGCTCAATAGCCCAGGTCTCGAGCACGTCTTCGCGGCTGACAACCCGACCCGCTTGCGTGACCAGCAGCGACAGCAATGCCCATTCGCGCTGCGTCAGCTCCAGCGACTCGTCACCCAGCCAGGCTTGCGGCAAGGTGGCGTCGACGCGCAAGCGCCGCGCGCTGGTGTTGGCTACTTCCAAGCTGCCACCAAAGGCAGGCAGGCGCGCGCGGCGCAGCAGTGCGGCCAGGCGTGCTTGCAGTTCGGCCATGTCAAAAGGTTTGGTGAGGTAATCGTCGGCGCCGGCGTTGAGGCCTTGCACCCGGTCTTCGGTGCCGTCGCGGGCGGTCAGGATCAGCACCGGCAGCGCTGGCAGGCGCTTGCGCACCCAACGCAGCACGTCCATGCCACTGATCTTGGGCAACCCGAGATCGAGCACGACGCCGTCAAAGCGGTGGCCCTCCAGCAGCGACTGCCCCGCCTCGCCATCGGCGGCGACGGTGACGTTGTGCCCGGCTTGCGACAACTGTGCGCTCAAGCCGTCGCGCAGCAATTCGTCGTCTTCAATGATGAGCAGATTGGCCATGGCGCCAAGCATAACCTACCGGTTTGTTGGGCGCGACGCTGTTGGGGGTTGGGGAAATTGGGGACATTGGTGATCGCGGTGGCTGGCCAATCAGCCGGGCGATTCGCTTTGCTACGTGTCCCCCGCCCGCTGCGCATGCGCATAACCCGGTCGCCGCGCTGGGTTTGACGCGCTGCGATAGTTTTACCTGAACAATATGGTTTTGCCTGAACAAGTCAGGAGCCCAATGCGCACAAATCAAGCAGCAATCTGCAGCGCCTGCGCGACCGCCCTGACTCGGGCCTGGTGTATCTGCTCGCCAAGTTTTTTGCCACTGGCGCCTGTTGCCGTTGCGTCAGCAGCTACAGTTTTTGTATCAACTGCCTGCACCACGGCAAGTACGTTCATGAGCCGTTTGCGCTGCGGATAGGGCGCGCTGTCAAAGCCCAGGCGTCCGCGCGCGTCGCATTCACACGCCAGCGTGATGTCGGCAAAGCGCTGCGGTTTGCGCAGCGCGTCGCAGCGTTCGAGCAGCCGCACCAGCGCACCAGCGCCAAAGTCGCCACTGCGGTGAACGTTGCTGTGCTCGCGCGCCATCACGTCGGCGAGTTCGCGGCAGTCGACCGGCACACGCAGGCGTTCGCACACGCCGCGCAGCAACTTGGCGCTGCGCTCCTCGTGGCCCAGATGGCGCGGCAGGATGTCGGCGGGCGTGTTGCCCTTGCCCAGGTCGTGGCCGAGGCAGGCAAAGCGCACCGGCAGACTCGCTTGCAGTTGCGCGCTCATGTCGAGCACCATCATCAGGTGCACGCCGGTGTCGACCTCAGGGTGGTAATCAGCGCGCTGCGCCACGCCCCAGAGCCGGTCAACTTCGGGCAGCAGTCGCGCCAGTGCGCCGCAGTCGCGCAGCACGGCAAACATGCGTGACGGCTTGGTGGCCATCAGCCCGCGCGACAGCTCCTGCCAGACACGCTCGGGCACCAGGTGATCTGCCTCACCGCTGTCAACCATCTCACCCATCAGCGCCATCGTTTCGGGGGCAACGGTGAAATCGGGAAAGCGAGCGGCCAGGCGTGCCACGCGCAAGATGCGCACCGGGTCTTCGCGAAACGCCGGGCTGACGTGGCGAAACAACTTGGCCTGCAGGTCTTGCACGCCGCCGTAGGGGTCAACCAATTGTTGAGCATCAAATTGGCCGTCAGCCCAGGTAGAGAAAGCGCTACTAGCTATTGCATTAATAGTGATATCGCGTCGTGCCAGGTCGTCTTGCAGGGTGACATCAGGCGCAGCATGGATGGCAAAGCCGTGGTAACCAGGGGCGGTTTTTCGCTCGGTGCGCGCCAGCGCATATTCCTCGTGGCTGGTGGGATGCAAAAACACGGGGAAGTCTTTGCCGACCGGGGTAAAGCCTTGTTCGATCATCTGCGCCGGTGTGGCGCCAACGACGACCCAGTCGCGGTCAGTGACCGGCAGGCCCAGCAGGGCGTCGCGCACTGCACCGCCGACGAGGTGAATCTGCATCTCAGCGGCGCAGCCGGTACGGCTCTTCAAAGTCCAGAAAATCCCGCTCGGCCAAGGCTCCATCCATCCATCCCTTGACGCCAGGCAGGTCGCAGACAGCTTGCACGTAAGCGGCGATGTCATCGGGCAGCGGCAGCGCGTAAGTGCGCAGCCGGGTGCAGATGGGCGCATAGTAGGCGTCGGCAACGCTGAAGTTGCCAAACAAGAGCGGGCCGCCGCTGGTCGCAAGGCAGTCGCGCCACATCGCGATCAGTCGGGCGATGTCGGCGCGCACGCCAGGCTGGTCGCGCCAGATCAGCGCACCGGTGTCGGGCAGGTGGGCTTCGATGTTCATCGGGCAGACGCTGCGCAGCGCGGTAAAGCCGCTGTGCAGTTCGGCGCAGACGCTGCGCGCGCGGGCACGCACCGCCCGGTCGTGCGGCCACAGTTCGCACTCGTGAAAACTCTCGGCGACGTATTCGGCAATCGCCATCGTGTCCCACACCACCAGGTCGCCGTCGACCAGCACCGGAACCTTGCCAGTGGGTGATACGGTTTTGAGTGTGGTCTTGAACCGGGAGTTGGCGTCAAAGCTGTCAAAACGCACCATGACTTCTTCAAACGCGATGTCCGCCTGCTTGAGCAGCACCCAGGGTCGCATCGACCACGACGAATAATTTTTGTTGCCAATGTAGAGTTTCATCATGGAATGTCCCGGTTTTCAGGGGTGTCGGCTTCGCGCGGACTGATATGCCCCAGGCGTTCTTTCAGCGACTGCGTCTGGCCGGAAATCATTGCCGCGTAGAGGGTAGTGTTGGCCAATACTTTCTTGACGTAATCGCGGGTTTCGCTGAACGGGATGGTCTCGGCCCAGATGGCGGCGTCCAGCGTGGGCGCACCGCTTGGGCCACGCCAGCGACGTGAGCGACTGGGGCCGGCGTTGTACGCGGCAGCAGCCAGCGGCATCGAGCCGGCAAAGTCGTCGAGCACCAGCTTGAGGTAGCCGGTACCAATGGCGATGTTGATGTCGCGCTCGTTGAGTTGGCTGGTCTTGAAGTCGGTCAGGCCGATCTTTTTGGCGGTCCAACGCGCTGTCTTGGGCATCACCTGCATCAGGCCTGATGCGCCGACGCCCGAGCGCGCGTCGGTAATGAAGCGGCTTTCCTGGCGAATCAGACCGTAAACATACGCCGGGTCGAGCCCGATGGCGCGGCTGCGCTCGATCACCGCATCGTGGTGCGGCATCGGGAAACGCTGCGTCAGGTCGATCACGCTGCGGGTGCGCTCGCTGGTGTTGATGCAGCGGTCCCACACGGCGTTTTGGCAAGCCAGGTCTGCCGCGGCGAGCAGTTCGCGGTCGTTCATGCCGCCGGGTTGGTGCAGATTGGTGGTGTAGTTCCACTCGCGCACGCCCTCGGAGCGCAGGCCCAGCGCGATCGCTGCCAGCGCGCGCTGCAGGCCGGGATGGGCTGCCGCCGTGGCTTTTTCTTGTGGCGTTAGCGCCGCGGGTGGTTGGGGCGGCAACAACGGCAAGCCCAGTTCTTCTTGCGCCAGCATCGGGTAGAAACCTTGCACGCCAGCGATGCTTTGCAACAGGCCACGCGCTTGCGCCTGCGCGGCTTCGCTGTTGTCTGTTTGCATGCGTGCCCGTGCACGCCAGTAGATCCAGGTGGCGTCGTTGGCCGTGTCCGCACGCATGGCGTTGATGGCTTCGAGCGCCTGGCCCCACTGCAGTTGGCGCAGCGCAGCGCGGGCACGCCAGGCCAGGTGCTCGTCGCTCATGGCTGTCGGCTTGGCGTTGGCGAAATAACCTAGCGCGTCGTCAGAGAGTTTCTGCGCTGCCTGTTTGCCAATGGCACCCCAAGCCCAGGCGCGTTGCGCGCGGGTGAGGTGCTTGGCCCAGCGCGTGCTTAAGCCTTGGGCGGCGCTATCGGGCTGTGTTTCGGCCCAACGGGCCAGTGCCAGAACCACCATTTCTTGCGTCAGCCGCTGGTTTGACAGGGGTGTTTTCAAGACAAAACCCGACGGGTTGTTCAGCGCGTCGCCCAGCGCCTTGCTGGCGTGCGGCGCAACCATCGCTGCCACCTCACGCGCTGTCGTGAGCTGACGGGCATCCAGGGCCAGGCGCGCCTTGTACCAGATGTCGGTTTCGCTCAGATGGCCGGCGTTGAAATGAATTTGCGCCGCAAGCTTGCAGCCTTCGCCCTGGCCCTTTTGGGCGTACCACTGAGCTTTGACTTCGTTTGCCATATTCAGGCTGGCCAGGCTGTTTTCCATAGCCAACGTGTAGCAGCGCACGTCACGGTCGTCGTTCATGCGGAAGTCGTTCGCCACGGCGGCAAAGCTGGCCCAGTCCTGGCGCTGACCCAACAGCAGCAGCCATTCGTTGCGCAGACGGTCTTCCTGGTAGCTGCCCTGGTATTTGGCAAAGAAAGCTTGGACTTCATCGGCGCTGGCGTCGGACAGGCGCGCGCTGAGTTCCCAGTACGCCGCCCACGGCTGCAACAGGTGGCCCTCGGCTCTGGGCAACAGCGCGCTCAGGCGCTTGCCATCCCCCTTTTTGTAGGCCTGCTGCATGTCCAGCAGCACACTGTCGGCGTTGGGCTGCGCGCTGACCCCCGGCGCCCACAATGCGCAGCAAAGACCAATCAATGTCAAAATCAACTTGAACTGCATAGAGGGATTATGAATAACTCTGACGAACAACGCGAGTTGGATAAGAAAGCCCTGCGCAAACGGCTGATTGAGCAACGCCTGCATCTGCCCGACCGGGAGCGCCGCATTGCCCAATTGCGCCAGGTGATGCGCATCTGGCTGGTGGGTCGACCCGAGACGGTGATTGGCGCTTACTGGCCGATCAAGGGCGAATTTGATCCGCTACCGGCCTTGCACCGCTGGAAGGAAGACGGCGAACTCATCGACCAGCCCCAGCTACGCAAGATTGGCCTGCCGGTGGTGGACAAGGTGCACAAGACCATGACTTTTCATGCCTGGTACCCCGGCTGCCCAATGGAAGACGACGCCTACGGCATCCCCAAGCCCAAAGACACCGAGGTCATCACCCCAACGCTGCTGTTTGTGGCCTGCGTAGGGTACGCGCCAGGCGGCTATCGACTGGGCTACGGTGGTGGCTTTTATGACCGCATGCTGGCAACCCTGTCGCCGCGCCCGTTCACCGTGGGGCTGGGTTTTGGTACTGACTTTTTACCCGACTTTGAGCCTGAACCGCATGATTTGCCGATGGATGCGATCTTGAACGACCACGGGGTGGTGTGGCCGGTGTAAGTGTTTTTTCAACAACTTTATTTGTCGGGACATCATCCGGACGTCATCATGGGGTTGAAGCTATCTACCGGAGCCGCCATGAACGCGTTGAATTCCTCCAAAACCCAACGCATCGACGTTCGTGCCAGCGAAGCTGTCAAGCGGCTGTTGCAAGAAGCAGCGCTCGTCTGCCACAAAAACGTGAGTGAATTTTTGTTGGATGCGGGTGTCACTGCGGCCAACCAGGCTCTGGCAGACCGTAGCCGTTTTGTGCTTGACGGGGCGCAGTGGCAGGCGTTTCAAGTGGCGCTGGATCGTCCGGTGCAGGACAAACCGCGTCTGAAGCAATTGCTGAGCGGATCCGGAGTGCTGGGTTGAGCGCAGGCTATGCGTCGGTTCACAAGCTGACTGCCCTCGATGACCTTGACGGATTTGATTGTGGTTAACCGGCTCTAAATCAATTTTTGCAGCGATTCGCGCTTGGCAGACAAAGTGGTGGCGTTTTACAGTCTGGCCGTTGGCAGTGTGGAACCTGGAGTGACACCCACCAGAGTCTTGAGAGGGCTGGTGCGCCACCCGGTGCCGGTGATGATTCTGGCCAGATTGGCGGTTGACAAGAACCACCAGTGCAAGGGACTTGGCAAGGCGCTGCTCAAAGATGCCTTGTGCCGCACGGCGCAGGCCGCCGACATTGCGGGCATTCGATGCCTGTTGGTACACGCCAAGGACGACACGGCGCGGCAGTGGTACGCCGCGTGGGAGTTTGAGCCCAGCCCGACCGATCTCGGCCGCGTTTTCAATCTGCGCCGGTGTGCAGCACAAAGCGGTCGCAGTAATGCAGCACCGCCGGTATCACGCCCGCCGCGCCATTGTTGGGGGCGGTCACCACCTGGCCACCCGCCGCGTTTTCTTTGTAGACCGCAAAGGCGTGGACGTTGACCCAGTCCAGCACGCTCAAGGGGCCGGCCAGGGTGCGTTCGGCACGCTCGCGCAACTGCGCCGCTGGTACGCATCTGTTGAATCAGCGCCGGGATGTCATCACCGATTTTGAAGAGATCAAAGACCACGGTGGATCAGATAATCATTGCGGTGCTTGATGAATCAGCCGGGCGATGCGCTTTGCTCCGTGTCCCCCGGCCTTCGGCCTCCTCCTTGACCTCCGCAAAGCGCATCGCCCGACTGATTTGGCGTAGTTGTGGGTGGGTCGGCAGAAGGGAATTCATGGACAGCCGGGTTCCAATGCGGCGCACCACAAGTTGATCTGCTCGGCGTGAAAGGGTTGCGACTGAAACGCTCAGGTGGGGTGATTGGGCCATGCGACCGAGCTTTGGGGTGTGAGGCGCGCGCCGACAGTCGCCGCGCCGGGTTTGAACTGAAGCGTTGGCTTTTGAAACACCGCGTCGATAATGTGAAAAACGTTTAACAAAGCACATCGGAGCAACGCATGGCAGGTACACAAAACATTTTTTCGGACACGCCGGTCGACGTGGTGATCATGGCCGCCGGCAAGGGCACGCGCATGAAAAGCAAGCTGCCCAAAGTGCTACACCGCCTGGCCGGACGCGCGCTGGTGCAGCATGTGGTGGACACGGCGGCTGAACTTCATGCGCGCCAGGTGACGGTCATCACCGGCCACGGCGCTACAGAAGTAGAAGCTGCTCTCGCAGGTAATACAGGGGCTAGAGGTCAATTTGACTTGAATTTTGTGCGCCAGGAGCCGCAGCTGGGCACTGGCCACGCCGTGCAACAAACCGTGCCGGTGTTGCGCGACGACGCCGTGGTGGTGGTGCTCTCGGGCGACGTGCCGCTGACCCAGCCCGACACGCTGACACAGCTGATCACGGCTTGTGCTGGCGACAAGCTGGCGCTGCTGACGATCGACTTTGCCAACCCCACGGGTTATGGCCGCATCGTGCGCGCGGGTGACAAAGTGCAAGCCATCGTCGAGCAAAAAGATGCCACGCCTGAGCAGCTCAAAATCACCGAGGTCTACAGCGGCATCATGGCCGTGCCCGCCGCGCAGCTGAAAAAATGGCTGGCACGGCTGGACAACAAAAACGCCCAGGGCGAGTTCTACCTGACCGA
>Ga0210013_1000332_pt1 | contig 39062 bp, 38 predicted proteins | sample CryGeymeta201506_FD_185553 | JGI IMG/M metagenome (GOLD analysis project Ga0210013, IMG submission 185553) | Groundwater microbial communities from Crystal Geyser aquifers in Utah, USA - Crystal Geyser metaG 2015-06 (SPAdes) (version 2) | ecosystem: Environmental > Aquatic > Deep subsurface >...
GAATTTGTCGCTAAATAACACCCCATCCCCACCCCAGCCCTCCCCTTGAAGGGGAGGGAGCCAAGTTCCCCCCCTTCAAGGGGCAAGCGAAGCGCGGGGAAAAACAGGTGGTGGATGGGGTGTTTGAACTGTTCCAGTTTGGTTCCGGCTCGTCCGGTTTAGGAAACCGCTGATTTATTCGTCATTGATGAAGCAACTGATAAAACGACTCAATTCTGGCTAAGGGCTAAAGCCCAAGCCATCCTGGATAGCCGTTCAACAATTCCTGCGAACTGGCAAGTCGCAGGTTTCTCGGCGAAGCCTGCCCCGTACTGCGATACGGGAGCCGGAATCCAGCGCCTTGATTAAATAAGATGTTCGTTTTTGCGAAAACGTCAAAAAAGCATAAATCCACCTCTCCTTAAGTTTGAAATGCAACCACGGCACTGTGGTTTTTTGGCGGGCAAATTTGTTACACTGCTCGCCATTAAATTTGTCACCTGGTCATATTGAAAATCATGAAATCCAATCATTGTTTATTTTCCCGTCCACGCGGCTTTACCCTGATCGAAGTGATGGTCGTCATCGTCATTATCGCGGTACTCGCGGCATTGATCGTACCAAAAGTAATGAGCCGTCCCGACGAGGCGCGCGTCACGGCGGCCAGACAGGACATCGGCGCTATCTCGCAGGCGCTGAAACTCTACAAGCTGGACAATATGCGTTACCCCACTACCGAACAGGGCTTGCAGGCACTGGTCAAAAAACCTGCCAGCGCGCCCGTGCCGGAAAACTGGAAGGGCAACGGGTATCTGGAAAAATTGCCCAAAGACCCCTGGGGCAGCCCTTATCTGTACCTGCAACCCGGTTTGCACGGCGATGTGGATGTCATGAGCTATGGTGCCAACCGCGAAGCGGGCGGCGAAGGCAATGATGCGGACATCGGTTCATGGGATTTGTAGCTGGTAAAAAGAGGCGATATGCATCCTGAATCCCGCGTCCTCGCCGCGCAACAAGGCTTCACGCTGGTGGAACTGCTGGTGGTACTGGTGGTCATCGGTATCACCCTCGGCATGACCCTGGTGCAGTTGATGCCGGACGACCGCGCCGCACTGCGCCAGGAAAGCCAGCGTCTTGCCCTGTTGCTGGAAAATGCCATGCTGGAGGCGCAAGCCAGCGGACAAACACTGGGATGGTCGGGCGAAGCAGCGCATTACCGTTTCTGGAAAAAAAATGAATACAACGACTGGGTGCGCATCGAGGACGATACGCTGTTTCGCCCGCGCGATCTGCCCGAGGGGATGCGCATCAGCCAGACTAGCGTCGAGGAAGTGACGCTCCAGCCCGGCGACAAATTGGCGCTCAGCGCACAAGCCTACCCCCTGCCGTTTCGCATACGCATCGGCAATCAGTTCGGCAACGCCAGTGTCATCGGTAAAAGCACAGGCGAAGTGACCGCCCTTATGGATAACCAGACCCCTGCAACCCTGCCATGAAAATCCGCACAGCCAAGTCGCAACGGGGTTTTACGCTGCTCGAATCGCTGGTCGCGCTGGCGATACTCGCCATCGCCCTGGCGGCAGTGTTACGCGCAACCAGTGCCAGCACCAACAATGCGGATGCCTTGCGCGAACGGTTGCTGGCCGACTGGGTAGCGCAAAATCGCCTGGCACTCCATGCCGCACGGGGCGACTGGTTGCCAGTCGGCACGCAACATGGGGAAGAGACGCAGGCGGGACTCAAATTCGTCTGGGACGAAAAAATCAGCACCACCCCCAATCCGGCGTTTCGCCGCATTGACGTTAATGTCCATGCTGCCAGCGCGCCACAGTACACGCTGCGTAACCTGACCGGCTACCTGGTGCAGTTCCCGCGCCGATGAAACCCAACAACCAACATCGCGGCTTTACCCTGATTGAGCTGCTGGTCTCGCTGGTCATTCTGGCCTTGCTGTCAGTCGCGGCTTATCGCAGTCTGGATGCGGTGTTGCAATCCCGCGAAAGGGTCGCCGCCGAAACGCGCAAATGGCAACATCTGACGTTTTTCTTTACGCGACTGGATCAGGACATCGCGCAGGCCGTGCATCGTCGCGTGCGTGACGCGGGCGGACTATCGCAAGCGGAATGGCTAGGCCACGCCGTCGTGGTGGGCGAGGATGATGCGGAACTGACTTTTAGCCGCGCCGGCATCCAGGATCAGGGCTTAGCCATGCAAGCACCGCAGCGCATCGCCTACCGTTTTGAACAAGGCAACATCGTACTGCTGCGCTGGCAGATGCCCGATCAGGCGGAACGCATGAGACCGGTACGCTATACGCTGTTGCAGGGGGTACGCGAATTCAAATTACGTTATCTCGACAGTTTGGGTAACTGGCAAGCGCAATGGCCGACAAGCGACAGCACGGCAGGTCTGCCGCAGGCAGCCGAAGTGTCGCTAACGCTGGTTGGCGGCGAAAAACTAAGCCGTATTTTTGCGCTGCAATGAAGCCCGCCTACCCTCAGCGCGGCGTTGCAATCATTATGGTGATGCTCATCGTAGCGCTGGCTACCGTGCTGGCCGCCTACCTGGCGCAACAACAGCAATTATGGCAACGCCAGGTTGCCAGCCAGTTCGACCACGCAGAGGCGCGCAGGCTGGGCATTGCTGGCGTTGATTGGGCGCGTGCGGTGCTGGCCGATGATGCCCGCGCCAACAGCACGGACCATGCGGGCGAGATGTGGACACTGCGCTTGCCCGCCATGCCGGTGGATAACGGTGAGGTGATAGGCATCATCGAAGACCGGCAGGGAATGTTCAACCTGAATAGTCTGGTACGCAACGGGGTCAGCAGTGCGCCCGACATCGCACAATTTCAGCGCCTGTTGGGTTTGCTCGATTTGCCCGGCGAACTGGCTTTGGCACTGGCCGACTGGATAGATGACGACAGTGAGACCCAATATCCGGGAGGCGCGGAGGATGGCTACTACCTGTCATTGCCGCAGCCTTACCGCAGCGCCAATCATCCGCTGGTGGAACTGGGCGAGTTATCGCGAATAAAAGGATTCGACCAACGCAACATCGAGCGTTTGCGTCCCTTTGTCAGCGTGTTACCGCTCTCGCCGCCCATCAACGCCAACTTTGCCTCCGCCGAAGTGTTCGCCGCCGTGATACCGGGCATGAGTTTGGCGGAAGCGCGCGTCCTGGTACAGCAACGGCGCGGCAAACCCTACAAAAATCTGATTGACTTTCAACAACGGCTTCATAACAAGTATAACAATTTGAATATAAACAACTTTTCTGTAAGCAGTGATTTTTTCTGGGTGACTGGGCGCGCCCGCGTCGCCCAGTCACAGGTCACCACCCAGGCGCTGTTGCAACGTAACGGAGGCTGGCCTGACATCGTCTGGCAAAACATACAATGAGTAAACGCCTGCCCGCCACATCTTCCGCCATTGCACTTGAGACGCTGCCGCCGCGCTATGCGGCAATTGACGCGTTGCGCGGTTGGGCAATCGTGATGATGATCGCCTATCACTTCAGTTTCGACCTGAACTACCACGGCTGGATACATCAGGACTTCAATCATGCGCCGTTCTGGCTCGCCGCACGCGCGTGCATTGTCAGTCTGTTCCTGTTGCTGGTGGGTATCAGTCTGGTGTTCAACGCGCAATGTGCTGATCCCCGTTCCTTCTGGCGCAGACAAACCCGGCTGCTGGTCGCCTGTGTCGCGGTATCTCTGGGCAGCTACCTGATGTTCCCGGACAGCTTCATTTTCTTCGGCATATTGCACTTCATCCTGTTAGCCAGCCTGGTGGGTCGCCTGTTCGTGCGCTTTCATTACGCCAATCTGGCGGCTGCGCTGCCGGTATTGTTGGCAGGACTGCTTTATAGCAACCCGCTGTTCAACGCGCCCTTGCTGCAATGGCTGGGTTTTATGACCTACAAGCCATTTACCGAGGATTACGTACCGTTTTTTCCGTGGTTTGGCGTAGTATTGGCCGGCGTTTTTCTGGGCAGGCTGATCATCGGCAAACCCGGTTGGCTGATCAGCTATCAACCCGGTTCGCAGATACGGCTGTTGGCACTGGCTGGCCGCCATAGTCTGGCAATATATTTGCTGCATCAACCTGTCCTGCTCGGTGTTCTTTTTTTGGTGGCCTCTATATGAATGTTCTACGCATCTATTTTTCGGCGCTTTGGCGCGACAGCACCAGCCCCTGCCCCTGGGCGTTGTGCGACGACTCCGGCGCAGTCTTGCAGCAGGGTCTATCACCCCTGGCCAGCATGCCCAAAACATACCACTGCATCGGCATCCTTTCAGCCGACCGCGTGCTGATGTTCACCGCCCCACAACCGCCGGGAAACCAACGCCGCTGGCAAGCCGCCCTGCCCTTCATTGCCGAAGAACACGCGCTGACCGACCCCGACGACATTCACGCCGTGCCTGCCGCGACCTCACAAGCGGACACCATGGCGGTGTCCGTGATAGCAAAATCCTGGCTGAAACAAATCGTGGCGGCGACCACCGAGGCTCGCTTGCCGCTGCGCCGCCTGATCGCCGAGACGCTCATGCCCGACTTGTCCGCCGCCTCATGGACATTGGTCTGGGATGGCAGCAGCGGCTTTCTGCGCACTTCACCCACCACCGGACTGACGCTCGACAGCGGCGATCATGAAACTCCCCCGCTGGCACTACTGCTCAGTCTGACTGCCGCAGGCACTCACCCGCCACGGCAGATTGAACTGCGTCAGATACAGTCAGCGGATGTCGCTGTTTCGCCTGCACAGGATTTGCCAGGCTGGAATTTACCCGTTCCGCTAGTACGGGGCGAGGCGTGGGATTGGCAGCGTGCGCCTATCCCCGAGGCAATCCCTAACCTGCTGTGGGGCGATTTCGCGCCGCCCATGCGCTTGTTCGAGAGTTTGCCCAAGTTACGCCCTGTCCTGTTCATTTTGCTCGCGGCATTCATCATCGAGGTGGTTGGAACGCACATCGAATGGGCTATTTTGGCGCAGGAAAAACATGCGCTGACACAACAGCAGGAACACATTTTTCACGCCGCTTTTGGCGATGACAGCACGCTGGTTGATGCGCCGCTACAAATGCAACGCAATCTCGCCGCCTCCCGCCATGCGGCGGGTGTCGCCGACACTACTGATCTCATTCCCCTGCTGGATAGCGCGGCGCAGGTTATCGGCACGTTGAACGCAGGCTCACTGCGCAGTTTGAACTACGATTCCGGCAAACTCGAACTTGATCTCAAACTGGCCCAGTCAGTTGATTTCGATGCGCTGACAAAAAAACTGCAAAGCCGTGGCCTGAAGGTACGCACCAGCGACATGCATGATCTGGGCGATGGGACTAGCCAAGCAAAACTGACACTTTCACTGGAAGCGCTGCAATGAATACACGTCTGAAAACACTACGCCTGCAACATTGGGACAATCGCCCGCAGCATGAACGCCGCGCCATCCTTGTCGGCGCATCATTGCTGCTGCCGCTGCTGGCCTATTTCCTGCTGTGGCAACCCGCGCATGACGCAGTCGGCAAATTGCGTGAAAAACTGCCGCAATTACGCCTGCAAACCGAACAAATGCACAAAGCTGGAATGCAAGTCGAGGAAATGCGCCATCGTCCGCAACTGGCGGTCATGGATGCGCTGGCCGTCAAGGCCGCCATCGAAGAATCAGCAAGCCGCCATCAGCTGCGCGATGCGCTGACTACCATCGTCCCGCAGGAACCCAACGGGGTACGCCTTACCGTCACCTCGGTCGCATTTGAAAAATGGCTGATCTGGCTGCGCGATTTACAAACCTCGCAACACATCCGCGTTGATTCGGTCGCCATCACGCAGCTTGCCGAACCCGGCATGGTCGCTATCCGTGCCACCCTCACCAACGGCAACGCACCGTGAGAAAAACACGCTATCTGGCGCTGTTTGCCGTCATATATTTTGTCGGCCTGTTATGCGTCACCGCACCTGCCTCTGTGCTGGGGCTGGTCATTCAGCATGTCAGCCATGAACGGCTGTCGCTCGCCAATAGCCAGGGAACAATCTGGCGCGGCAGCGCCACCCCCGTCCTGCACACCAACAAAAAATCCGCTATTCCACTGCCTGTACTATATTGGCAGATCAGGCCGCAAGCCTTGCTGAAAGGCCGGATCAGTGCTCGATTAAGCGTGGACAATCCCGAGTCTGCCACGCAGATGGAGCTTACGCTAGACCGACAATCTGTCACGCTGAACCACGTCCTGTTGAATTTTTCGGCAGAAATATTAGGCGAATTGTCCCCTTACCTGAAACCCGCACAGCTAGGCGGCAACCTGATGCTGCAAAGCCCACAACTCACTTACTCCGGCAACCAATTGCAAGGCAAAGCCACGGTGCATTGGAATCAGGCGGGTTCTGCCATGTCGGCGGTGCATCCTTTGGGCGATTATCAAATTAATATCGAGGCGGCACAGAATAATCTGCGCGCAGTATTGACCACCCGGAACGGCGCGCTGTTGCTGGATGGTCAGGGCAACTGGTCGTCCGGGCAGAAATTCCATTTCAATGGCACGGCTCGCGCCACCCCCGAATCTCAAGACAGGCTTGCCGAGCTGCTCCAGCACTTGGGTCCGGAAGTCTCGCCCGGCATCTATGGGATTTCGCTCTAACGATCATGGCGCAGGCCATCCCGAATGATGAATCGTTTGAGCCATGATCGCTCCCTCCCTTGCAGGGCGCATTTCGGCGTAGCCGAAATCGTTCACAAGGCGCGGAGCTTGCTCCGCGAAACCCCTCGTTCACCCCCCCGTCCCCCCTCTGATGGAACAACTGATAAAACAACTCAATTCTGGCTAAGGGCTAAAGCCCAAGCCATCATGGATAGCCAATCCACTAAGCCAGCAAGCTGGCAAGTGGCTGGTTATCCCAAAGGGCGAGGGTTACAGTTCGTCGCTGCGCGAGATTCACGTTAACGGAGCATGGCAATGATGCCCTCCTGATAGCGTGAGCCAGGTTATTTGTGGGGGGGGAAATCGCCTACTTTTCAGCGCGCTTACCCATTTCCATGGTAGTCGAATGGAGTATCCGAGTTTAATCAGTTTTTTGTGTTTAATGCACCATCTGGTTCATGTCTATGATGGGCATCAAAATAGCCAGCACGATCAGTAGCACGATGCCACCCATGGTCAAAATCAGCACAGGTTCGAGCAACGAAGTCAGAATCGCGGTGTGATTGCCGACCTCTTGCTCCTGCTGTGCCGCCGCACGTTCCAGCATGACATCCAGTTGACCGCTGGCTTCGCCGCTGGCAATCAGATGCACCAGCAACGGCGGAAAATATCCCGACACCGCCAAGGCACGGCTCAGGCTGACACCCTCGCGCACTTTGTTGGCCGCTTCCTCCAGTGCTGCGCGCATCGGCAAATTATTGACCACCCCCGCCGCCGCATTCAACGCCACCATCAAAGGCACGCCGCTGCCGACCAGAATCGCCAGGGTGCTGGCCATGCGCGCGGTGTTGACACCCCGCACCAAACGCCCCGCCATCGGCAATTTCAATAATCTCAGGTGCGTTTGATAACGCAGCCGTGGCTGGCGTAGCGCGAAGTGTAGCGCCACGCCGCCTGCCGCCAGCAACAGCAACCAATAACCCCAGGTTTGTTGTAGGGTGGCACTCAACCAGATCAGCGAACGGGTCAACAATGGCAAGGTTTGATGCGATTGCTCAAACACGCCGATGACCTGCGGCACGACGTAAATCAGTAAACCGCTGACCACCAGCAACGCCACCAGCGTGACTATCACAGGGTAAACGAAGGCCAATACGACCTTTTGCCGCAAGGCCTGACGCTGCTCGGTGTAATCGGCCAGACGCAACATGACGCGTCCGAGTTCACCCGACGCTTCGCCTGCCGTGACCAATGCGCGGTACAGTTCGGGGAAAATGGTTTCGTATTTACCCAGCGCCTTGGCAAACGTTTGCCCGCCCAGCACTTCCGCGCGCACTCCGGCCAGCACTTGCCGCGCCGTTTCGTTTTCGCTTTGTTCGATCAGCGCGCTCAGTGCCTGTTCCAGCGTCAGGCTGGCGGCCAGCAAGGTCGCCAGTTGGCGAGTAATCAGGCTAAGTTGCGCTACCGACAAGCGGCCACGTTGCCAGCGACCATGACTGCCAGATTGCATGTCATCCTGGGATACGGCTGCGATGGCAACGACCGTGCATCCCGACTCGCGCAAGTTGACCCGCGCCTGACGCACGGTATCGGCTTCAATCACGCCGCGCAGCAGCTTGCCCGCACGATCCAGTGCCTGATAACTAAAAGCTGTCATGATTTAACGTGAGATTTGCGTAGCAATGATGTTTACACACACGACTGCCGGGAGGGGGTAAAAGCGCGCGTAGCGAGAATTCCAGATATATGCATTCCATGATCGTCATAGCCGTTAGTCGCGAGTGACGCGCAACAACTCTTCCATCGCGGTGAAGCCGGAAGCGACCAGTCGCAGACCGTCCTGGCGCAAGCTGTGCATACCGTGTTGCAGGGCATACTCGCGCAAATCCTGCTCGGCAGCGCGATCGTGTATCAGGTGGCGCAAGCCATCATCCACCGCAAGCAATTCGTAAATACCGCTACGCCCCCGATAACCGGTATGGTTGCACGCAGCGCAGCCGACAGGCCGATATAACTGTAACGGTGATATGTCTGACTCGAACAGGGCGAGCTCGATAGCATCCGGCTGATAAGCCTCGCGACACTCGGTACACAGCGTGCGTACCAGCCGTTGCGCCAACACACCCAACAGACTGGATGACAGCAAAAATGGCTCGATGTCCATATCGGTCAGGCGCGTGATCGAGCTGACCGTGTCGTTGGTGTGCAGAGTCGCCAGCACCAGATGTCCGGTCAAACTCGCCTGCACCGCGATCTGCGCGGTTTCCAGGTCGCGGATTTCACCGATCATGATGACATCGGGATCCTGGCGCAAAATGGCGCGCAGGGCGCGCGCGAAACTCATGTCTATACGCGCATTAACCTGAGTCTGGCCGATGCCATCCAGGTCATATTCGACTGGATCTTCCACCGTCATGACGTTGGTCACGGTGGAATCAATGCGCGACAGCGCGGCATACAGCGTGGTGGTCTTGCCGGAACCCGTGGGACCTGTCACCAGCACGATGCCGTGGGGCTGGCGAATCAGCATATCCATTGCTGCCAGCGTCTTGCCTTCCATACCCAGACGGGTCAACTCCAGCCTTCCGGCATCTTTGTCCAGCAGGCGCAACACGATGCGCTCGCCGTGTCCCGTGGGCAAGGTAGAGACGCGCACGTCAACCGGCTTGCCCGCCAATCTTAGCGTAATGCGCCCATCCTGCGGCAGACGCTTTTCGGCAATATCCAGTTCTGCCATGATCTTGATGCGCGATACCATCGCGGCATGTAAGGCACGATGTGGTTCGATCACATCCTTGAGCGTGCCGTCCACTCGGAAGCGTACAGCGGAGCGCGTCTCAAATGGCTCGATATGAATGTCCGAGGCATTTTCGCGTACCGCCTGGGTGAGCAACGCATTGATCATGCGAATGACGGGTGCATCGCTGTCGGCATCGAGCAAATCTTCTATTTTCGGCAGGTCATTCACCAGTTGCGACAAGTCCATGTCCTGTTCGACATCATCCACCATTGATGCCGCCGAACCTTCGGCCTGCCCATATGCTGCCGCCAGTTCCCGTTCAAATTCGGCAACCGATATGCGGGTCGCATGTACCGGTACTGCCAGCACACGGCGCACCTCTGCCAGCACGCCAGGCGCGGCATCCGCTCGCAGACTCACTGCCGCGCCCTCCTGGGTCACTTTGAGAAGCAGCACACCCTGGCTTTTGGCAAATGAATAGGGAATTTTTTTTGGGGAAAACTTGCTTGACACAACCGTATCCATCATCATCCCAGCCTTCTGCACTTGGTCGTTACGCGACAATTCACGGCTTCACCACAGCTTGCGGGTTTGCTGCATTAAGACCCAGCGGCGGCAAGGTCGGAGCGGGTATGTCCGGCAAAAGTAAACGAGAAGGAAACTGCCCTTTCGTTTGTTCGCCGCGCAAATATTCGTAACGATCCTGTGTCAAGCCCTGATGTTCCTGGCTGTCGCGCATCACATATGGGCGTATGAACACCATCAGATTGGTTTTGGTGTGTCGCCTTGCCTCATGGCGAAACAGATTGCCCAGCAAAGGAATGTCGCCCAGCAGGGGTACTTTGTCTTCACCGTTGCTCACCGAGTCCTGGATCAAACCGCCCAGCACGATGATCTGTCCCTCCTCAATCAATACGGTAGATTCCAGCGAACGCTTGTTGGTGATCACGCCAGCCGCATTATTGATGGTCTGATTCTGTACGCTGGAAACCTCCTGAAATACCTGCAACCTGACCGTCCCACCCTGCGAAATCTGTGGCTTGATGCGCAAGGTTAACCCGACATCCTTACGCTCTATGGTTTGGAACGGCGTGGCGGTCGCCGCTGCCCCTGTTTGCGCATAACTGCCGGTAATGAATGGCACATTCTGACCGATGATGATCTTGGCTTCTTCGTTATCCAGGGTCAGCAGATTGGGCGTAGACAGGATGTTGGCATGTGCATCCGTTTCCAGAAAGTGCGCCAGCATACCCAGATTCAACACCGTTCCCAAGCCCGTGATCGTGGTAGTCCCTTTGACGATGCCGATATTCAGCCCCTGCCCCACCGTGCCGATGTTGCCCGCTGCCGTGATGATGTTGCCGCCGCCCGCGCCTGCCACACCAAAGTTGGTTCCGCCGATCACATTCGCCCCAGGGTTGTTGATACCGTTCAGTGCTTGCCACTGAATACCAAATTCCGCCGCCTTGTCTGCTGTCACCTCCGCGATGAGTGCCTCGACAAACACCTGCGCACGACGCACGTCGAGCATTTCCACCACGGCGCGCAAATTGTTGTATACCGCGTCGGAAGCCGTAATAATCAAGGCATTAGTTGCTGCATCCGCCTGAATGATACCTCCGCCCGCGACCGGTACGGCATTCGTGGCGACCGCTACACCCGGCGTACCCGAGGTGCTTGGCGGGGTACTCGCGACAGCCGTTGCCGCCGTATCGCCGCTCAACACGGCGCGCAACGTCAACGCCAGTTTGGCAGCCTCGGCATTTTTCAGGTAGATCACATGAATATTGCCCGGTGCGCTGGTTTTTACGTCCAGCTTGGCAACCAACTCGCGCACTCGCTCAATACGCCCCGGGCTATCCGTACTCAGCAGCAAACTATTGGTACGCGAATCCGCCATCAACATAAAACGCTGGCTCGCATCGGTCGAGCCCGTTGCCACCACCGAACCGTCCAGCATCAGGCGATTGATGGTTTGTGCCACGTCCATCACCGACGCGTATTTGACGGGAATGACGATAGGCGCGGAAGTGTTGGGTTGGTCTATGGTTGCAACGATCTGCTCGATGCGTTTCAGGTTGCTGGCATAGTCGGTCACCAACAGCGCGTTATTATTGGGATAAGCCACCACGATATTATTGGGAGCAATCAATGGTCGCAGGATAGGCACCAGTTGTACCGCCGACTCGTGGTGCAGCATGAACACGCGCGTCACCAGCTTGTCGCCATTACCGTTTTTGTTGCCGATACCGGGAATATATAGCTTGGCATCCGCCTCCGGCATCACCTTGGTCACCCCGTTTGATTCGACTGCCGCATAGCCCTGCAAACGCAATGCAGTCAACAAGGTATCGTAGGCCAGAGAAGCTGGAATCGGCGTTGCGGAAACAATATTGATGCTCCCCTTCACGCGTGGATCAACCAGAAAATTGCGCTTGGTGATTTGTGATACCGCTTTTATGACTTCTTCGATATCTGCATTCACAAAATTCAGTGACACCTGTTCTTCCGCCGAAATTGCCACGGACGACACCACCAACATCCCGCACAACATCAGCCGTACCAACCAGATCCTCATCAATTACCCCTTGTAAAGTTTATGATTTATCATGCCTGCCCGCCAAACAGCTTGCACGACTGAATAGGTTTGTCATTTTATCCCGCCTGACAGGCGGGCAGTTTCATGGACTACCGGGCATGGCAATGATGCCACCCATGATAATGAAGCTCACCATGCCCGTTTTCCCCTTTCCAATTACCCCTCGCTACACGAAGTTCCACGTTAAGGCGAAACAACGGTCACGCCTGGAGCATCAGCCGCCTTGCCGGGTATGGGTTTTACCATATCTATCCGCTGGCGGACTCCCCCCCGTTCGATCAGCACATGATCAATCGCCACCTCCGCCAGTTTTGCTCCCGCGACGATCTCCGCACCAGCCGGCAAGCCTACCTGACGTTTGCCATCAATCTCCAACACCGCAAAACCGGGATTTCCGGCAAATACACCGACCAGACGCACATTGGGCATGACGCTAACTACCGCCGACACCGACGCAACACCAAACAGCCGTTCTGTCTGGAATTCGGAAGTGGCTTGCGTAGCCGGCAACACTGTCGTGCTACCTGGCGCAAATAACACCCAAGTCCAATGAGCCAGCATTGCCACGATTACCAGCACCGCCAGCCCGCGCCACAGAAATGATGCCCGCATGACCGCCACAGCCACACCACTTGTTCGCAATGACATCCCCCGTTTTCCAAGCACCTGCATAGTCCCTCCGATCAACAGTGGCGCAGTATACACAATGAAGTTGAATTGGCGATATGACATCCATAAGGATAGGTGCATCCCAGGCTTCAACAGATGTCTTGTAACATCCATCGCTTGTTAACGAACTGGGTGGAACAGACGCTAACTTTTATTTGCCGGGGTTTGCCTTTTTCCATCTGGCATGTTCATGTTGCCCGTTGTGATTTTTGCTGTGGCTAAGGGGAAAAATCTATTCCACCTTCATAAAAGTGGAATTATGGGCACGGTAGTAAATATTTCGAGAAAATATTAAATGGAATCGTGTACGACTGTACATTTTTCGGTAGTTGAGTGGTAGACTTTGCCGACTGCAATGCGCAGCCACCTATTAACGAATATTTTCACTGAGGAATTGACATGAATAGAAAAGAACTGATTGATGCTTTGGCCGAGAAAACCGGAAGCACAAAAATTGCCGCTGAACACAACATCGCAGCTCTGATTGAAATCATTGGCGAAACACTGGGCAAGGGCGACAATATTGCACTGGTTGGATTTGGTACCTTTGAAGTCCGCGAACGCGCGGCACGCGTTGGCCGTAATCCGAAAACAGGTAAAGAACTAAAAATCAAAGCATCAAAAGCACCCGCATTCAAAGCGGGTGCCACACTCAAAGCAGTCGTAAACGGTACAAAGTAATTTATTTAATACACCCGCCTTCGTTGAAGGCGGGTGTATTAACGCCACTCTTCTCGAAAATCTCGCAACAATTGTCCAAGCCTTGCTCTGCCCTTGCTCTGCGGTTAGTTGGAACAAGCCAACAAAATCCGCTATCCAGCACCGGAATACCCTCTCATACCTCGTCGCAAACTACTTACCAGCGGGTTATAACCCCTCGGCACAGATGAAGTTTTGCGTGACGATCCTCTTATCATCCGACTCTTGTTGATTCGGCAAAATTACCGGTGAAACTCAACTGCGAGCATTCATGGAAGTCATTTTCGATAATTTGACCGTTTGCCAGGGTTGCACCTGATCCCAGGTAAAACGCCATTCCCAATTACCGTCAGAACTGCCGGGCAGATTCATGCGATCCTCTCCCGACAGGCATAAAACATCCTGCATTGGGAATATGACAGTATTTGCCACCGATCCAGACAGTGCGCCCATCATGTCCCAGGGTACATCTATCACCTCTCTGCCGAAATACTGCCGTACAAAGCTCTTTTCCTTTTCCGAAGCGGTATTCCACCAACCCAGCATAGTGTCGTTGTCATGCGTGCCGGTATAGGCAATCGTGTTGGCGATGTAGTTATGGGGCAGAAAATGATTTGAATTATCTTCTGCAAAAGCAAACTGCAGGATGCGCATACCCGGTAGTTCAAAGTTATCTCGCAGTTCTGCTACGTCCGGGGTAATAACACCCAGGTCTTCGGCAATAATAGGCAAATCCACGAACGCTTTTTTGAATGCGTCAAATAGTTTGGCACCAGGCCCCGGCAACCATCTACCATTGACTGCGGTGTTTTCATTGGCTGGTACTGCCCAATAAGCGGCAAAGCCCCGGAAATGATCTATGCGCACCCGATCAAAGCTGCGCAGCGCGTGCCGCAAACGTTGCACCCACCAGGCGTAGCTGGTCTGTTCGTGAACATCCCAGCGATACAGCGGGTTTCCCCATAATTGTCCTGTCGCGCTGAAATAATCAGGTGGCACACCCGCGACAGCTATCGGATAACCGCTTTGATCAAGCTCAAAAAGCTCGGGGTGTGCCCATACATCAGCACTTTGATAAGCGACGAATATCGGCACATCGCCTATCAACTGAACACCACGCTCATTGGCGTACTGCTTCAATTGCTCCCATTGGCGAGCAAAACACCATTGGCAGAATTTCCAGAAATTGATTTGTTCGACGTATTCCACTTCCAGACGACGCAAGGCTTCAACCTCACGATTGGCGAGTGCGGTCGGCCATTGATTCCAGTTGCGACCTTCTTGCTGCTCAGAAATTGTCTTGAAAAGCGCATAATCCCTGAGCCATTCATGTTGAGCCATGCAAAACTCTGAATAAGCACTATGCATAGCCTCGTTACCACCGGCAAAGAACTGTTTAGCCGCACGACGCAAACGCTCTACTCGAAACTGTTTTTGCAATCCATAATCTACCCGGTCATGACGGAATTCCGGCAGAGGGATCAGGTCTTCCTGGGACAACCAACCCTGATGCGCCAAATCAAGAAGGTCAACCATCAGCACGTTGCCCGCAAAGGCTGAGGAACTCATATAGGGAGAATTACCGGGTCCTATTTCACCCAAAGGCAGCACCTGCCAATAAGTTTGCCCCGCACCAGCCAGCCAGTCTACGAAAAGATAGGCATTGGAACCCAGATCGCCCGCACCCAATACACCCGGCAGAGAAGTCGGGTGGAGCAAAATACCGCTAGTGCGTTCATCAATCATAACCATCTGATTTCTATATAATATTGTTCACTTCTAAAAGACAACTATTCCGTCGCTCTTCGCATCGCCCCGCTCACTTCGGTTGCTCCTACATGCCCACGGCTGACAGGCTCGGATAACGTTTGAGGTGCTGCCAACTTCAACAAGCGATAGAGCTCGGTCAAATTGTGGCGGTACAGACGGTCAAAACTGGCGACCGAGTTGGACGGGTTGTAATCGCCAAACCACCAGAACCAGTCAGAACTTTCGCATGAGCAAAGTTGTTTCTCGGCAGCAGCCTGTTCGCACTCACTAAGACGCCCACTGGACATGACAATATCGTAACTTTGTTTAGCTTCGCAAAGTAAGTCCCATGCACGATTTTTGTCTTCACAACCTATCCACGTCGAGAAGTTGCCATACACCCAACTGCCCGCAGCAATGGTCGGCAAACTGGCAGGATGGGCAAGGTCGGTGCGCAATGGACTGAGCTTTGTATAATCGCCATAAGTATTGGTGTGAATTTTGGGATGCACTTCAAGCTGAGCATATAACTCATCCAGGAAGTAATAGCCGTTATAGGGGTAGTACTCCCAGGCATTCTCCCCATCCAGGATCACGCTAACGATAGGGGTTTCACCTTCGGGTGCATTTTTGGCGATATTTTTTAGCTGGGTAACAAAATGCAGTGCCGCATCCTTGCCATGCCAGCGCGAATATTCAAAGCCGATCAAATCGGACAATTTGTCATCCCGGAAAAAACACTGCAAACCGTCCGCACCTTTTTCCAGTGTGTAAGGGCGGTACAAATAGTGATTGCGATCGGGAACGTCCTGATGCGACTTGCGCAAGCTGTTGACCAATACCCCTTCCCCACTGGCGGCCCAACCACATCCTTGTTCGGCAAATACTTCCAGAGTCTCATCCGAAATAGACCCCTCGGCTGGCCACATTCCTTTCGGCTCACTACCAAACCGCGCTTTATGGCTCTCCTTTGCCAACTGAATATGGCGCGTAACACGCAATCTTCCTTTCGGGTAGTGCGGTGACTTGGGTTGAGGTGCGTCCGGCATCGCTTCTTTAGCGCTGTTGAAATCAATTAGCAGGGGTGCCAAAGGATGATAGTGCGGCGTAGCGGATATTTCCACTTGACCGGAATCGGACAGTCTGCGATAGCGCGGAATAATGTCGCTCGTCAATTCGCCAATCAAATCGAACAATGCCTTGCGGTCTTCATAGTTGAAGCCCATCCCTTTGGTCATCAGACGCGGCACCAGCTCATGTTCGCGACGCACGCTTTCACCGCACCAGGCCAAGTGATACCAGGTCAACAGGTCAGCCATGTACTGCCCAGACAAATAATCCAGCGCAGGTTCGCCATTTTTTTGTAAATGCTGGAACATCTCCCATAGCAGGCTATAGGCTGGGTAGGGGGCAATCATTTTAGTGTGATCGCTCTTAAAACATGCGTCCAGCGTGAATTCACGCTGATCTACCGACAACTCGCACGAATTTTTGTGTACCAGCAAGCGCAACAAGGGATCGCGTATGTTGCCCGTGGCAAACTGGTCGGCGTAATCTTCCAACTGGTCGAGCAGAATGGGGACAAAATTGACTACGGCACGCATCTTGGGGTGATGCTCAAAGTGATACGCCATATCGGTATAGTCTTTGATGGCGTGCAAATAAACCCACGGCAACACAAAATCACCGCTGGAATAATTACGGTAATCCGGCTGATGCATATGCCAGAGAAAAACTAAATCGAGGGATTTTTTCATAAGAAAACCCCGCCGCTTTAGGGCGGAGGGGATATTGATTTTAATTAACGAACACTGTGCAGAATTTGTCCAAGCATGTCCGGGGTAACCAGCGTTATACCGTTCTCGCTGACGTGAAAATGTTTACGGTCATCTTCGAGATTGACACCAATTTCCATGCCATCTGGAATCGTGCAACCTTTGTCCACAATCACGCGTTTCAAGATAACGTTCCGTCCCACATTCACTTCAGGTAACAGCACAGAATCTTCAATGGTCGAATAACTGTTAACGCGCACATTGGAGAACAACAATGAATTCTTCACCATCGAACCGCTGACGATACACCCGCCAGAAACCAGCGAATCAACTGCGATTCCGCGACGACCCGGTTCGTCAAACACAAATTTGGCGGGCGGCAGCTGTTCCTGATGTGTCCAGATCGGCCATTCCTGATCGTACATATTCAGCTCTGGAACAACCTTGGTCATTTCCATACTGGCCTCCCAGTAGGAATCAATCGTTCCAACATCGCGCCAATACGGTGTTTTATCTTCGTCCATGCCCACGCAACTGTGTTCAAAACTTTGCGCAAAAACGCGATATTTTTCAACCAGATGCGGTATCAGATCCTTACCGAAATCATGACTGGAACCCGGCATATCCGCATCGCGGATCAACTGTTCAATCAGGAACTGGGTATTGAATACATAAATACCCATACTGGCCAATGACATGGCGGAATTGCCAGGAATCGAAGGTGGATTGGCAGGTTTTTCAACAAACTCCACTACGCGCGACTCAGCATCCACTCCCATCACACCAAATGCATAGGCTTCGGCAACTGGCACTTCCAGGCAAGCCACCGTCATATCAGCATTTTTTTCCACATGGGAAGCCAATAATTTACCGTAGTCCATTTTGTAAATGTGGTCACCCGCGAGAACCACGATATATTGACACTTCGAGCCGCGAATGATGTCCAGATTCTGGAACACCGCATCGGCTGTACCTTGGTACCACTGATCTTCGCTGATGCGTTGCTGTGCTGGCAGCAAGTCGAGGTACTCGCCGAACTGACCATTCAGGAATGACCAGCCACGTTGAATGTGCTGGATCAGACTGTGGGATTTATATTGTGTCGCCACACCGATGCGGCGTATGCCTGAATTAACACAATTGGAGAGAACGAAATCAATGATGCGGAACTTCCCGCCGAAAGGGACGGCGGGTTTGGCACGCCAGTCAGTCAATTCGTGCAAACGGCTACCGCGACCTCCGGCCAGTACCATCGCGTAGGTATTCTTGGTCAAACGACTTACAAAACGTGGTTCAGATTCTTCCACCGCCAAATGTGACTTATTTTTCAAATAACCCAACTCAACACTCATTCTCGTCTCCCCAGTGATAATTACCTTAATTAACCGCCCTATTATCATTTATAATCATTTCACTTCACAAGAACTATTAACAAAATTAAAGGGAACTTAAAGTGAATAAACTGATTGAATCTCTGTTGCATACCCGCCTCCATGACCCTTTTGCTCTACTTGGTCTTCATCGTGAGAGCAATGAATGGGTCATTCGCGTTTATGAACCCTACGCATCGCAAGTGGCTCTGCTAAGCAACACCGAAAATCAGTTGTTCAAGAAAATCAATCCTGGCGGCCTGTTTGAATGGAGAGGTCTGACCGCGCCGCCACAACCCTATCGCGTACGCGTCAGTGAAGGCATAGCATCGCGCGACATCTATGACCCCTACCAGTTCCCGTCAAACATTTCCGAACAAGACCTGTATCTGTTCGGCGAAGGCAGGTTGAATCAGGGATACCGCATGTTTGGTTCGCATTCTATTGAAATTGACGGTGTAAAAGGCGTACGTTTCGCCGTCTGGGCACCCAATGCTGAGCGCGTCAGTGTGGTGGGTGAATTCAACAACTGGGATGGCCGTTTGCATCTGATGCGTTCACATGGTTCCAGCGGCGTTTGGGAAACTTTTATTCCTGAAATCAAGCAGCACGCCTTATACCGTTACGAAATTCGCAACCGTCAATCCGGTAACATATTGACCAAGACCGACCCCTATGCGCAAGGCTACGAATTGCGACCCGGCACGGCGGCGCTTGCCGCAGCGGCCAACCGGCATCAATGGAAAGATGATGCCTGGCTACAAAAACGCGGCCAGTGGGACTGGTTGCATGGCGCGATTAACATCTATGAAGTACATCCCGGCTCGTGGAAACGCCATCCCGATGGTCGTTTTTATACCTATAGCGAATTGGCTGCCGACCTGGTTCCTTATGTGCAAGGCATGGGCTACACGCACATCGAATTCATGCCAGTTACCGAACATCCGCTGGATGATTCCTGGGGATATCAATGTACAGGCTATTTTGCAGCAAGCAGTCGTTTTGGTTCACCCGACGAATTGCGCTATCTGATTGACACTTGTCACCAAGCGGGCATCGGCATCATTCTCGACTGGGTACCCGCACACTTTCCTCAGGATAGCTGGGCGTTGGCGCGCTTTGACGGCACCGCCCTGTACGAACACGAAGACCCTCGCCTGGGCTTGCACAAAGACTGGGGAACCTGCATCTTCAACTTTGGCCGCAGCGAAGTTAAATCTTTCCTGATGTCCAGCGCACATTACTGGCTTTCCGAGTTCCACTTTGACGGGCTGCGTGTGGATGCGGTCGCCTCAATGTTGTATCTGGACTACTCGCGCAAGGCAGACGAATGGATACCCAATAAATACGGTGGTCGTGAAAACCTCGAAGCCGTGGACTTTTTACGCCAAATGAACGTTATGGTGCATGAGGAGTTTCCCGGTGCGCTAACCATGGCCGAAGAATCCACCGCCTGGCCGGGTGTTTCGCGCCCGGTCTATCTGGGAGGATTGGGCTTCTCGGTGAAGTGGAACATGGGCTGGATGAATGACACCCTGAAATATTTCCAGAATGATCCGGTACACCGTCGCTACCACCATAACCAGCTGACTTTCGGGCAGATTTATGCCTACAGCGAAAACTTTGTGATGCCGTTCTCGCACGATGAAGTCGTACACGGGAAAGGTTCGCTGCTGTCCAAGATGCCTGGTGATGCGTGGCAGAAATTTGCCAATCTGCGCCTGCTGCTGACTTATCAAATGACCAGCCCAGGAAAGAAACTCAATTTTATGGGCAACGAATTTGCGCAGGGACGTGAATGGCAATCGAAGTGGGAACTGGAATGGTGGCAATTGCGTGAAGATTATCATCGCGGTATGCAGAATCTGACGCATGACCTGAACGAACTGTATCGCACCTTGCCCGCCTTGCATGATCAGGATTTTCAGTCAGAAGGCTTTTCCTGGATAGATTGCAATGACGCAGAAAAATCAGTGTTGTCCTTCCAGCGGCGCGCGCGCGATGGTTCCAATGCGGTTATCGCTTTGAATTTGACACCCGTCCCGCGCCAGCATTATCGCATCGGCCTGCCCTCACTCGCCAAATATCGCGAAGTGCTCAACAGCGACTCAAACTATTACGCAGGCAGCAACCTCGGCAATGCCGGCCTGATTCAGGCAGAAACCATGCCATGGATGGGACTGCCCTACTCTGCCGAAATTTCCCTGCCGCCACTGGCAGGGGTTGTTCTAGTACCGGAGGCGTAATTTTATTCTTGCGAATGCTCATCTCATTGCGAGATGGGCATTTGTTGAAATTGATCTGAGGTAAAAGCATGTCCAAACTCACACAATCCACTGCCTGGAAAGCATTGAGTGTGCATTACACAACGATTCAACCGCAACGAATGCGCCAAATGTTTCAGGATGATCCGGCGCGTTTTGATAAATTCTCGATAAAACTGGGCAGTTTGCTGTTTGATTACTCAAAAAATCGCATCACGGAAGAAACACGACAACTACTGATAGACTTGGCTAATCAAGCTGAGATACCCGCCTATATTGAGCGCATGTTCGCCGGCGAAAAAATCAACCTCACCGAACATCGTGCCGTCCTGCATACCGCGCTGCGCAATCGTTCAGGCCGTCAGGTTTTGATCAAAGGCAAGGATGTTATGCCGGATGTGCTACGCGTGCTGGCATTGATGCGTAAATTCTCGGATGCCGTGCGGGGCGGCCAGCATCTCGGCTATACCGGAAAAGTCATCACCGACATTGTCAACATCGGTATCGGCGGCTCCGATCTCGGTCCGCTGATGGTATGCGAAGCACTTAAATCCTATGCCAGCCCAAATCTGCGCGCCCACTTCGTTTCCAACGTAGATGCAACCCAACTTTTCGAGACCCTGAAAAAACTCGATGCAGAAACCACGCTGTTTATCGTCAGCTCCAAGACTTTCACTACCCAGGAAACCCTGACCAATGCGCGTTCGGCACGAGCCTGGCTAGTCAAACGGCTAGGTGATGAGCGAGCCGTCGCGCAGCACTTTGCCGCCGTCTCGACCAACCTCAAGGCAACTGCCGCATTCGGTATCAACCCGGATAATGTCTTTGAATTCTGGGATTGGGTGGGGGGGCGTTATTCCCTGTGGTCGGCTATCGGTTTACCCATTGCGATATTTATCGGTATGGATAATTTTGAAGCCTTACTGGGTGGTGCACACGAGATAGATGAGCATTTCCGCCATGCGCCGCTGGATCAAAATATCCCTGTGCTGATGGGACTGCTAGGCATCTGGTACGGCAATTTTTTTGCGTGTAGCTCGACCGCCGTGCTGCCTTATGACCAGTACCTGCATCGCTTTGCCGCCTATCTGCAACAACTTGAAATGGAAAGTAACGGCAAAGGAGTGGGTCGCGATGGCAAGCCGGTTGATTACGATACCGGCATGGTCGTTTGGGGCGAAGCGGGCACCAATGGTCAACACGCCTTCTATCAGTTGCTGCATCAAGGCACACGCATGATACCGGCGGACTTTCTGGCACCGCTACATAGCCAAAATCCGCTAGGCGAACATCACGCGATTCTGCTCGCCAACTGTTTCGCACAAACTGAAGCGTTAATGGTAGGCAAGACTGAACAGGAAGCGCGCGCCGAACTGCTCGCGCAAGGCATACAAGGCGCGGAACTGGAAGCGTTGTTGCCGCATAAGGTTTTCACTGGAAACAAACCCACCAATACCCTGTTATTCGACCAGCTCGACCCCCACGCATTAGGCATGTTGGTCGCTCTTTATGAACATAAGGTATTTGTGCAAGGAATCATCTGGAACATCAATTCGTTCGACCAGTGGGGTGTGGAATTGGGCAAGCAACTGGCGGGAAAAATTCTGCCGGAATTGCTCGATGAATCCGCCAAGTCAGCGCATGACAACTCTACCCGCAGCCTGATCGAGTACTACCACCAGGAAACAAGGTAATGCTGCAACGAAACAATGGAGCTGAAGCTCCTGTTTCTGAGTGAAAAGGGGCAAGCCAAATCCCCCGCCCCTTGCATCCTGCCCCCTTGTATCTTGCTTTTCTACCTCAGGTCTTCCTCATAAGGCCGCCCCGGATACTGAAAGGCGACCGGGCCATCCGGTTCAGCGTGGATAAACTGATGAACGAAGGGATCATTCGAGTCCATCATTTGCGCCGTTTCGCCTTCTGCCACAACCTTGCCGTTATGTATAAAGTAAACGTAATCCACAATTTTGAGTGATTCGGAAATATCGTAAGTCACCACCACCGAAGTCACGCCCAGCGCATCGTTCAAGCGCCGGATGAGGTTGGCGATGGTGTTGAGTGAAATCGGATCCAGACCGGCGAAAGGCTCGTCGTAAATAATCAGCGCAGGATCAATCGCAATCGCACGAGCCAACGCCACGCGCCGCTCCATGCCGCCGGACAAATCTCTGGGCATCAGATTGCGTGCGCCGCGCAGCCCCACCGCCTGCAACTTCATCAACACCAGATCGTGAATCATCTGCTCGGACAAATCGGTATGTTCGCGCATCGGGAAGGCAATATTGTCATATACCGTCAAATCGCTGAACAGCCCGCTCACCTGAAACATCATGCCCATTTCGCGGCGCAATGCATAAAGCGCATCGTTATCGAGCTGGTGTACCGTCTTGCCCAGCACCTTGACACTACCGCTATCCGGTTTGAGCTGGCCGCCAATCTGGTGCAACAGGGTACTCTTGCCGCACCCGCTCACGCCCAGTATCGCGACCACTTTGCCGCGCGGGATGTTAAGATTGATGCCCGTCAGCACCTTGCGTTCGCCGTAGGCAAAATGCAAGTCGCTGATTTCGACCAGATTGTCCGTGGCCGCCTTTTTTGCAACCAGATGTTCAGATGAATTTGCCAATATCTTTCCTTGCTTTTGTACCATCAAGAGGCGCGGATGTTATCATTTTTCGGAGTGTAGGGCGTATCGCCAACCACCCCCACCTTACAACAGCCCCCAGATGACCTTATCCGCACAAATAATCCTGCAAGACATATTCGGTTACGCCACGTTTCGCGGCGAACAGCAGGCGATTGTCGAGCAAATCGCCCAGGGCGGCGATGCACTGGTCTTGATGCCGACTGGCGGCGGCAAATCCTTGTGTTATCAGATTCCCGCATTGCTGCGGCCGGGGGTAGGCATTGTGGTCTCACCGCTAATCGCGCTGATGCAGGATCAGGTAGATGCCCTGCTCCAACTCGGCGTGAAGGCGGCCTATCTGAATTCCAGCCTGTCTGCCGAGGCGGCGCGCGAAGTGCAGCGACAACTCATGCGCGGAGAACTCGAGCTGCTTTACGTCGCCCCCGAACGATTGCTGATGCCCAACTTTTTGGCTCTGCTCGAACAATTGAATGTACCGCCCTCACCCTTGCCGGGAGAAGATAAACCCGGCATCGCTTTGTTCGCCATAGACGAGGCGCATTGCGTGTCACAGTGGGGGCACGACTTTCGACCGGAATACCGCGAATTGACAGTATTACAGCAACGTTTCCCCACCGTGCCGCGCATCGCACTCACCGCTACGGCGGATGCCCCGACGCGGCGAGAAATCGTCGAACGCTTGTCGCTGGAAGAGGCGCGACAATTTGTTTCCAGCTTCGACCGTCCCAATATCCGCTACCGCGTCACACTTAAATCCAATGCACTCAATCAGTTACAAAACTTTCTTGCCAAGGAACATGCAAATGATGCGGGCATCGTGTATTGCCTTTCCCGCAAACGGGTCGAGCAAACAGCAGACTGGTTAAAAGAGCGCGGCTGGGATGCGCTGCCCTATCATGCTGGTCTCGACACGGCGACGCGTGCCGCCAACCAAAGCCGTTTCCTGCGAGAAGAAGGTGTAGTGATGGTTGCCACCGTGGCATTCGGCATGGGCATAGACAAGCCCAACGTGCGCTTCGTCGCTCACCTCGACTTGCCCAAAAGTATGGAAGGCTACTATCAGGAAACGGGGCGCGCCGGACGTGACGGGCTGCCCGCCGATGCGTGGATGGCCTACGGCCTGGGCGACGTGGTCTCGATGCGCCAGATGTTGAGCAACGGCGATGCGCCCGAAGAACGTAAACGCGTGGAGTTGCAAAAGCTCGATGCGCTGCTGGGTTTCTGCGAATCCACCGCCTGCCGCCACCAGACCATCCTGCGCTACTTCGGCGAGGAACATCCAGGCGACTGCAATGAGTGCGACAACTGCCTGACCCCCGTTGCAAGCTGGGATGCCACGCGTGCCGCGCAAATGGCGCTGTCTTGCGTGTATCGCACCGGACAGCGTTTCGGGGTCGGTCATCTGGTGGATGTGCTGTTAGGCAAACAAACCGAGCGCATCACAAAATTTCACCACCAGCAGCTTTCCACCTTCGGCATCGGCGCGGAACACAGTGCCACGCAATGGAGCAGTGTATTCCGCCAACTGGTAACCAGCGGTTTTTTGGAAGCCGACATCGAAGCCTACGGCGGACTGAAACTCACTGCCCGCGCCCGCCCGGTACTCAAGGGCGAACAAGCCGTCTTCCTGCGCCACGATGCCGAACCCGCCCAACGCAGCCGCACCACGCGAGACGGCAAGTCGCGCGAACCGTTCGCGGGCGCTAATGAAAACCGCCTGTGGCTGGCACTCAAGGCGAAACGAATGGCGCTGGCACGCGAACAGGGCGTGCCACCCTATGTGATTTTTCACGACAGCACGCTGCTGGAAATGCTCGATCAGCGTCCCGGCAGCCTCACTGAAATGGGTCGTATCAGCGGCGTAGGGCAAGGCAAGCTGACGCGCTATGGCGATGATTTTCTGAAAGTGCTGGAAGACGTGGCGAACGGCTAATGACAGAGATAACTATTTCTTCCAGAAAGCAGTCTGTTTGCCAAACCGTTCAAGTGGTTTATGTAGCAATTTCAATTCGTCCGATAAGTTTTGCGACAAGTTTTCCCTAATCAAGCGTACCGCTTCAGCATAACCCGACATACCCGAATGTTCTGACAAAATTTCCAGCAGGCGATGTGCCATCAGGCAATCATGAATTTTGCCCAGTGTTTCCTGAACGGATACCAAGGCGACCAGATAGCTTTCTGATTTTTTATTTCCATATAAATACTTAAAAAAATCAATACTATAACGCAATTTCTTAACGTTAATACGCAAGGCATGAAGTTGCTGAAAATACAAATTGATGTCTGGAGAGGCAACCAATCTATCCAGATACGCCAACTCGCGCCGGTAGACTTTGGCCAGGTGGTGCAAATGGCGTGTCGCAAAATCACGCCCACTCGGCATCCCTTCGTTGTCAGTCGCGTCCGCAGCCAATTGTTGCCAATACGGACTATTCATCCAGAGGGCAAAACGCAGCATCAGGCGCTGAATATCGCACGTCAGGGCGGTATCGCGCAAGGCGGCGTAACTGTCGGTACGCCGCTGTTCACTCTCACTCAACAAGACTTGCATCGCACCCTCCCCCGGTCTTTGTGCAGCGGCAGGATGCATCACCTCAACGAGAAATACGTCCCATTCGCGCACTCGCCCAAAGGTCACACCCAGGGCGGCCACTTCCTCACGCAACGCGTTTAATTGCTCATCGGCGTGTATGCTCGCGGCCATGCCCAATGCCACGCGCAGCCGACGCAACGCCACGCGTATCTGGTGCAGATATTCGGCATGGTTGCCGGCAACCATGCCATGAAGGTTTTGCTGCAAATGCAACAAACACGACCAGATCAGCGTTTGCAGCAATTCGGTTCGTTGGATTTTCTTCGACAACTTCGGCTGTTCGGCCTTGACTGGCTGCTCAATGAATTCTGACATCAGGCGAAAACCCCGCTCCGCCTTGCTCACGGCTTCCAGCTCGAACGGTACGATTTCCAGTATCGCCAGCGCCAGCTCGAACAACTGCTGCGCTTCGCCGGATTTGAGTTCCAGCTCCACCTCGCAGATGGGCGCGCTACGCTGCGAGGTTTTTACCTCGCCGTGATCCATGCACACCTCGATGACTGCGCCCTGATATTCCACCATGCGACTGGTACGGTAAAAGTCCGTGACGAACACCGGCTTGAGTTTTTTGCGCAGCGATTGCGGAAAATATTCTTTTAAAACAGACAGTTCCAATACAGAAAAATCCAGACGAGCGGAAGCAACGGGCGCTTCCCACTCGTTGCGCTGATGCAATCCCCCCCTGACCTGCCCGCCCCCCTTCAAGGTTTGCAGCCAGCGTCCGCCTACACGGCGCAACCGCAAAGCCATTTCGTGCTTGTTCAAATCGAGCTTGGGGGTATCAAAATAAATATTGTGCAGATGGCGCGTGACGGGAGCGGTAAGCTGATGCGTCTTGAACAGGCGATGTCGCCTCAGCCTGGCGAGATGCTCGGGGGTGATGCGTAATTTGAGTTCGGTTTCGGTTGCCATGGTCGCTTGCTCCCCCTTGTAAAATCACCGGCGTGGCGTTTATAAAATGACCGGTGCATCAGGCATTTCATTGGGTTTGTCGCCGCGCGCCGGAAAATGGCGTGCCAGGTGTTCACCCACGGCATGGATTCCGGCGAGTACGCCCGCTTCAAAATGTCCGGCACAAAACGCAGTTTCCATTTGCTGGCATATTCCCTCCCAGACCGCTTGCTCCAACCTGACATGAATGCCTCTATCGGCGACAATCTCGACATCGCGATCCGCCAGCAACAGATAAATCAACACGCCGTTATTATGTTGGGTATCCCAAACATGCAAATTGGAAAACACCTCGATCGCGCGTTGCCGTGCGCTCTGCCCCGTCAGCAGCGGCATAAGCTCCAGTGAGGCCTCTACCGCAAAGCGTATCTGCCCGTCGTGCAGCGCTTCAGTAGCCTTGATGGCGCGCTCGATTTCCGCCAGGGTATGGCGCGAAAAAACGCGCCGCACGGCGGCGCGCCCAGTAAAGAGATGCAACATGACCCGTTTGAAATTCATCTTATCCCCAGCAATACCCTCACCAGCGCCCCGAAGCACCGCCCCCGCCGAAGCCGCCGCCCCCTCCACCAAAGCCGCCCCCCCCAAAACTGCCCCCACCTCCGCCGAAGCCTCCGCCGCCCATGCCTCGCCCTATTCCACCCAGCAACACAAACACGAATGCCGCCAGACCTGCCAACAGAGCGATTAAGGCGGAAGCAAGCAGCAACCAGGCCAGCCCGCCCAGCACGCCGCCTAGCAGTAAGGCGGCAGGAACTCTCCCCAGCATGGCGCGCAACATTCCCCCCACCGCGACCACGATCACAAACCCGATGAACATCAAAGACTGCATGTCCTGCCCCGCAGCGACGCTCAATCTTTTGGGCGGCGGCAAGGGTTCACCCTCGATGACCTTGATGATGGCGGCGATGCCCGCCTCAATTCCTGAATAAAACTCGCCGCTTTTGAAATGCGGCACGATGATTTCCTCGACGATACGGTTGGCCGTGGCATCGTTCAATGCGCCTTCCAGCCCATAGCCCACCTCGATGCGCAAGGCGCGATCATCTTTTGCCACCAGCAACAACACGCCATCGTCCACCCCTTTGCGCCCCAGCTTCCACGCCTCGACCACGCGCAGGCCATATTGCTCGATGGTTTCCGGCTGGGTGGTCGGCACGATCAATACCGCCAACTGCGCGCCCTTCTGTTGCTCAAAAGCCGCGAGGCGCGCTTCAAGCGACTGCGTCTGCCCCGCATCCAGCGTGGCGGTCAGATCGGTGACGCGCTGGGTGGGCGGCGGCACAGCCACCTCGGCCTGTGCCGCCCCAATCAGCAGCAGCGCGAGCAGCAGCGCCCCCAGCGTTTTCATTTTGCGGCAGGTTGCGGAGCGTTGAAATCAACCACCGGCGCATGAGAAATCGCCTGTTCGTTCTCTACCGTAAACGAAGGCTTGACGGTGTAACCAAACAGCATCGCGGTCAGGTTGCTGGGGAAGGAGCGCACCGCGATGTTGTATTCCTGCACCGCCTTGATGTAGCGGTTGCGCGCCACGGTGACGCGGTTTTCCGTGCCTTCCAGTTGCGCCTGAAGATCGCGGAAATTCTGGTCGGCTTTGAGTTGCGGGTAATTTTCCGTCACCACCAGCAGGCGGCTCAAGGCTGAAGTCAATTCGCCTTGTGCGGCCTGAAACCTGGCGAAGGCTTGCGGGTCGTTGATCAGTTCCGGCGTAGCCTGTATGCCGCCGACTTTGGCGCGCGCCTCGGTGACACCCAGCAGCACTTCTTTTTCATGCCCGGCATAGCCTTTAACCGTATTGACCAGGTTGGGGATCAGATCGGCACGGCGCTGGTACTGGTTCAGCACTTCCGCCCAACTCGCCTTGATCTGCTCATCGTTCGTCTGAAAAGTGTTGTAGCCGCAACCACTCAACAGCAGGGTGAGCATAAACATCCCTAAAATACGCATCATCATTCCTTCGGGTGAATTCAATGGCGCGAACTATAGCACTGAAAAACACCGCGAACACAGCCCTGCAACGCGCTAAAATGCCCGCCAACTGAAACACCGCTGCAATGACCGACAACCAAGGAGATAAGTAATTGAAAAAATTGAAAATTAGTGAAGTCATGGCGAGCAGCGGCGTAACCTTTGGCACCAGCGGCGCGCGCGGACTGGTGAACGCGATGAGCGATGAAGTTTGCGCCGCCTATACGGCCGCCTTCCTGACTGTAATGCGTCAATCTTTCAACGTGAACCGCGTCGCGCTAGGGCTTGACCTGCGCCCCAGCAGCCCGCGCATCGCGGCAGCCTGTGCGGCAGCACTACGCGAACAGGGCATCCAAGTGGATTATTGCGGCGCGCTGCCTACCCCGGCTCTCGCGCTGTATGCGCAAAACGAAACCATCCCCGCCATCATGGTGACGGGTAGCCACATCCCGTTCGACCGCAACGGCATCAAGTTTTATCGCCCCGACGGCGAAATCACCAAGTCCGATGAACTGGCCATCAGCGATGCTGTCGTGGAAATAGGTCAAACCAGCGGCGAACTGCCCGCCGTCAATCCCGCCGCGCTCGAACAATACCTGCAGCGTTATCTCAACTTTTTCCCCGCGCAGTATTTCAAAGACCTGCGTTTAGGCCTGTACGAGCATTCCAGCGTGGCGCGCGACGGGTTGCGTACCCTACTGGAAGCCTTGGGCGCAAAAGTCACCTCGCTGGGACGCACCGAAGAATTCGTCCCCATTGATACCGAAGCCGTCACGGCGCTTGATATTCAAAAGGGCAAAGACTGGGCGACACAACACGCCTTCGATGCCATTCTCTCGACCGACGGCGACGGCGACAGGCCGCTGATTTCCGATGAAACCGGCGCATGGCTGCGCGGCGACATCGTCGGCTTGATCTGCGCACGCTATCTGGGGGCAAAGACAGTGGTCGTACCCGTCAGTTGCAACACTGCCATCGAGCTGTGCGGCGCATTTGCCAACGTCGCGCGCACCCGCATAGGCTCGCCCTACGTCATTGCCGGAATGCAGCAAGCCTTAGGTGTGGATGACGGTGTCGTCGGCTTCGAGGCCAACGGCGGCTTTCTGGTCGGCTCACGCTTTACACATCAAGGCAAGCCTCTCGCCCCCCTGCCCACTCGCGATGCCGTCCTGCCCGCCTTGGCCGTGCTGGCAGCAGCGCGCGAAGCCAACGGAAAAGTATCTGATTTAATGAAAGATTTACCCAAACGCTACACCGCCAGCGACCGCTTGCAGGAATTCCCGGTCGCCGCCAGCCGCCAGTTGATACAGGAACTGGGCAACAATGCAGAGGCATTGCATCATTACTTGGCGCCCGACCAAGGCCTGCCCACAGATTGCGACACCACCGACGGGCTGCGCATCACCTTCGACAACGGAGAAATCGTCCACCTGCGCCCCTCCGGCAACGCGCCCGAACTGCGCTGCTATTGCGAGGCGGCGACCGAACAACGCGCCATGCAATTAGTGCAGACTGTGCTGGCACGAATTGAAAATCAGGGCAACACGGATTGATTCGTCATCTCGACTTAAACCTAAAAACGGCGGCTGACCGCTTTGCCTTGTTTATAATTCAATGATTTTATTGCTGTTTTTTGAAAAAAATACGTTCGCCTATCAGGTGAGTTCGCTTTGATCCGGATTGCACAATTTGTGGGGCACATTGCGGCGTTGCAACTCCTTGGAATGGAACAACCATTCCGCGTCGTTGCGCCTTGCACTGCACCCCAAAAATCGCACACTCCAACCCGTCCAACTGCCGTTTCTAGGTTAAAGGGGTTGGCAGGCATCCAAACATCTGAAAGAGACGCGCAAGCATTCGCGCTGAACGGTCAGTTGTATACTGCCTTTTTATCCAAAGAGGAGAAATATCATGTTTCGAGATCGTAAGGATGCCGCGTACCAGTTAACGGAAGCACTCGAACAATATCGTGGACAACATCCGCTGGTGCTGGCGATTCCGCGTGGTGCAGTGCCGATGGCCAGAATTATTGCCAAAGCGCTGGAGGGTGAACTGGACGTGGTGCTGGTGCGCAAGCTGCGCGCCCCGGATAATCCGGAATTCGCCCTGGGCGCGGTGGATGAGACCGGTTGGACTTACCTCGCCGATTATGCGGGAAGGGTGGCGGGGAGTTCGCAATATATCGAGAACGAAAAAACCTTGCAGCTTGAAGTGATGCGCGCGCGGCGCGCCAGCTATACCCCGGTGCGGCCACCACACGACCCCGCAGGGCGCATCGTCATCGTGGTGGACGATGGACTGGCCACAGGTTCTACCATGATCGCCGCACTCCATGCACTGCGTGCCAGACATCCGCAAAAACTCGTCTGCGCCGTGCCGGTTGCACCGCCCGACACACTGAGAAAAGTATCGCCCTATGCCGATGAAGTGGTGTGTCTGGACGCGCCTGAGACGTTTTATGCGGTAGGTCAGTTCTACCAGTCCTTCCCGCAGGTGAGCGACGAGGAAGTGATCGCGCTGCTCAGGGAGTAGTCGTACTCGTTTGTAGATATTGCGCGAACCAGTCCGCCGCGCTGTGAGCTGCCTGCCGCAGCGTGCCGGGTTCCTCGAACAAATGAGTCGCACCGGGTATCAGCGTCAATTTTTTTTCGCAATTCAGTAGCGCATATGCCTGCTGATTTAATTCGATCACACCATAATCCGCGTCGCCCACGATCAGTAAGGTCGGCGCGCTCACGCGGCTCAGGGCAGGTACTCCGGCAAGGTCGGGGCGACCCCCGCGCGATACCACCGCGCTAATCTTGTCGCCCATATTGGCGGCGGCCTGCAACGCGGCTGCCGCGCCAGTGCTGGCACCAAAATAGCCCAGTTGCAAGGCTTGTGTCTCGGGGCTGCCCTGCAACCACACCGTGGCGGCAAGCAGGCGGCGCGTGAGCAGCGCGATATCGAAACGCGCTTCGTAATCCTGATCTTCTCCACTTGTCAGCAGGTCGAACAGCAGCGTGGCGATGCCGCGCCGTTGCAGCACTTCGGCAACATATGTGTTGCGCGGGCTGAAGCGGCTGCTGCCGCTGCCGTGGGCGAACAGCACCACGCCATGCGCGGACGGTGGCACGATCAGATCGCCATCAAGCCAGACCGCATCGGCCGGAATAGTTACGGTGGTCATTTTTCTGCCTTCATTGTCTGTCAATCATTCGTCCATGGCACTGAGTTGCGCACGCAGGGTCTCCACCTCGTCCAGCAATTGCAGTGCCAGTGCCACGCCGGCGAGGTTGATGCCCAAATCGCGTTGCAGGCGCAATGCCACGCTGGCGCGCCGGATATGCTTGCCGGTGAAACGCCAATTTTGCCGCTCGCGCCCTATGGGGATCAGGATGCCTTCTTCGACCAGTTCGATGATGCGTTCAGTATGCACCGCGCAAATGGCGCAAATTTCGCTCAGGGTTAGCGCGGTTTGCGCTTCCATGACGAGGCCGCTCAGTGGTTGGCGCATTGCTTCGCTATCCATGTTCACACTCCCAGTTTGCTACGCGGGTTAAAGGTTTGAAACTGCTTGGCCAGATTGCGGTAGTGCGCTTGAGTCGTTTCGCTGTCGGCGGGCGGCAAAACGATTTGCAGAATGACGTAAAAATCGCCCGGCGTGCTGCCCGGAATGCCCCGACCTTTCAGCCGCAGCCTGCCACCCGTCACGGAATTTGCCGGTACTTTGAGCTCGACGTTTCCAGACGGCGTGGGAACTTTTACGGTCGCGCCCAGCGCGGCCTCCCAGGGGGCGAGGGGTAAGTCGAGATAAATGTCACGTTGTTCGACACGGTAAAACGGATGCGCACGGAACTCGACTTCCAGGTACAGGTCGCCCGGTTTGCCCTGCCCGACAGCTTGCACGCCCTGTCCCGTCAGCCGGATATGTTGTCCGGCGTGTATGCCGCGCGGAATAGTCACATTCAGCTTGTGTTCGCGCATGGACAGGTGTCCGCTCATGTCAACCTCGGGCGACTGAAGCGTGAGGGTCAGGGTATTACCGTTGTAAGCATCTTCCACATCAATCAGTATTTTGGCATGACGGTCTTCGCCATGAGTCTGATGCGCCGCGCCACCAGCGTGGCGGGCATTGAAACCCTGACCGAACAGCGAGGAGAAAAAGTCGCTGAACTCCGCCGCATTGCCATCCGTGGCACCGGCACCGGAAAATTCAAAACCGGCATCCCAGTCGGGTGGAGGGCGGAAATCCTGCCCCGTTTTCCAGTTGGCACCCAACTGGTCGTAAGCCGCGCGCTTCTCGGCATCCTTCAGAACCTCGTAGGCTTCGCCGACTTCCTTGAAACGTTCTTCGGCACCGGATTCCTTGCTGACATCGGGGTGGTATTTGCGCGCCAGTTGACGGTATGCCCGCTTGATTTCGTCCTGAGTTGCATCGCGCGCAACCCCCATGATTTTGTAGTAATCCTTGAATTGCATTTGTTTCCCCGAAAAAAATGGGCAGGCCGCATCAGACAAACCGGTCGGCGATGCCGACCAAAAAGTGCCAGTGCAGATGTGATGTCTTCCCGCTGGCTTGTTTCATACGGATTCAGCGCACCCAATTTACGCGCAATAGAAGCTGTTCGGGGTTGTAGTGAAATTCCAGTTCGCCTTGATAGGCATGGTGCAACGCCTCGCCGATACCGCGCGCCAGATGGATGTCGGTCGTCGTTATCAGGCTGCCCTGCGCGGTTTTTTCGATAGCCATGATGCGCTGCAATGGATGCTCGGACTTTTCCTGCTCTGCCAGATGTTGGATCAGATGCAGAATTTCCTGCTCGTGTGCCGGAAAAAAAGTCCCGGTCAACGTGACATAGCCTGCCGGAAAATGATCGCGTATCCGGTGGCAGGCCGGACAGCTTGCCTGATGCGCGTTTGCCGGAGCGGTCAACCACTGCCAGCGCCCCTCGTGGAATACCGCACCGCAGTCAGGACAGACCGTCGGCTCGGGTAATTTTCCCTTGGTTTTGTAGCTGTCATGAACCTCTTCCTGAAATAACTGGTGGGGCCGGACGGGGTGAAAGCCGGAAAGCTGTGATTGATTTTTCATGTTCATCTCCTCAGGTAGTTGCGAAACGCTCCCCCGCCCGGTGGCAGGGGAGACTGTGGTTTCAAGACACAGGCACGTTGATTGCCTTGGCTTCCTCGGCCTTCTGGGTCTTGGGCAGCGTGACGTTTAATATGCCGTCCTTGAACTCCGCTTTTGCCGCGTTTTGGTCGGCATCATCGGGCACCCTGAAACTGCGCACAAAACTGCCGTAGGAACACTCGACACGGTGGAACTTCTTACCCTTTTCTTCTTTTTCCTGTTTGCGTTCACCTTGTATGGTGAGCATACCGTCCTGCACGGTAACTTTGACATCCTCCTTGTTGACACCGGGAATTTCGCCCTTGACCAAATAGGCGGCATCCGTTTCGCTGATGTCCACCGACGGCATCCAGTCCGCTACGGCCAGCATTTCACTGCCGGATTCGCTGCGGACAGGCGTATGTCTGAAGAGTTGATTCAGACGGTTGGATACTTCTTCCAGTTCGCTGAAGGGATTCCATCTGACCAAGTTCATGATTTTTCTCCTTATTTGGATGATTCAAAACAGTCTTCGCGCCAAAGACAGTCGGTCTGATCGCATACCCCATCGTAAGCGGTGGCATAGCAATCAAAATTCCCCTCTTCGGATTGAATCGCTTTAATCAGTTTTGTTTTTGAAAGATTGCCGGGATGAATGTCGAGTGACTTGGCAATCGTGCGTATTGCTTCCATTTTCATTCTGTTCTCCTTGCTAAAAGTCGAAAGATGAGCGGACGTACAACGAATGTTTCAGTAGAGAGCAGCCCGCACGCCGAATTATCAGCGTGTTCTCAATGGCGGTCAATAGACCAAAATACATAGACAAATCGGTCTAGCTACACGCGACGGACATTCATGCCACGCTTGGCGCGGGTGACAAAAAACTGGGGCAGCGCCGTTCCGCCGCATGAAATAGGCGACCCTCTTAAACTCGACACATTATTGTCTTGACCGAGGGAGCCATTTTATTACTCATCACGAAAGTGCCCTCTGAAAAAGTTACCGATGATTGACCCCGGTTACAACATTCAAACCGCCCTTTCAATCAATAGGTTTCCAGCACCACAAACGCGACAATCATATTGCGCTCATCGCTGATGGACAAGTGGTGTCCGCTAACCCCAAGTTGTGCCAGATAGGTGCGTAATTCCGGGTCAAATTGCAACATGGGCTTACCCAGACCGTCATGCGTAACACGGATACGGCGCAACGATACCGGATGGCGTAAGCCGCTTCCTACCGCCTTGGCGAAGGCTTCCTTGGCGGCGAAGCGTTTCGCCAAAAAACGCGCCGGATTGGGGTGTGACAAGCATTCCGGCAACTCCTGCGCACTCAATATCCGTTCCGCCAGACGCACGCCGTGGCGCTGCCACATCGCCTCGATGCGCGCGTATTCAACGATGTCCGTACCGATGCCGAAGATCATGTCAGACGGGCAGCGATGCCACCAAATCTTTCATCTTGCGTACCGCCGCCTCCAGACCGATAAACAGCGATTCGGCGATAATAGCGTGGCCGATGTTGAGCTCGACAATCTGCGGAATGGTGACGATGTCCTGTACGTTGTGGTAGTGCAAGCCGTGTCCGGCATTGACTTGCAGACCCAGCGCATGGGCGTATTCCGCTGCCGTGCGAATGCGTTCCAGCTCGAAGTCATGTGCGGGTACGCTGTCGGCATCGGCGTATTTACCCGTGTGCAGCTCGATCAAAGGCGCACCGGCGCGCACCGCCGCCTCTATCTGTTTGTTGTCCGGGTCTATGAACAGCGACACGCGGATACCCGCATCACGGCAACGCTCACAAGCCGATTTGACCACCTCAAAATAACGCAGCACATCCAAGCCCCCTTCGGTAGTCAGCTCTTCGCGGCGTTCCGGCACCAGACACAAGTCATGCGGCTTGATGCGCAGCGCGTTGGCGATCATTTCCTCGGTGACCGCACATTCCAGATTCATGCGGGTTTGCAGCATGTCGCGCAGCACTTCCACATCTCTATCCTGAATGTGGCGACGGTCCTCGCGCAGATGCAGGGTAATTGCATCCGCACCCGCTTCTTCGCAAATCAGCGCGGCGCGCAGCACATTGGGATAACGCGCGCCACGCGCCTGGCGCAAGGTGGCCACGTGATCAATATTCAACCCTAACTTCTTCATTCCAATATCCTTTTTAATTCACTGTGCCAGAATTGTGCCAAAAAAGACTTTTTAACATTGAATCCCATCGCAAGTTGATTGTATATTAAAGGAAATGTTGAGTGTAAATTAGGCACTCGTAACGCGTAGGTCGGAGGTTCGATTCCTCTCTCCAGCACCACCATAAAAATTAGGCCTATATTGATATAGGCCTAATTTATTTTATAAATATATAAATAAATCAATAGGTTATGCGCTGCAACTCTCCGGGCGGGCGTTGTTGCACGGATGCGTAAAAATACGAAGTTACCCCTACCCCCAGCTTGCCTTATGAAGCCATTTGCAAACGGCGGACGGACTTGGGTCATCCAGCGCTCATCATGCGGTTTAGAACAGCAACGGGGCGGCAGCAGTTTTTGCGCGCGGGCTAAATGCGTGCGCGCAACCTGAAGCCGATGATTCCCTCGTACTCACCTTGCTATCGGCAACTCATCCCAGGCCGTCGTGTAATCGGGTGATTTACTGTCTCGACGCATTGACCACCGCCGTTTTGTACCTGAAGCGGCTATGGTCACACTGCCTTTACCCATGCGCTGATTGACGGTATCCATTAACGTCATCAGCTTGCTGGACTTGTCTTGCTCTGCAGCATCATCAAACAGTGAGGCTTGAATTGCATCCCGGGATTGCAACCCCATCAGCAGCACACCGCTCTTTTTGTAGCTGTAACCGACCCGATAAATTACCCTCAGACCCTGTATGGCAGCATTGACCAGCTTTATAGAATCGCCAGTAGGCTCACCCATTGGAACAATAAGCGAACGCTGATACTGAGGTGATTTATCCTTAAATGGGTTGGTCTGGATAAAGACGCACAGACTGGTTGCAACCGAACCATCCTTCCGTAACTTTTCTGCCGCAGTCGAGGCAAAATAAGCGATGGACTCAGCCAGGTCGTCAAAGTTGGATACCTCCTGACCAAATGAGCGCGATACCATAATTTGCTGCCTGGGCGTATCCGTGCCATCAAGCTCAATGCAGGAAATACCGTTGAGTTCTTTGACCGTTCGTTCAACCACAATGGAAAACTGCTGTCGCATTCTGGTTTGATTCGCCGTTCGCAAATCCTCTACGGTCTCGATCTTCATTGCGATAAGTGACTGGCTGATTTTACGACCCACCCCCCAAACATCATTAACCGGTATGGTTGCAAATAATTTACTGAGCTGAGTATCGCTATACCGACCGAAATCACATACGCCGTCACGTCCTGCCAATCGCTTCTTTGCACAATGATTAGCCAGCTTCGCTAATGTCTTGGTCTCTGCTATGCCGACACAAACGGGAATCCCGACATACTGCTTAATGGTACGCCGTATGGTTTGACCATAAGCCACTAACGACTGCAAATCAAAACCATCAAGGTCAAGGAAGCACTCATCAATGCTATAAATTTCCTGCTTGGGAGAAAACGTGGATAGTAGCGACATCACGCGTGCCGATAAATCGCCGTACAGCGCGTAATTGCTGGAGAGCGCGATAATGCCGTGCCGTTTCGCCAGTTGCTCCATCTTGAACCAGGGCTCTGCCATTTTAACGCCCAATGCCTTCACCTCATTGGAACGCGCCACAGCACAGCCGTCATTATTGGAAAGAACGACTACGGGCTTCCCCTCCAGTTCAGGATTAAAGGCCCGTTCACATGAAACATAAAAATTATTGCAATCAACCAGCGCGATTGGCATAGCAGCGACTAATTAAACTTCTTGGTCGTGGAGGTCACCACCCCCCAGACCTGCAACTCCTGCCCATCCTTGAGTACCATTTCTTGAAAATCGGGATTTTCAGGCTTAAGAATAACCAAACCATCGCGCCAGACGAGGCGTTTAACGGTAAGTTCGGCATCAAGGACAGCAATCACAATATCCCCGGAGGCTGGTGTCAGCGACCTGTCCACCACCAGCAAGTCACCATCAAAAATGCCCGCCCCCATCATGCTATGCCCCTTGGCGCGCACGAAAAAAGTAGCATCCCGGTGCTGAATCAAGTGCTCATCCAAACTTAGCCGGCCTTCAATGTAGTCATCGGCCGGGGACGGGAATCCAGCCTCGACCTTATGAGCGAATAAAGGAATATGAGCAAACGGCGTAACGATCGCCGCTGCAATGATGAATTGATGCAATGAAGAAGGCATGACAATCGGCCAGTAGAATGAATCCATATCGTAGTGAACGAACGTTCTGTTGTCAATCGCTTCTTACCGATTTAAGCAGCGTAAAAATCGCCCTCAAAAGACTGCAAAAGTGGAAACAATTAACATGAAACTCGCGCAGCGACGAACCGTACCCCTCTCCCTTTGGGATAACCAGACACTTGCCAGCTCTTGTACCCTTTAGGGTGTGCTGGCTTATAAGGAGTGACTTTGCAATCGTTTTTTGATTGCTTAGTCATTAGTCAATACTGAGTTGTTTCACCAGTGGATGGGCTATCCATGATGGCTTGGGTCTTAGCCAGAATTGAGTTGTTTTATCAGTTGTTCCATCAGAGGGGGAACGGGGGGTGAACAAGGGGTTTCGCGGAGCACGCACCTCGCCTTGTGAACGATTTCGGCTACGCCGAAATGCGCCCTGCAAGGGAGGGAACGGGCAGGGCGGGTTTGCGAGTGGTTGTCCACAGGGCAACATCCCTGCGAGAACCATTTGCGAGTTGATGCCCACCGGGCATCATTCCTGCGAAAACCACTTCATTATCAGGGGTGGCAATATGCCATGCCCGTTAGATCGCCAGTGTTTGAGCCTTATCAAGCAAATCTGCAAACTTCGTAGCCACCAGATATTTTGCAGGATTGTCGCCAACCGCCAACGCTTTGAAGTGTGCCTCGCCGCATTTGTTCTTGGCACTTTCCTTGCTGCGTAGGTCATCGGTGAATAAGCTGGGCTTCGTTTCGACTACAAAGTACAACCGCTCGCCCCCATCCTGCTCCACCAACACAGCCCAGTCTGGGTTGTAGGTGCCTAACGGAGTCGGAATCTTGAACCAGCCAGGCAGCTTGGCGTACACCTTGATGGCGTTGTTCATCTCCAACTGGCTGGCGAAATCGCGCTCAGTGTCGGAGTCGTAGACAACTTTCTCGTACACCGATCTTTCTGCATTCAGCATGTTTTTGAGATAGCCAGTCAGCTCTTTCTGCTCGAACAG
>Ga0210013_1000343_pt1 | contig 38536 bp, 37 predicted proteins | sample CryGeymeta201506_FD_185553 | JGI IMG/M metagenome (GOLD analysis project Ga0210013, IMG submission 185553) | Groundwater microbial communities from Crystal Geyser aquifers in Utah, USA - Crystal Geyser metaG 2015-06 (SPAdes) (version 2) | ecosystem: Environmental > Aquatic > Deep subsurface >...
TGCGCAGCGCATCGCAAAGTCTGGACGATTTGCAATTGGGTGTGAAGCAGGAACTGTCACAAAAGGTGGACGCCATCAACAGTCTGGCCAAGAGCATTGCCGCGGTCAACGACAAAATTGCCAAAGCGCAAGGCACCGGCCAACCACCCAACGATTTGCTGGACCAACGCGATCAACTCATACGCGAGATGAACCGTTACATCCAGACCAGTTCCATCGAAGCAACAGATGGCACTTTGGGCATTTTCATTGCTGGCAGCCAGGCGCTGGTGCTGGGTTCGGCCGCATCACCGCTGACCGTCACATCAGATGATTTCAATGATCCCTTGAAAAGCAAACTGTCGATCAACCGTAGCGGCCAGGTCATCACACTGGATGAAGCCATGCTGGGCGGCGGCGAGGTGTCCGGACTGCTGCGCTTTCAGAACACCGATTTGGCCGAAGGACGCAACCTGTTGGGGCGATTAACGCTTGCCATCAGCACCAGCATGAACGCGCAACACGCGCTGGGCCTGGACCTGGATGGCAATGTAGGTGGCAATTTGTTCACACCAACCGTTTTTGGCGCAGGCAATATCCTCACGCCAAGCGCACCGGCGGTACCCAACAGCGGGACAGCCACACTTGGCTTGTCGATCAGCGACACCACCAAATTTGCAGCGTCTGACTACGAAGTCAACTTTACCGCGGCGTTCACCGGCAGCATCACCCGCAAATCAGATGGTGTTGTAACCGATTTCACTTCCGTACCGATCGCCATTGACGGCTTGACCATCAGCGTTTCAGCCGGTGCTGTGGCGGGAGATCGCTTCTTGCTCAAGCCCTTCAGCACCTCAGCGAGCGACATCCGGGCTGAATTTGCTTCGCCGCGTGCCCTGGCGGTGGCCAGCCCGGTGGCGGGGCAGATGGGTACCGCCAACACGGGCAGCTTGCAATTGGCCAGTCTCCAGCCACTTACCAATCCGCCAACCAATGTGCCGGTGACGATCACCTTTACCGGCAGCAATACCTATACCCGCAGTGACGACCCAACCCCATTGACGCCGACGACATTCACATATACATCCGGTCAATCCATAGGGGGCAGCTTTGTGGCAACGGTGCCGGTATCGAATTGGTCACTTACGCTGCAAGGGACGCCCAAGAACGGCGACACCTTCACCGTCCTGGCGCAGCCCGCCGCCTACCGCAATCTCAACACCGGCAACGCCACCGCGCTGATGAACCTGCGTGAAACGCCCATGTTTGACGGCGCAGCGCTCACCGATGGCTACGCGGGATTGATCTCACAAATTGGCATCCGTACCCAGAGCGCCAATTACGCCGCCCAGGTATCCACCGCGATTGCCGCCAATCTGGAGGCCGACCGGACCAGTGTCTCGGGCGTCAATCTGGACGAAGAAGCTTCCAAGCTGATTCAGTACCAGCAGGCGTACCAGGCCTCTGCCAAAACGATTCAAATAGCGCAGTCGATTTTTGACACGCTGATTCAAACCCTGTCGCGTTAAGCCGCCACCCAGGAGCGCACCATGTCTTACGCACGCATCGGCTCAGCCAACACTTACGACAACGCGGTCCGCAACATCTCGACGCGTCAGTCGGCTTTGTCCAACTTACAAGAAAACCTGACCTCTGGCAAGCGCGTGGTGCGCCCCAGCGACGACCCCACCAGCGCCGCCAACGCCGAACGTGCCCTGACGCGCATCAGTCGCATCACATCGAACCAACGGGCGCTGGAGTCGCAACGCAACGCCATAGCACAAGCCGAAGGAACGCTGGGCCAGGTCACTGATGTGCTGCAGCGCTTTCGCGAACTGGTGGTCAGTGCGGGCAATGCTGTGAACAGCAGCGCGGAGCGTCGCTCCATTGCGGTTGAACTGCAAGGCCTGCGTGACCAGGTTTATGCCCTGGCCAACACCCAGGACACCAATGGCCTGCCCTTGTTCAGCGCCTTGGGCAGCGCGTTGGCCCCGTTTGTTGGCCCGCAAGCCACTGCGCCAGACTACACCTTCAACGGGCTGCCCGGCCAAACTGCCAGCAGCGATGTAGCGATCCCTTTTACGCTTGATGGTGATGCAGCTTTCATGCACCAACCCGCACGCGATGGGGCCTATAACGTGGCGGTGAGCACGATCCCAACCGACCGCACCCTCACAACCAATGGGGTCACTGTCGTGCAATCATCTTTGGTAAATGGCCACAGCTATGAAATTTCTTTCAGCGCCGTCGGCCCCGGGGCAAGTCCAAATACAACGACAGCAACGTACACCATTGTTGACAAGACAACCAACACATCATCGTTACCCGTTGTCATCGCAGACTTTCCATCAGATCAACCCTTGAGTCTGAAGATTTCCGCAGAAGCCAACCCTGCTGTGAATATCCCCGGTCTTTCATTGCAAATCACGGGCACCCCTGCTGACGGTGACACTGTCTCCATCACGCCCGACCCCAGCATTTTTAGTGTGCTCGATCAAGCCATCAAAGACATCAAGGAAGCCCCCAACAACAATGGTGCCACCCAAGCCGTGGGCCAGGCGCTGCACAACATCGACATTGGCATGGCGCGCATTTCAGCTGTGCGCGGCCAGGCGGGTGACCTGCTCAACCGCGCCGACCGCATTTCTGCCAACCAGGAAAATCGCAGCATCCAGCTTGAATCTGACCGCTCACGCGCCGAAGACCTCGACATGATCAAAGGCATCTCGGACTTCAACAACCAGCAAACTGGCTACCAGGCCGCGCTGCAAACCTACGCCAAGGTGCAGCAGCTGTCGCTGTTCAACTTCATCAGTTAAGCAACCAGTGCCAATGCACCGTAGTCGCCCACACGTGCACCCAGTCCGGCGCTGACGATGGTGCAGCCGTCGGTGAGCGAAGGCAATTTGCCGCGCAGCACCGCCTGCAACTTTGGCAGCAGGTAGTCGCGGTGATGCCAGTAGACGCTGCCACCGATGCTGACGCGCTGCAGGTCCAGCGTGGCAACCAGGTTGTAGAGCATGCGCCCCATCACCAGGCACAATTCATCAATAATGCCTGCAGCCCTTGTATCACCTGCGTAAGCAGCTGCAAAAAGTGCAGCAGCGTCTGGGTAACCCTGGCTGGCAAAACGCCGCGCCAGCGCGTTACCTGCGATCAAGCCTTCCACGTCACCAACGTTGCCGCAGCCGCACAACGCATCAAAGTTGTCACTGACAAACAAATGGCCGGCGTGACCGGCGTTGCCATTCTTGCCGCGCAGCACATGGCCGTCCACACACAGCCCGGTGCCGATGCCGGTGCTCCAGGTGACGTAAGCGCAATTGGCCAGCGGCACGCCATCCGTCTGCAGCGCCCCCCAGCGGCGCTCAGCCTCCAGCGCGCCGATGCCGTCGTTTTCTACCCGCACGTTGGCGAAAGCCGCACGCAGCGGCGCCTCCAGCAAGGCGGTCTGCCAGTCGTTGGGCAGGCCGCGCGCCTTGCCGGCCAGGCCGCCGCAGATATTGGGCGCGGCCAGCTCCACCAGCCCCTGATTGAGCACAAATGGCCCGCACGACGCCACGCCCACGCGGGCAATCGTGTCCACGGCCAACCCCGCTGAGGCGGCGCTCTGCCCAATCAAACGGATGATCTGCTGCGCCAGCGCGTCGTTGGTGCCTGCGGTGGAGGTAGGCTCGGCCACCTTGGCGCGCACGCCGCGCTCGTCAACGATGTTGACGGCAACCTTTGTGCCACCAATGTCCACGCACGCAAGTGGCGCGCTACCAACTGGCAACTTGAAGTCGTCAATAGAAGGAGTGGTTGGTGTTGCAGTCATGATGGTGGAAATAGTCAGTGGCGACCGTAATCATCGCTCAAGCGCACGATGTCGTCTTCGCGCAGGTCATCGCCAAATTGCACTTCCACAATTTCCAGCGGGTCGGTCGTCTGATTGGCCAGGCGATGCACCTGCCCGAGCGCAATGTCGCAGTGCTGGCCTACCGCCAGATCAAACACCTGGTCGTCCAGCGTGACGTGCGCCCGGCCCTGCACCACGACCCAATGCTCGGCCCGGTGGTGATGTTTTTGCAGGCTGATCTGCTGCCCCGGCAAAACCCTGATGCACTTGATCTTGAAGCCGGGCTGCGCCGCCACCGCCTCAAACCAGCCCCACGGGCGTTCGGTGCGATGCGCTACGGCAGGGGTTGGAATATTCATGGGTGGCCGGGATAAATCTTCAGGCCGCCATGCTAATCGTTTGCCAAACAGCGAGTTACCACGCGGGTTCAGAGCACACGGGAAATTCCGGCGGCCACCAGGCTGAGAATGATGGTGGTGGTCAGCGGGATGAAAATTTCCTTGCCAAATACCTTGAAGCGCAAATCGCCTGGCAACCTGCCGAAGCCGAGTTTTTGCAGCCACGGCGTGAGGCCATTGAGCAGCACCAGCGCCAGGAAAACAACGATCAGCCAGCGAAACATGGTCTTGCGCCTTTTTCGTTACAGCGTGTGGGTTTTGTCACCGTGATCAAAGCCCAGCGCCTGCCACGGCTCGCCCTTGTAGAAACCGATGACCTTGAAAAACTCGCCCATTTCGTGCTCCATGATGAGTTTTTGTGCCATCACACGGGTTTTCTGGTCGGCCACTTCCATCTGCTTGAGCAGGCCGCAGTTGATCAGGAACGTCGCCTGGCTGCAGTAACCCAGCACACCCAGGTCGGCCTCATTGCCCGCCATGGCCGCACCGGTGAAGTTGACGTGCGCGGTGATGTCTTTTTGGCCCACTGCGGTCAACGGGTCACCGTCGGCCTGGTGCGCCTGGTGGCACATCACTGTGCCCATGTGGCGCTGCGGGTGGTAGTACTCGGCCTCGGGGAAGCCGTAGTCGATGAAAAACGCAGCGCCCGCCGTCAGCTTGTCGCCCAGCGTGCGGATGAACGATTCGCCCTGCGGGTGAATCTCGGTCAGGTAGTCGTGCTCGCCGGGCACGTCAACCGGCGGGCGCAGGTCGGTCGCGCGGTCTTGCCAGGCGAAGGTGGGTGTGCCCTGCGCATCGGGCTCGCCCAAGCCCAAGCCCACGCCGCGCTCGTGCCACACACCGCCCACGCGCGCGAGCAATTTGACTGGCATGGCATCGAGCACCTCGTTGCCCAGCACCACACCTTGCATCGCCTCGGGCAGCGCGTCGACCCAGCGCACCTGGTCGGCAAAGTCAGCCAGCGTGGCCTGCTGACGCGCACGCAAGCTGCCCGAAATATCGACGATCGTGTAACGTTGTAATGCCACGCCCTGCGCTTTGAGCGCCTGCAACACCTGCAGCGCCAGCGCGCCCGAACCCGCACCAAACTCCCATACCTGGTCGGTGCCGGTCACCTGCAAGGCTTGTGCCACCTGTTGCGCCACGGTCCAGCCGAACAGCGGGGTCATCTCGGGCGCGGTGACAAAGTCGCTGCCCGCCACCCGCGCGCCGCCTTCTTTTGTGTAGGGCATGGTGCCAAACTTGGTGCTGCCGTGCGCGTAGTAGCCCAGACCCGGCGCGTACAGCGCCTGGCTCATGAAATGGTCAAAGCCGATCCAACCGCCGCTGTGGGCAATATCCTGGGCAATAAGGGCGGCCAGTGCGGCCGTTAAACTTGAAGCTGTCGTCATATCCTGCGGATTGTCCCTGAATGTCCACCCAATCTTTAAACCCTGACCGCCAGCCGACCGTGCTGATCACCGGCGCGGCCAAGCGCTTAGGCCGCGAGATCGCCCTGCACCTGGCGACTGCGGGCTGGCGCGTGGCCGTGCATTACCGCGATTCGGTCGACGAAGCTCGCAAAACAGTAGCGGACTGCACCAGACTGGCCGGCGCTAGCACTGCTTTTCGTGCCAATCTGGCCAATGAGACGGCGGTGCGCCATTTGCTGCCCAGCGTGGTCGAAGAGTTTGGCTACGTCGACGCGCTGGTCAACAGTGCCTCGACTTTTGAGCACGACACGGTGGCCACCTTCAGCTTTGCCGCGCTGGAAAAGCACATCCGCTCCAACGCCGGGGCGGCGGTTTTGCTCAGCCAGGCGCTGCATGAGCACCTGGCCAGCCGCGATGCCCGTGGCGCGGTGGTCAACCTGCTGGACCAGAAACTGTGGAACCCCAACCCCGATTTTTTGAGCTACACCTTGTCCAAGGCCGCGCTGGAATCCGCCAACACGCTGCTGGCGATGGAACTGGCGCCGCGCGTGCGCGTGGTCGGCGTGGCCCCCGGCCTGACGCTGACCAGCCACATGCTCAGCCCGGAGAAATTTGACACGCTGCACAAACTGGCCCCGCTGGGCCACTCGTCCACCGCTGCGGACGTGGCCGCCACCGTGGCCTTTGCCCTGACCAACAATTCCATCACCGGCACCACGCTGCTGGTCGACGGCGGCCAGCACCTGATGAAGTTCGAACGCGACTTCTCGCTGATGTGATGCCGCCGATATCCGTCCACTTATCTTTTCAGCCATGAGTAAAACCGCCCCCAAGGCCCCAAACTTGCTGGGCCTGCAAACCCTCACCCTCACCGGCCTGCGTTTTGACGCCAACCTGGGTATTCTGGAAACCGAAAAGACCGCGCCGCAGCCGATCCAGGTCGATGCCGAACTGAGCCTGGGCGCACAACCGCTGCTGCCCTGCGACGACGACATCTGCAGCGTGCTGGACTACCGCAAGGTGCGCAAGATCATCATCGACGAATGCACCGCCGAGCACGTCAACCTGCTCGAAACACTCATTGGCAAGCTGTGTAACCGGCTGATGCAACTGCCCAACGTGAAAGGCGTGCGCGTCAAGATTGCCAAGCTGGAAATTTTTGCCGACTGTGAAGTCGCCATCCGCATGGAAACCGGGTTGTGGTAGACCGACACACGACGATGAACTCAACTGCAACTGGCCCCGAAATCGTCACCGTCGCTGAAACAGTACGGCCAACACGCCCCAACCCCAAGATCGAGCGTGAAACGCACAAGCTCGAAAAGCGCCTGTGCCGCCAGGTCGGCCAGGCCATCATCGACTTCAACATGATCGAGAAAGGCGACCGGGTGATGGTGTGCGTCAGCGGCGGCAAGGACAGTTTTGGCCTGCTCGACATCTTGCTCAAGCTGCAGCAGCGCGCGCCGGTTCACTTTGACATCATTGCCGTCAACCTCGACCAAAAGCAGCCCGGGTTCCCGGCGCACATCCTGCCCGAGTACCTGGCCAAACTGGGTATCGAGTACCACATCGAAACGCAAGACACCTACAGCATCGTCAAGCAGAAGGTGCCCGAAGGCAAAACCATGTGCAGCCTGTGCAGCCGCCTGCGCCGGGGTATTTTGTACGGCGTGGCCGACCGGCTGAAGATCACCAAGATTGCGCTCGGTCACCACCGTGACGACATGTTGCACACCTTCTTTTTGAACATGTTTTTCGCCGGCAAACTCAAGGGCATGCCGCCCAAGCTGGTCAGCGACGACGGCGGCCACATCGTCATTCGCCCGCTGGCTTATGTGGCCGAGAAAGACCTGACGGCGTGGGCCGCGCACCGGCAATTCCCGATCATTCCGTGCAGCTTGTGCGGTAGCCAGGAAAATCTGCAGCGCCAGGAAATCAAGCGCATGGTGCACGCCTGGGAACGCCAGTACCCGGGCCGCACCGAGACCATGTTTACCGCGCTGCAAAACGTGGTGCCCTCGCACCTGATGGACGCCACGCGTTACGACTTCAAAGGCATCAAGATCACCGGCGTGGCCGATGCCAATGGCGACACGGCGTTTGACGCGCAAGATTTGCCCTCGCCCACCTTGCCCGGCGTGGGCGTGGTCACACTTTGAAAATATGCATAAAATTGGCCTCTAGCCCTTATGAAGCAAGCGCAAGCAGCTCTTTTATTAATAGTATTTTTATTGACCGGCTGCGCCAGCAACCGGTTGATTGACAGCCAGGTCAACGCCTTTGCACCGCAGACTGTGCCCACCGGCAGCGCCTACTTGTTCGAGCGCCTGCCGTCGCAGCAAGACAGCACCGGACAAGACCAGTTGGAGGCTTTTGCCCAAGATGCGCTGGCGCAAGTCGGTCTGAAGCACGACGAAGCGCGCGCCGCTTACAGCGTGCAGGTGTCAGCCAACCAGCGCGCGCACAGTGTGCTGCTTGACCGGCCAGCGCTGGGCTGGCAATTGGGCTGGATGGTGGGCAACGGCGGCATCTCGGTCGGCGGCGACGACTTGTTTCCCGGGCTGGAGGCGCAAACCAATTACCAATACGAAGTGGGCCTGATCGTGCGCCACCGCGCCAGCCAGGCGGTGGTGTTCGAAACCCGCGCCACGCACGATGGCCCCTGGGCCGACAGCGCGCAGATTCTGCCTGCCATGCTGCAGGCGGCGCTGCAAGGCTTTCCGGCGCCACCCGCAGGCATGCGCCGCGTCAACATGGAAATACCGCGCTGAAACGCGTGCGCTTGGCGCGTCACCTTTGCACAAGCATTCACACGCTTTCATCGGTATGATCGCCCGGAGTTGAAAATCATGTGTCATCGGCTGCTTTCAAGCTGTCTTTTTGCCCACCTGCCCTATTCATGGACGAAATCCGGTCTGAACTTATTGACGTCGAACACTTGCAGCCTGGCATGTACGTCGAGCTTGAGCTGGGCTGGATGGCGCATCCGTTCCCCACGGGCAGTTTCAAAATAACTTCTGACAAGCAGATTGAGATCATCCGCGGCCTCGGACGCAAGCAGGTCCGCTACCTGCCCGGCAAAAGCGATCAGATTACACCCATCCCCCCCATGAACCCGGCTAACGCAGCCAACGCGAACCCGGCCTCGGCCGATGCGCAGCTGCAACGTCAGGAGGACGCTGCCCGCGAACAACAACGACAGCAACGCGCCGAGCAACTTGCGGCCCAGCAGCGCGACCTGGCGCTGTGCGAGCGGCGTTTTGGCCAGACGGTGCGACAGTACAAACAAGTCCTCGAGCAGGTTTACAGCCAGCCTCAGGCGGTGCTGGCGCAATGCCAAGCGCTGATCACAGACTATGTCACCGAGATGCTGGGCACGGGCGAATCGGCGATCCGCTTGCTCTCGGACGGTTCGGGTGACAAGCTGGCGCTGCACCCGGTGAACATCACCATCATCTCGCTGCTGCTGGGTAAACAACTGGGCCTGAGCGCGGCCGACATGACCGACCTGGGTCTGGCGGCTTTTTTGCACGACATCGGCAAGCTGGAGCTGCCCGAGCGGGTGCGCTGGCTGGAAGACAGTTTTTCGGCGCACGAGGTCAAGGCCTACCAGACCCATGTGGCGCAAGGCGTGCTGCTTGGCAAACGCATGGTGCTGCCCGCCGGTGCGCTGCTGGCCATCGCCCAGCATCACGAATTGGCCAACGGCAGCGGTTTCCCGGCGCGGCTCAAGGGTGATGCCATCACCCTACCGGCCAGGATTTTGGCGCTCGTCAACCGCTACGAAAACCTGTGCAACCCCAGCCGCCCCAGCAACGCCCTCACCCCCCATGATGCCTTGGCGCTGCTCTTTGCACAATTCAAGTCGCGCTTTGATGCCAAGGTGCTGAATGGCTTTGTCCGCATGATGGGTGTGTATCCGCCAGGCTCGGTGGTGCAGCTTACCGACGCACGCTACGGCTTGGTGGTGTCGGTGAACTCGTCGCGGCCTTTGAAGCCGCGGCTGGTGGTGTTTGATGCCAAGGTACCCAGACACGAGGCGCTGATTCTGGATCTGGAAACCATGCCGGAGCTTGGCATCCAGCACAGCCTCAAACCCGCGGCCTTGCCGCGTGCGGCGCTCGACTACCTGTCGCCACGCCAGCGCATGAGCTACTTTTTTGAACGCGCGGTTGAACTGCCAACGCCGCAGGCCGCGCCATGAAGCGCGTTGTCTGGCGCCCGTTGATCGATGGCTTGCTGGAATCGGTCTGGCTGGTTGATCCAGCGGACTTGCGCATTCTGGCCGTCAACCAGGCGGCTTGCGATCTGCTTGGGCTGGCGCGGGAAGCAATGGTGGGCAAACCCGCCATTGAGCTCACGGCCACCCCCGAAGACCAGTTTTTCTGGGAAGACGTGGCCGCGGGCCTGAGTGATGCCATCCACTCCGAAACGTTGCTGCGCAGCGCCGACGGCATCGCGGTACCGGTGGAGCGCCGCGTCAGCCTGGTCTGGCCCGAGGCCGATCGCTCGGTCTACCTGGTGGGCATGCGCGACCTGCGGCTGCAACGCAGCACTGAAAACGCGCTGGAAAAGCTGCTGGCCGAGCTGCGTGCCACGCTGGAATCCACCGCCGACGGCATTCTGGCCACCGACCTGAGCGGCGCCATTCGCAACTACAACCGCCATTTTGCCGAGCTGTGGTCGCTGCCGCAGGCGTTGCAGATGCAGCGCGACGATGCCGCCTTTTACGACCACCTGGCCAGCCAGGTCTGTGACCCGCAGCGCTACCAGCAACGGCTGCAAGAGATCGCCGCAGACCCGTTGCTGGAAACCTCTGACGTGCTGTTGCTCAAGAACGGGCGGGTGCTTGAGCGCGTCACCCGCCCCCAGTACAGCCGCAGCCAACCCACCGGCCGGGTGGCCTCGTTTCGTGACATCACGCAGAGTCTGGCGGCGCAATCGCAACTGAAGCTGGCTGCCAGGGTGTTTGAGTCCAGTCTGGAGGCGATCTTCGTCACCACCGCGGACTTCGCCGTCCTGAGCGTGAATCCAGCGTGCGAGCACCTGCTGCAGCGCCCGCGAGACACGCTGCTGGGCACGGCGGCGCAAGCTCTCTTTGACGACACGCAAGCCCCCGAACTGATGTCCGGCGTGGTCAGTACGCTGCAGCAGCAGGGTTTGTGGCGCGGCCAGCTTTGCATCCGCCGCCCCGACGCTGCCGCTTGTACGGTGCAGATGTCGTGGGTGCTGCTGCGCGACGACGCCGGTCTGGCCACGCACAGCATCGGCTTCTTTCGGGACTTGACGCAAGAGCGCGCCGCGCAACAGCGTATTGAGCAATTGGCCTACAACGACGCGCTCACCGGACTGCCTAACCGGCTGATGCTGTCGCAGCGGGCCGAGTTTGCGCTGCGTGTGGCCGAACGCAATGGTGGCGAGTGCGGTGTGTTTTTCATCGACCTGGACCGCTTCAAGAACATCAACGATTCGATGGGCCACACTTTTGGCGACCGGGTGCTGATCGAGGTGGCGCAACGCCTGGGCAGCTGCCTGCGCGACACCGACACCCTGTGCCGTCTTGGTGGCGACGAGTTTGTTGTCTTTCTTCAACAAATCGACGCACGCGGTGCCGAGGTGCTGGCGCAACGCATTCTTGACACGCTGGGGCAAACACTGACCATTGACGACATGCAGTTTTCCATCAGCTGCAGTATCGGCGTGGCGCTGTACCCGGGCGACGGCAAGACGCTCGATGCACTCATCCAATGCGCCGATACCGCCATGTACCTCGTCAAGGCGCGCGGGCGGGGCAGCTTCCGCTTTTACCAGCCGCAGATGAACGTGAACCTGCTGTCACACCTGAAAATGGACCACGCCATGCGCCTGGCCATGGAAAAAGGCTTGTTCAAGCTGCATTACCAGCCCCAGATTTCGCTGGCCGACGCCAGCCTGCAGGGCACCGAGGCGCTGATCCGCTGGACTGACGCAGAGTTGGGCGCAGTTTCGCCCGCGGTATTCATCCCGCTGGCCGAAGAGTCCGGCTTTATCACCACCATCGGTACCTGGGTGCTGCACGAAGCCGTGCGCCAGGCCACGCTGTGGCAAAGCCGGGGTACGCCGGTAACTGTGTCTGTCAACGTCTCGGCGCTGCAATTTCAACAGCCGGGTTTCGTCGCAACGGTGGCAGCAGCGATCAATAGCACCGGCCTGGCACCGCAGCTGCTGGAGCTGGAGCTGACCGAATCGATCCTGATCCAGGACGCCAATGAAACGCTGGGCCGCCTGCACGCGTTGGCAAATCTTGGTGTAGCGCTGTCCATTGATGACTTTGGCACCGGCTATTCGAGCCTGGCTTACCTGAAGCGCTTTCCGATTTCCAAGCTGAAGATCGACCGCTCATTTGTCATCGGCTTGCCCGACGACGAGGGTGACCGGGCCATTGTCAGCGCCACCATCGCCATGGCGCGCGCATTGAAACTCAAGGTGGTCGCCGAAGGCGTGGAAACCCCCGCTCAGCGCGACTACCTGGCCAGCCTGGGCTGTGAGTCGTTCCAGGGCTTTTTGTGCTCGCCCGCCTTGGCCGCCGACAAGTTTGAGGAACTCATGGCCGGTTTACCGCACGGCACCGCCTGAGCCGCCAAAGCAGGCCAAGTGCTGGCGGCTGGGCAATTACAATCTTGTAAAACAAATAGGGCTCCAGCCCTTATGGTAAAAGGGCAATAAGCTCTATTTTAAGTAGCATTTATTCAAGCAAAGCCAAGCCATGCAAGTCACCCGCATCATTGCCGTGCGCCACGGCGAAACCGCCTGGAACGTCGACACCCGCATCCAGGGCCATCTGGACATCGCGCTCAACACCAAAGGCGTGCTGCAGGCCGGACGGGTGGCGCAAGCGCTGGCTGACGAGTCGGTGGACGCCATTTATGCCAGCGACCTGCTGCGTGCCTGGCAAACCGCCAGCGCCATTGCCCACGCCACCGACTGCCCGCTCACCGCAGAGGTGGGCTTGCGTGAGCGCGCCTTTGGCAGTTTTGAGGGGCAAAGTTACGCCGATATTGAAGCGCAGTGGCCAGAAGAATCCATGCGCTGGCGCAAGCGCGACCCCGACTGGGCGCCGCCTGGTGGCGAGTCCCTGCTGGCCATGCGCGAACGGATCACGCAAACCGCCAGCCGTCTGGCGCAGCGCCACCTGGGCGGGCAGATTGTGCTGGTGGCGCACGGCGGCGTCATGGATCAGTTGTACCGGCTGGCCACCGGGCAGGCGTTGCAGGCGCCACGCGCCTGGCATCTGGGCAACGCCGCCATCAACCGTCTGCTGTGGACGCCAGAGGGCTTTACCCTGGTGGGCTGGGGCGATACCCGGCATCTGGACGACCTGACGCTGGACGAAACCAGCGTCTGACCCTCGGGCACGTCCACTACACTTCACCCGATCATTGTCCCCAGGGCCCGGCGCCCACACTCACGGAGAATTGTTGTGCAACTCGTTTGTCTTGACCTCGAAGGCGTTTTGGTTCCTGAAATCTGGATCGAATTTTCCAAGCGCACCGGCATTGCAGCGCTGTCGCGCACCACGCGCGACGAACCCAATTACGACAAGCTGATGACCTTCCGCCTGGACCTGCTCAAACAGCACAAACTGGGCCTGCCCGACATCCAAAAAGTGATTGCCGAAATGGGCCCGATGGCTGGCGCGCGCGACTTTCTGGACGCGCTGCGGCGCGACTACCAGGTGATCATTTTGTCGGACACGTTCTACGAATTTGCCATGCCGCTGATGGCGCAACTGGGCATGCCCACATTGTTTTGCCACAAGCTCGAAGCCGATGCCAACGGTTTTCTGGTGGCCTACCACCTGCGCATGGCCAACCAGAAAAAAGAAGCGGTGCAGCGCTTCAAGGAACTGCAGTTCAAGGTCATTGCCGCGGGCGATTCATACAACGACACGGCCATGCTGGGCGAAGCGCACGCCGGCATCTTGTTCCACCCGCCGCAAAATGTGATCGACGAGTTTCCGCAGTTCCCGGTGACGATGAATTACACCGAGCTGCGTCAGCAGATCGACAAGGCCGACGAAGCCATCGCCGCTTGAGTCGTCAAAACAGCCCTTTGCTGTTTTGGGGCGTTGGTGGCATCACGCTTAGATGCCGGTGGGTCGGCAGTGGCGATGCGCTCGCGCGGGGTGTGTTGCAGTACCGCTGCTCCGAACCTGGGGGCGCACGCAACGTGGCCGTAAAAAACGCCGGGGCGGCTTTGACTGCATCAGGCTGGAAGCCGACCTCCAGATTTCCAGACAGCGGTCATACAAATCAACTGAGTTTGTGCTTTAACGTCGAAGCTACGCGGCGACGCGCTTGCGCGTTGTCCGACCTGAGCGACCTGTTAAACCCTGCGTTTCTTGCGCAAAGGCCAACATGCTTGCCAGCGCCTTATTGACTGCTTCAGAGGTAGGGAAAGCCTTTTGGATTTCGGGTTGCAACACCACCACATTGCTACCTTGCAAAAAGTGCTTCAGGTACTTTCCACGGATGCCCTTACCTAGTTCATCGCGCTTCAACTCGGGAATGTCGTTTTCAGCCATTTTCATAGATGCTTTTTTCATATCGTGTTGCCTTTCTGGCGCTGATGATTCGTATGCCGTTGCGGCGTTCGGTGTGGACTACCACCAAAAGCCGCGTCCTGTTTGAGATTCCGTATGTTCGACTTCGATCCTCGAATTCGCAGTGATCGGTGTCAGAAAATGTCAGTGCCTGTCCGTCACCAAAAACGCTCACCGCCTCGTCGAACGATACACCGTGTTTCAGCAAATTGCTTGCGGCTTTCTGATCATCCCATTCAAAGTTGAACATGCGAAATACCTGAAGGGTTTAACGTAATGTCCACGGCAAGACTTGCAAAATAATCTGGCCGCTGCGTATTAATCTGGTCATGAATTCCTCCTGAAAGTGGCTTGCAGCCTTGCTTACGGCGGCTTTACTGAAATTTATACAGGTATAAAAACTCCCACAAACCCCGCAGACTGTTTTCTCTGATTCTAGGGTCCAAACGCAAAAATCTTGAAACTGGACGTCCTTCTCGAAGGGCAGCTATCACTGCATTGGAGCCAATGACCGAACCTTCCAAAATCCCACGTGCATAACGTAAAGCTCGGCTGCGCGCACAGAATTTGCCAAGTAGTAACCCAGAGTCGGCTGTCTGGCAGGCCATTCGGCAATCGGTCTTTATCGGCCCACGACACCCGCCTGGCGCCACCCGCATCCAAGAAACGAATCACTATACGAACAATAGCTACTCGCTCTTTATTTAAAAGGGCTAGAGTCACATTTCTTATACAAAACTCAAGTCACCTCAAACGCTGAACATATCCGCCCCACCCGCCTGATTGGCCGGTGGCGTCACCCCCAGGTGCCGGTACGCGGCCAGTGTGGCAATGCGGCCACGTGGCGTGCGCTGCAGGTAGCCCTGCTGAATCAGGTAGGGCTCGATCACGTCCTCAATGGTGTCGCGCTCTTCGCCGATGCTGGCGGCAATGTTGTCCAGCCCGACCGGGCCACCGTCAAAGCGGTGGATTACCGCCTCCAGCAGCTTGCGGTCCATCAGGTCAAAGCCCTGCGGGTCGACATCGAGCATCTGCAGCGCGCGGTTGGCAATGTCCAGCGTGATCTCGCCCACGCCTTTCACATCGGCATAATCGCGCACCCGGCGCAACAAGCGGTTGGCAATGCGCGGTGTGCCGCGCGAACGCCGCGCAATTTCAAAACCACCCTGCTCGTCGGTGGGCACCTTGAGCAGCCCGGCGCTGCGTTTGACGATACGCGCCAACTCTTCAGCGGTATAGAACTCCAGCCGCGCAACGATGCCAAAACGGTCACGCAGCGGGTTGGTCAGCATGCCGGCGCGGGTGGTGGCGCCCACCAGGGTAAAGGGCTGCAGGTCAAGCTTGATGGAGCGCGCCGCCGGGCCTTCGCCGATCATGATGTCGATCTTGTAGTCTTCCAGCGCCGGGTAGAGGATTTCTTCCACCACCGGGCTGAGGCGGTGAATTTCGTCAATGAACAGCACGTCGTTTTTTTCCAGATTGGTCAGCAGCGCGGCCAGATCCTTGGGTTTCTCCAGCACCGGACCACTGGTCTGGCGCAGGTTGACGCCCAGCTCGGCGGCAATGATGTGGCTCAGCGTCGTTTTGCCCAGGCCCGGCGGGCCAAACAACAGCACGTGATCGAGCGCCTCGTCACGCTTCTTGGCCGCACCGATAAAAATTTCAAGTTGCTCTCGTGCCTTGGCCTGGCCCACGTACTCGTCGAGCAGCTTGGGGCGCAGCGCGCGCTCGATGGCCTCTTCGTTGGGCGAAGCGGGGGCGTTGGACACCACGCGTTTGGCAGGTGCCGGGGCAAAGTCGTCGGTCTGGATACTCACGGGCAGCTCACAATCAGGACAGGCGCCCACTATAGCGTCGAAGACAGGGGGGATTCGCCCCGCTATTAACGTTCAAGCCAGGGCGGTTTTTTGTCGATAAGATGACTACAACCCGATTCGCGTCGCCTGCTGGCGTCGGCCCCGACATGAACACTCAATACCTACCCACCCGAATTGCCTTGCTGGTCTTGGCCAGCAGCTTGTCTTGGGCGGCCGCGGCAGCAACCGCCACGCACGCAGAGGTGGCCGCGCCTGCGGCCAAAGCCAACGTCGCCAAAACAGCGACGGCTGACCATGCGACAGCAACCATCGAGACCGACAAACCCGAACCGATCATCGACCTCAAAAAGGCCATTCGGGAGCAGATTCTTGGCAAGAGCAAACTGACGCTGGTGATCAGTGACAAGCCCGAGCGCGCAGCTTCCGCCAGCGCCGTGGCGGCCAAAACCGCACCCCATTCCTCAGCCAAAACACCGTCGACGGTCGGCCACGCTGACACCCACGCCGCAGCGCCCTTGGCAGAACCCGCAATCGCACACCCGGTTGCGGTCGCCGCCAAGCCACGCGCCAGGACACCGGTCGTGGTGGTCAATCCAAGAGCCAGCCGCGACTACATCCGCGCCAAAGCGGCCGCGCTCACCGGCCACAGCGCAGACAGCAGCCATGACAGCAGTAGCGCTCCAATGGGGGGCGACCAACATGGCGGCGCCCATTGGTCGTATTCCGGCGCCACCGGTCCGCAAGCGTGGGGGCAGCTCAACCCCGAGTTTGCAGCGTGTGCCACCGGCAAGCGCCAGTCACCCATCAATATTGAAGAGTCTTACACCTTGCAAGGGCCGGCTGAACCGCTGCAGTTCAACTACATGCCGTCCAACGGCACCGTCGTCAACAACGGCCATACCATCCAGGTGGACGTTCAGGGCAGCAACACACTGTCAGTGCGCGGCTCGACTTTTTCCCTGCTGCAAATCCACTTCCATTCACCGTCTGAAGAGCAGGTGAATTACCGCAACTTCGCCATGGTGGCGCACCTGGTACACAAAAACGCCGAGGGTCAACTGGCGGTGGTGGCGGTGCTGCTCGACCCGGGTGAAGCCAGCGCGCTGATCGACAAAATCTGGACTTACATGCCGCTGGACGTCAACGACCAGGTGCGCATGCCGCCGGGGCTGCTGAACCTGAAAGAACTGCTGCCGCAAGACCAACGCTATTACCAATTCATCGGCTCGCTGACGACGCCGCCGTGCACCGAAGGCGTGTTGTGGATGGTGCTCAAGCAACCGGCGCAGATCAGTGCGGGGCAGTTGCGGCTGTTCCAGCAGCTCTACCCCAACAACGCGCGCCCGGTACAACCGGTCAACAGCCGACCGGTGCGCAGTGCCATGTAAATCGGGCAGCGCCCGTCAGCCACCCAGGTGCCGAGCCAGCCACTGGCACAACGCGCTGTCTGCGTGCTCAAAGCCGTGGATGCCAATGTAGTGATTGGCGCCCGGCAAGGCGCTGAGCGCACCACGGTTGCCTGCAGCAAGCCACGCGTCATGAAACAAGCGCGCTTGGCGGGCAAATTCCGGCGTTTCCTCGCTGCCCCAATTCACCCACACGGGCGTCTTGCACGCGCGCACGGCAAACGCCGGTGAGTTGCGGGCAATGACGCCCTCACTGAGCTGGATCATCGGCTGCAAATAGCTGTAGCGCAGCGGCGCAATGTCGTAAATGCCGCTGACCAGCAGCGCAGCGGCTATCGGATCGTTTGGCAAACCATAATCTTTGGCCCACGCTGTTTGCAGACACATGGCGCTCAGCTGTGCGCCCGCTGAATGCCCACCCAAGGCAATACGCGATGGGTCGCCCCCGTGCTGGGCGATGTTTTTGCAAGTCCAGGCCACAGCGGCGCGCACCTGGCGTGTGATTTCGTCGACCGTCACGAACGGACACAAGGCGTAATTGACCACCACCGTGGTAATGCCCAGCGGCTGCAGACCGAGCGCCACGCAGCTGAACTCTTTGCTGGAGAACGCACGCCAATAACCACCATGCAAGAAAATGAACACCGGCGCGTTGGTTTGGTCAGCCGGAAAGATGTCCAGCGTTTCTGCCCGCGTCGGCCCGTAGGGCACGTCCAGCAGGCAACGCAACTGCGCTCGTGCCTGCGCTGACCGCGCCAGGTAATGCTGACCTGGTGCGGTGGGGTCGGCCAGTTTGATCGCCGGGTTGTACTGCGCGTCAATCTGCGCCTGGTTGTCAAAGTCACGGTAAAGCGTGGACATGGTGCGCTCTTTCAAATAGTGGCATCAAACGCCAATATAGCGATGCCAGATGTCGGGCATGGCGGACAGCTGGGCTGAGTCGCCCTGCCAGACCACACGGCCCCGCTCGATCACGGTGTGGTGGTTGGCCAGGCGCAGCAGACGCTGCACGTATTTGTCAATCACCAGAATGGTCTGACCGCGAGCGCGCAACTGGTCCAGGCAGTGCCAGATTTCTTCGCGCACCAGCGGCGCCAGGCCCTCAGTGGCTTCATCCAGAATCAGCAAATGCGGGTTGGTCAGCAGCGCGCGGCCGATGGCCAGCATCTGCTGCTCGCCACCTGAGAGCTGGTTGCCCATGTGGCGCAGGCGTTGCGCCAACTTCGGAAACAGCGTCAAGACCGCCTCAAGCGACCAGGGCGCAGGCGACGCATTGCGGTTGGCGGCAAACGCCAGCAGGTTTTCCCTGACCGACAGATTGGCAAAGATGTGCCGCCCCTCGGGCACCAGTGCCAGCCCCATGCGGGCAATCTGGTCCGGCGAACAAGCGTCGATGCGCTCGCCACGAAAGCGCACGCTGCCACTTTGTGCGCGCGTCAGGCCCATGATGGCGCGCACAGTGGTGGTTTTGCCCATGCCGTTGCGGCCAAGCAAAGTCGCCACGTCGCCCGCCTGCAGACGCATCGTCAGCCCGAACAGCACCTGGCTGCTGCCATAACCGGCTTCCAGATCGTCGATCTCGAGCAGGGCACTCATGGGTACGCCACCTCATCGTCACCCAGGTAGGCAGCACGCACCTGCGGGTGCGCGCGAATGTCGTCAGGGCGGCCAGACGCGATCACCTTGCCGTACACCAGCACCGAGATGCGCTCGGCCAGCCGAAAAACCGCGTCCATGTCGTGCTCGACCAACAACAGCGTGGCCTCGCCGCGCAGACTGTGCAGCAGGTCCACCATGCGCGCCGACTCGTCGGGGCCCATGCCGGCCATGGGTTCGTCCAGCAGCAGCAACCGGGGTCGCGTGGCCAGCGCCAAACCCACTTCCAACTGACGCTGCTGCCCATGCGACAAGCTGCCCGCCAGGTGCTGCAACTGGTGCCTCAGACCGACCCGCGCTGCCACCTCGGCGGCCATGTCGTAGCGTTCGCTGTCACAGCGCGCCAGCCGCCAAACGTTGCGACTGCCCGGCGCATGCGCTTGCACTGCCAGCGCCACGTTATCCAGCACCGACAGGCGTTTGAAAATACTGGTGACCTGGTACGAGCGCGCCAACCCGTGACGCACCCGCTGGTGCATTGGCATCGGCGTGACATCCATGCCATCAAAATGAATGCATCCGGCATCAGGCGCCAAGGCGCCTGAGATCAGGTGAATCAACGTCGTTTTGCCGGCGCCGTTGGGGCCGATCAGCGCGTGAATCTCGCCTGAACGCACAGAAAGCTGGGCGTGGTCGGTAGCCGCCAGCGCACCAAAGCGCTTGACCACACCGTCCAACTGCAGCAGCGTGCTGTGCATCATGGCGCGCCCCGCTTGGCGCCCAGGCTCAGCAACCCGTTTGGTGCCAACAACACCACGGCCAGCAGCACGGCACCCAGCCCCAGTTGCCAGTGAATGGTGACGGTGCTCAAGCCCTCTTCCAGCAGCATGAACGCCACCGCACCGACAAAGCCGCCGTACAACTGACCCACACCACCCAGAATCACCATGATCATCAGCATGCCCGACTCGCTCCACTGCATCATCGACGGGCTGACAAAGCCCGCCTGATTGGCCAGCAGCGCACCTGCCAGCGCGGCCAGCGACCCGGACAGCGTGAACGCGATGAGCTTGATGCGAAGCACGTCAAAGCCCAGCGCCGCCATGCGCGGCTCGTTTTCACGCACGCCCTGCAGCGCATGACCAAACGGCGCGTTGAGCAAGCGCTGCAGGCCAACAAACACCGCCACCGCCAAGGCCAGCACGGTGTAATAGAAAGTGCCATCGCTGGCCAGATCAATCCCGAAGCCAAGGCTTGAGCGGCCCGGCAGTGACAAACCATCATCACCGCCATAGGTTTTGAGCGAGACCATCAGGTAATACAGCATCTGGGCCAACGCCAGCGTGATCATGATGAAGTAAACGCCGTGTGTGCGCAGGCTGATGGCACCCATCAGCAACGCAAACAGCGCCCCCACCAACAACGCCAGGGGCCAGGCAAGCCAGGCCGAGTCCACCCCGTACTGCATCAGGATGCCCACCGTATAGGCACCAATGCCAACAAAGGCTGCGTGGCCAAAACTGATCATGCCGCCAAAACCCAGAATCAGGTTCAGGCTGCTGGCAGCCAGGGCAAAAATCAGGATGCGGCTGGCCACACCGACATAAAAATCTTGCCCCATCGCAACCAGCATCATTGGCAGCGCCAGCAAGGCCAGCAGCAACAGCACACTGGGCCAGCGTGGCAGCGGGTGGTCGAGCAAACCTGGGTGCGTTAGCAGCACCGGATTGCTCTTTTTTTCAGAGCTAGCCATGCACAGGAAACAGGCCTTGCGGCCTAAAAAACAGCACACCCGCCATCAGCAGGTAGATCAGGATGGAGGACAACGCGGGCGCAGCACTAGAGGCTGCCTCGGCCCCTACCAGAAGCTCGGCCACCAAGGGAATCAATGCTCGCCCAGCGGTGTCAACCACCCCCACCAGCAAGGCACCCAGCAGCGCACCCCGGATCGACCCGATGCCACCGATCACGATCACCACAAAGGCCAGAATCAAAATGCTCTCGCCCATGCCGGCCTGCACCGCCAGCAGCGGCCCCAGCAGGCCACCCGCCACGGCGCACAGCGCGGCACCCAGCGCAAACACAGCGGTAAACAGGCGCTGCACATTGACACCCATGGCCAGCGCCATCTCGCGGTTGGCCGCACCGGCGCGCACCTGCATGCCCAAGCGCGTGCGCGTGACCAGCAGGTACAGCAGCAGCGCCACCAACAAACCGACAGCAATGATGAATAGTCGGTAGGCCGGGTAGCTCAAGCCCGGCAGCAACTGCACCGGCCCGGCCAGCGCCGCGGGCGGACTCAGTTCAATCGGCTGTGCACCCCAGATCATGCGCACCGCCTCGTTGCTCATCAGCAGCAGCGCAAAAGTGCCCAACACTTGCGATAAATGGTCCCGCGCATAAAAGCGCCGCAGCACGGTCAGCTCCAGCAGCGCGCCCAGCCCTGCGGTGGCCAGCACACCACCGCCCAAGCCCAGCCAGAACGAACCGCTGGCCAGCGTGATGCTGGCCACCAGGTACGCGCCCAGCATGTACAGCGAGCCGTGCGCCAGGTTGATCATGTCCATGATGCCAAACACCAGCGTCAACCCGGCGGCCAGCAGGAACAGCATCAAGCCAAATTGCAGCCCGTTGAGCGACTGCTCCAGAACCAGCAAGCCCGTCATCGGCAGCGCAGGCGCTTACAGCGCGGGCATCTTGCACTCGCCCGCGTAGGCATCGGCATGGTTTTTGAACACGGTACCGAGCGTGCGGTTGGTCACCCGCCCTTGTGCGTCGCGGGTGATGACGCGCAGGTAGTAGTCCTGAATGGGGTAGCCGTTGCTGTTGAACTTGAAGGCACCGCGCACTGACTCAAATTTGGCTGCGGTAATGGCCTTGCGCAGCGCCGCCTTGTCGGTCAGGTTGCCCTTGACATCGCGCACCGCCGCGTCCATCAGCCGCGCCGCGTCGTAGCCCTGCGAGGCGTACAAGGTAGGCAGGCGGCCGTAGTCTTTCTGGAAGTCGGCGACAAAGCGCTTGTTGACCGGGTTTTGCATGTCGTGCGCCCACTGCGAGCTGTTGAACATGCCCAGCATCGGCTCGCCAACCGCGCGGATCACGTCCTCGTCAGCTGAAAAGCCAGGCCCAAACAGCGTCATGTCCTTGGACAGACCGGCACCAACAAACTGCTTGATGAAGTTGATGCCCAGGCCACCGGGCAAAAAGATATACACCGCATCCGCACCCGAGGCGCGCATCCTGGACAGCTCAGCGCCGTAGTCCAACTGGTTCAAAGGGGTGTAGGCCTCTGAGGCAATCTCTCCCTTGAAATAGCGCTTGAAACCAGCCAATGCGTCCTTGCCTGCCGGGTAGTTGGGCGCCAGCAGGGCGACCTTTTTGAAGCCTTTGTCTTGCACGGTTTTGCCCACGGCTTCATGCAGGTTGTCGTTCTGCCAGGCCACGTTAAAGAAATACGGGTTGCACTGGGTGCCGGCGTATTGCGAAGGGCCGGCGTTGGCGCTGATGTAGAAGGTCTTGCTGTCAAAAATCGGCTTGCCCACGGCCAGCATCACGTTGGAAAACACCACGCCGGTCATGAAGTCCACCTTGTCCTGCTTGAGCAAGCGTTCCGCCGTTTGCTTGGCGGCGTCGGGCTTGCCCTGGTCGTCGGCGACGATCACCTCGGCGGGCAAACCACCGAGCTTGCCGGCCGAATGCTTGAGCGCCAGGTTAAAACCGTCGCGAATGTCAACGCCCAAACCGGCACCGGGGCCAGACAGCGTGCTGAGCATGCCGACCTTGACCTTGTCAGCAGCCTGCGCGGCACTGGCCAGCAGGGTCAAGGCCGCCGCAGCGGCCCACGTGATGCGCGACAAAGAGTAGGCGTTGATTTTCATTTCAAGTTATCCTGCATGAAGTTGGGAAAAGTGATTTTGGGGTGACTGACGAGTTACCTAATCCGCATATGAAGCGAGTCGCTTTGACACACGCTTGACCGAATCGAATCACCATGAACTTGGAGGGCGGAGTTGAACAACACATCAATCAGTTGTATCGGGTGGACAAATATCCAAGGTCAAAAAACGAAGATAATATAGCTGTAAATAAATACAGTCACAAACACAAATGAATTCCCTCGAATTATGTGCCGGCGCTGGCGGCCAAGCACAAGGCTTGGAAAAGTCTGGTTTTGAACATCAGGCTCTTGTAGAGATCGACGAAGCTGCATGTCGTACGCTGCGAGCAAATCGACCGCAATGGAATGTTATTGAAGGCGATTTAACCGAGTTTGATGCCTCTGCATACCGCGGTATCGATTTGGTTGCAGGAGGAGTGCCTTGCCCTCCATTCTCAAAAGCGGGTAAACAACTTGGAGCTGCTGACTCGCGTGACATGTTTCCGCACGCCATCAGAGTTGTCAGTGAGACGCGGCCACAAGCAGTTATGCTGGAAAACGTTCGCGGATTGCTGGATGCTGTTTTTGTGGACTATCGACAGAAAATCGCCCAGCAGCTGCAATCCATGGGTTACTGGACAGATTGGCACCTGTTCAACGCTGCAGATTTCGGTGTCAGTCAATTACGACCCAGAGTGGTTTTCGTTGCCCTGAGACATGAGGTTGCCGAGCACTTTCGCTGGCCTGCGCCCAGTATGCAGCTGCCTCCAACCGTTGGACAACTGTTACACAACCTGATGAACGCCAGCGGCTGGCGTGGTGCAGATGCTTGGCGAAATCAGGCCAACGACATAGCACCGACGCTCGTTGGGGGCAGTAAAAAACATGGCGGACCTGACCTTGGCCCTACCCGCTCCCGACAGGCTTGGGCCGCGCTTGGCGTTGATGGGGGAGGGCTGGCCAATGAGGCACCTTCGATTGACTTTGTTGGGGCACCACGATTGACGGTACGCATGTGCGCTCGCATACAGGGATTCCCCGATGACTGGCAATTTGTTGGCAAGAAAACGCCAACGTACCGTCAAGTCGGCAACGCCTTTCCTCCGCCCGTGGCTCAAGCGGTCAGCGCCCAAATCGCACAAGCCATCGAAAAGGCAGTTTCGTCCAGATTATTCAAGAGGGCAGCATGATGGCCACTACCAGTTCGAAGGTTGCATTGCCCTCACGAGGAGCTCGCGCGCGGTTACGCGCGCATTTTTTGGCAAATCTCGGGCGTGTGATGGAATCTGATGAACTACGGTTGGTAGCAGGCAACATCAGTGAATGGGCCAGACGTATCAGGGAACTCCGCACCGAAGAAGGCTATCTGATTCTGACGAACAATGACCGGTCTGACCTCAAGCCCGGCCAGTACTTGCTCGAAACAGCAAAACCACAACCGGCTTTTGCCAGAGGCATATCCAAAGAGACGCGGGCATTTGTGCTGGATCGCAATGGATTCACCTGTCAAATGTGCGGTGCTGTGGCTGGTGAACCCCATCCCTACGACCCCTCGCGAAAAACGAGGTTACACATTGGCCATGTCATCGACAAAAGCCTTGGTGGCTCCGATGATGCCAATAATCTCAAAGCGATTTGTTCAGTTTGCAATGAGGGCGCAGCCAACATCACGCTGCAACGACCAGATCTCAACAAGCTTCTGGTGCAAGTCCGACGTGCTACTGCGGCTGACCAACGAGCGCTTCTCAATTGGCTGAAAACCAAGTTCAAAGCGTAAATCGTTGAGTTGATATTCATGTCCAACAACTACCTAGCCAGGCTTTTCAGCGCCAGCTTGATGCCATCGCTGACACCCACATCCTTGGGTAGCGCCTTCAGGGCTGCGGCAGCCTCCTTGTCGCTGTAGCCCAGCGCCAGCAGCGCTTGCAGGATGTCGGACTGCGCGTCGCTGGCCACGCTGGCCACAACGCCAATGTCTGGGCCGAGTTTGCCTTTAAGTTCCAGCAGCAGACGCTCAGCGGTTTTTTTGCCAATGCCGGGCACCTTGATCAGGCGACCGAGTTCCTGCAAGGTGATCGCCTGCGACAGCTCGGCCACGCTCATGCCCGACAGCACCGACAGCGCAGTGCGCGGGCCGACACCGCCGACCTTGATCAGCTCGCGAAACGCCTCGCGCTCACCCGCGCTGGCAAAGCCGTACAGAACTTGCGCGTCCTCACGCACCACAAAATGCGTCAGCAGTCCGACCTTTGCGCCGACCTCAGGCAGGTTGTAGAAGGTGCTCATGGGTACCTGCACCTCGTAGCCGACGCCGTGGCAGTCGATGATGACTTGCGGCGGATTTTTGCTGTCAAGCAGGCCTGTGAGTTTGCCGATCATTTTTTACCTATCATGGGGGACATTTTTTCTGGAATTATCAACGTGATTCTTCGCCACATTTTTTCGCCTCCCAACAATACCCGCCTGGGCCATTTGTGTGGCCCGATGGACGCGCATCTGCGTACCATCGAGACCGCGTTGCAGGTCAAGATTGCACACCGCCATGAGCAGTTCAAAGTGGACGGCCTGAAGGTCAACGCCAAGCGCGCCATGGACATGTTGCAAGCCCTGTACGAGATGGCCGCGCGCCCGATTGAGCCGCGCACGGTGCAGTTGATGCTCTCGGGTGACGGCGACGTCGGCGGCACCGACGCACCGTCGCTGAAAACGCGCCGCGCCGACCTCAAACCCCGCTCGATGAACCAGGCGCATTACCTTGACTGCATCGCCAGCCACGACATCACCCTGGGCATCGGCCCGGCAGGTACTGGCAAAACCTACCTGGCGGTGGCCATGGCCGTTGACGCCCTGCAACGCAGCACGGTGCAGCGCATTGTGCTGACCCGCCCGGCGGTGGAAGCCGGTGAGCGACTGGGCTATTTGCCCGGCGACCTGGCGCAGAAGATTGACCCCTACCTGCGCCCGCTGTACGACGCACTCTACGACCTGATGGGCTTTGATGCGGTGCAAAAAGCGTTTGAGCGCCAAACCATCGAGATCGCGCCGCTGGCCTTCATGCGCGGACGCACGCTCAACACCGCGTTTGTGATTCTGGACGAAGCGCAAAACACCACACCCGAACAGATGAAGATGTTTTTGACGCGCATCGGTTTTGGCTCCAAGGCGGTGGTCACTGGCGACGTCAGCCAGATCGACCTGCCCAGCGAGCAGCTCAGCGGCCTGATCGACGCCGAGCGCGTGCTCAAGAGTGTGGAGGGCATCGCCATTTGTCGGTTGACCAGTGCTGACGTGGTGCGCCACCCGCTGGTGGCGCGTATTGTTGACGCTTACGACCAACCCGGGCGCAGCGCGGACAACCGTGTCACCGCCAAGAGAAGGGGACATTGATCTGCTGCGACGCACAGGCGCAAGCCATGACGCGACAATTCAGCGATGAACAGTTTTCAACAATGGGGCGATACGCTGCGCTTGCTGGTCGAGCTCGCGGGTACTGCAGCGTTTGCCTTGTCAGGGGTCTTGGAGGGCGCGCGCAAACGGCTGGACGCCGTGGGCATCTTTGTCGTCGGGTTTCTGGCCGCCTTTGGCGGGGGTACCTTGCGCGACCTGTTGCTCGACGAGCGGCCGTTCTTTTGGGTGCGCCATGTTGAAATGCTGTGGGGTGTGCTGGCGCTCTGCCTGATGAGCATGCTGTTCCTGCGCCGCCATCATTTTGAAACCACCTTGCGCACCATCGCCATACCTGACGCGCTTGGGCTAGGCTTGTTTACCGCCACCGGCGTGCATCAGGCACTGGTCTCGGGCATGCCCGCCCTGGTGGCGGTGCTGATGGGACTGATCACCGGCGTCTTTGGTGGCGTGTTGCGCGACATTGTGTGCAACCAGATTCCGGCGACGTTCAGTGACCACCAGCCCTACGCTGTCTGTGCTTTTGTCGGCGGCTGGTGCTATGTTGGCGTCTGGCAGCTGGGCGCGCCTGGCTGGCTCGCTTTACTGGCTTGTGTGGGCGTCACCGCAGGGCTGCGTTGGCTGGCGCTGTGGCGCAATTGGCGCCTGCCCGCCTGGCAACTTTGATGCCCCAACCCAAGATCCGAACCGGACACCACCATGTTTGACCCATCGCAAGAAGACGTGCGCCGCTTTTTCTGCTCGGTCTACGCCAAAGCCCAAAGCGGGCAAGCGATGCAGCCGATTGAAACGCTGGCGTCACTGTGGATCGACGAGCACCCCGAGCATCACGCCGCGCTGTCGGACGTCGACGCGGCCCTGCGCTGCATGGCTCAAGCCGACGACGGCAAAACCAACCCGTTCTTGCACCTGTCGATGCATTTATCGATTAGCGAACAATGCAGCATCGACCAGCCGCGCGGCATACGCCAGGCCGTTGAGTTGCTCACGCACCGGCTCGATTCATTGCACGACGCGCACCACGAGGTGATGGAATGCCTGGGCCAGATGCTGTGGGAAAGTCAACGCGCTGGCCGCCCGCCCGATGGCCAGGGCTACGTCGCCAGCGTCCAGCGCCGGGCGACACGAGATTAAGCCGATAGTCAGCCCGGCGTTTACTTGACGCGATCGCGCTGAACGGTCTGCAGTTCGCCAGGCAGGCTACCCACATAGTCGGCCAACACCTTCAGTTCGGCATTGGAAAACTGCGCGGCGATGCCGCCCATGATAGGGTTGGCGCGACCGATCAGTGGCTTGTCGGTGGTCTTGTACGCTCTCAGCGCCACATAAACGTAATCAGCGTGCTGGCCGGCAATCCTCGGGTAATTCGGGGCAATCGGCGCGCTTAAATTGGCACCATGGCAAGAGGTACAGCCAGCCCTGGCCACCAGTGCATCAGCCTGGGCGGAGCCCGCGGCAACCGCAGCGGGCAGACTTGCGCCGGTGCCGGTGGATTCATAGTAAGCGGCCAGATCGGCCATGTCCTGTGCAGACAGGGTCGAAGCAATCGCCCGCATTGACGGGTGCTTGCGCTCACCGCTGCGATACGCTTGCAGTGCTGCCGTCAGATACCCCGCACTCTGGCCGGACAGTTTTGGCACCCGGTGCGTCTCGGGAAACGCGGTATGGAAACCCTTGATACCATGGCACCCAATGCACAGCGCATTTTTCTTGGAGCCGGCCAGCGCGTCGCCCTGGACATCTTGAGCGAAGGCGGGTAGCGAACAGGCAGCAATGGCCAGCGTGAAAAGAGAAAGCAGTTTGTTCATTTTGCAAAAAATAGGAATATAAACACTGAGCGTTTGATAAATGTCAAAGAATTATAGGGACGCGTTGGGTAGCCAACAGTTGGCGTAAACCCCATACCCCAGCGCTTTTCTTGGCCCTATTTAGCAGTTAACGCACTTCAACCAACCGCCAACACCCCGATGAAATTCCAAGGCACCCCCAACTACGTCGCCACTGACGACCTGATGCTCTCGGTCAACGCCGCCATCACCTTGCAGCGTCCACTGCTGGTCAAGGGCGAGCCCGGCACCGGCAAAACCATGCTGGCCGAAGAAGTAGCCACCGCACTGAACCTGCCGCTGCTGCAGTGGCACATCAAGTCCACCACCAAGGCGCAGCAAGGCTTGTATGAATACGACGCGGTGAGTCGCCTGCGCGACTCGCAACTGGCTGATGTGGACGGTGGCGAGCGCGTCAAGAACATCCACAATTACATCGTCAAAGGGGTGCTGTGGCAGGCCTTCACAGCGGATGAGCCGGTCGCGCTGTTGATTGACGAAATCGACAAGGCCGACATCGAGTTCCCCAATGATTTGCTGCGTGAAATCGACCGCATGGAGTTTTATTGCTACGAAACCCGCGAACTGATTCGTGCCAAGCATCGCCCGCTGGTGTTCATCACCTCCAACAACGAAAAAGAGCTGCCCGACGCGTTTCTGCGCCGCTGCTTCTTTCACTACATCAAGTTCCCCGACGCGGCCACCATGAAACAGATTGTGGATGTGCACTTCCCTGGCCTGAAAGCCGAGTTGCTCAGTGCCGCGATGAAAACCTTCTTTGACGTGCGCAACCTGCCTGGTCTGAAAAAGAAACCCTCGACCAGCGAATTGCTCGATTGGCTCAAACTCTTGATGGCACAGGACATTCCGGCGTCGGTCTTGCAAACGCAGGACGACAAAGTGACCGTGCCGCCGCTGGTAGGCGCGCTGCTGAAAAACGAGCAGGACGTGACGCTGTTTGAAAAGCTGGTGTTCATGCAGAGCCGGAATCGGTAAGTCTTCGCAGCCAGTATTCGACTGACATGGGTTTACCCTGCGCGGGAGTCTGTGAGGGCATCCCCCTCATACTGGGGTACCAGAAATCGGGGGTTGCCCTCACAGACTCCCACGCGACGATTTTGGTTGGCTGGCGTTCTTGAAAACCTTTTTGGAGTGATTGAATGGCTTTTATTGAACCCGTCACCCTGTCCGCAGGCGGCGTCACCTTGTTGCCTTTGGCGCTTGCGCACGAAACCGGCCTGCGCGCTGCTGCAGCTGATGGCGCGCTGTGGACGCTGCGCGTCACCTCCGTGCCGGAACCTGAAAACACACGCCGCTACATCGAAGACGCACTGGCCATGCGCACAGCAGGCAACCGCTTTGCCTTCGCCGTGACTGACACGAACACCGGCGAAGTGCTGGGCAGCACCAGCTACCACGACATCATTCCAGCGGTGAAACGCGTCGAAATTGGCTACACCTGGTACGCCAAAAGCGCGCAGCGCAGCCACGTCAACACCACCTGCAAGCTGCTGTTGCTGACCCGCGCCTTCGAGACCCTGGGCTGCCACGTGGTGGGCTGGCGCACGGACAACTTCAACTTCGCCTCACAAGCCGCCATTGAGCGCCTGGGCGCCCAAAAAGACGGCGTGATCCGCGGCCACGCACTGCGCCGCGACGGCACCATCCGCGACACCGTGATGTACAGCCTGCGCGCTGGCGAATGGCCCGAGGTGAAAGCGCAACTGCTGTATTTGCTGGACAAGCCACGCTGAAAACCGGGTTCTGAAAGGTTTTTAAAAACTATTATTTGCATAGCTGCTTGCCCTTTATATATAAGGGCTAGAGGCTTATTTTTTATATAAGTGACGAGCGCATTTACAGTCACATGATGCAAAAATAGCAGGCCATATACAATCCGTATATTGCAGTTTTCGGGAGCCCCACATGACCACCACCGCCGCCGTTTTCATGTCAGGCAACAGCCAGGCCGTGCGCCTGCCCAAGGCCTTCCAGATCAAATCCAAGCGCGTCACCATCGAGCGCCGGGGCGATGAGATCGTGCTGCGCGAAGCGCCTCAAACCATGAAAGAATTTCTGGACAAGCTGCCGATCATCCCCGACGCACCGTTTGACTTGGGCGACGAAGGCCCTGTTGAACCGGTGGAAGCGTGGTGAACGTCGTGCCGTTTTCGCCCCCTCACTACCTGATCGACACCAACATCTGGAGCCATCTGCAAAGACGCACCACCCAAGCACTGGTTGCCAAGTTTGCCAATCTCAAGCCGGGTCAGACTTATCTGTCGCCCGTGATTCTGGGTGAGATGGAGACCGGTTTTCTGAAAGGTGATCGCGCACCCCACCGCAGAATCGCGCTGGATCAGATCATTGGTTCATGTCAAATGTTGACCGTCAACCGACATGTGGCGGTTGAATATGCCCGGCTTCGCGCCCAGTTGGAACAAGCCGGCACACCCATCGGCCCCAATGACACCTGGATCGCCGCCGAGGCCTTGCACCACAAGCTGGTACTGGTGACCGACAACCTGCGCGAGTTCTCTCGTGTGCCCGGTCTTCAGGTCGAAAGCTGGCTTTGAGCCCAAGAGGCCAAACCCCATGCTGATCGACTTCTTCTACACCCTGCGCGCGGCCAAACTGCCGGTTTCGGTCAAGGAGTTTTTGACGCTGCTTGAAGCTTTGAAACTCGGCGTGGTCGGCCCCAAAACACCGCAGACCGATGACGCTGACAACGCCCCCAGCGGCTACAAAATCGACGACTTTTATTTCTTGAGTCGTGCCACGCTGGTCAAAGACGAAAAGCATTACGACAAGTTTGACCGCGCCTTTGCCGCCTATTTCAAGGGCGTGGAACTGATCACCGATTTCACCCTGGAAGTCCCGCTGGACTGGCTCAAGAAGATGCTGGAACTCAACCTCAGCCCCGAAGAAAAAGCAGCCATCGAAAAAATGGGCTGGGACGAGTTGATGGAGACGTTGAAAAAGCGCCTGGAAGAGCAAAAAGAGCGCCACGAAGGCGGCTCTAAATGGATTGGCACCGGCGGCACCAGCCCGTTTGGCAACAGCGGCTACAACCCGCAAGGCGTGCGCATTGGCGGCAAAGGCGGCAACAAAAGCGCGGTCAAAGTGTGGGAGCAGCGCGCCTACCGCGACTATGACGACACGCAAGAGCTGGGCACGCGCAACATCAAGGTGGCGCTGCGCCGTCTGCGCAAATTTGCCCGCGAAGGCCATGTCGAAGAGCTGGATTTGCCAGACACCATCCGCGCCACCGCCGCCAACGCAGGGTACCTGGACATTAAGATGATCCCACAGCGGCACAACAACGTGAAAGTATTGCTGCTGATGGACGTCGGCGGCACCATGGACGAACACATCGCCCGGGTGGAAGAGCTGTTTTCTGCCGCCAAAGCCGAGTTCAAGCACCTGGCTTTTTATTACTTTCACAACTGCGTGTATGACTTTGTCTGGAAGAACAACCGCCGCCGCTTTGCCGAAAAATTTGCCACTTTTGACATCATCCGCAAATACAACAAGGACTACAAGCTGATCTTCATTGGCGACGCCACCATGAGCCCGTATGAAATCTTGCAGCCCGGTGGCAGTGTGGAATACAGCAACGAAGAAGCGGGTGCCGAGTGGCTGGGGCGCCTGACCAACGCCTTCCCGAAATTTGCCTGGATCAACCCCGAGCCGCAAGGCGTGTGGCAGTACCGCCAGAGCATCAGCATCGTGCAACAGCTCATGAGCCAGCGCATGTTCCCGATGACGCTGCGCGGCATGGAAGACGCCATGCGACTGCTGAGCAAATGAAAAACCGTACCTGGCTGGCAGCGCTGGCACTGGCTGGCGCAGCATCAATGGGCAACGCGCAAGGGTCGGGCACGGTGCCCCCCCCGCCAGACACGGCTAGTGGTGCCGTGGCATCGACCCGCGACGCTTTCGTGCTGGACGTGCAAGCCCCCGACGACATCCGCCTGTTGCTGACCCAACACCTGGACCTGCAGCGCTACCGCACGCTCACTGATCTGAGTGACGACGAAATCGCCCGGCTGATGCGTCAGGCTGAGCAAGACGCACGCCAGCTCATCGGCACGCTGGGCTACTTTTCGCCCGACATCGGTATCGAACGCCAGCCTGGCCTTGACGCCACCTCAACCCCGGTGATCCGCATTGCCGTTGCCCCTGGCGAGCCCACCCGAGTGGCTGACGTACAAATCACTTTCACTGGCGCGCTGGCTGACGATCCTCAGGCTGCCGCGCTGCGCGCGCAACTTCAATCAGGGTGGTCGCTGCGCCATGGGGACCGCTTTACACAAACCGCATGGGACGCCGCCAAGCAAGGCCTGTTGCGCCGACTGACCGCGCAGCGCTACGCAACCGGCCACATCAGCACCGCGCTGGCAGACATTGACCCGGCCACGCACCAGGCGCATTTGAGCGTCACACTCGACTCTGGCCCGGCTTACCAGTTGGGTGCGCTGGATGTCAGTGGCTTGCAGCGTTACGACCCGACGCTGGTGTGGCAGCTGGCGCGCTTGACGCCGGGTGCGTCTTACGATCAGGCAGAACTGGTAGCGGCGCAGCAGCGTCTGGCCGACAGCGGCTACTTTGATTCGGTGTTTGTCTCGCTGGACATCAACGCGGCCCCCGAAGCGGCACCGGTGCTGATCAAGTTGCGCGAAGCCAAGTTGCAAAAAGTGGTGTTGGGTGTGGGTGCCAGCACCGACAGCGGCCCACGCTTGTCGGTAGAGCACACGCACCACAAAGTGCCCGGCATCGGTTGGCGCGCCGTCAGCAAAATCCAGCTTGAACGTGACAACAGCGCCATCGGTAGCGAGCTGACCTCACCCCCAGACGCCGACAACTGGCGCTGGGTAGCCTCTGGCCTGCTGCAGGACCAGCGGCTTGGCACGCTGGATGTCACCAGCGTGCAGGTGCGCGGCGGGCGCAAGCAGACGCAGCAGCGCATCGACCGCAACATCTATCTGCAGTACGACCGCGCCGAGTCGGCCGACAGCGACCGCACCGAGCCGCAGATTGCCCAGTCCATCACTGCCAATTACGTCTTTGCCGTGCGCTATTACGACACCCTGCCCTTCCCGAGTAGCGGTTGGGGTTGGGGCGCAGAAATTGGCGGCGGTGCCACGTTGGGCAGCCAGCCACAAACCTACAGCCGTCTGCTCACGCGCTGGCAGGGCTTTTGGTCACCCGGTCGGGCAAGTGCCATTCTGAACGGCAACACGGAGAATCTGGCCGGCGCTGGACGGCTGGCCATGCGTGCGAGCGCGGGGGCCATCATTGCGGCCGATGACATTGCCCTGCCCAGCACCCAGCTTTTTTTGGCTGGCGGTGACAACAGTGTGCGCGGCTACCCATTGCGCAGCTTGGGCGTCACGCTGGTTGATGGCAGCGTCGCGGCTGGGCGCTACCTGATGACGGGTAGCGTCGAATGGCAACAGCCGCTTCGCTTGGGCGGCCAGCTCAGTGCGTGGGAAAGTACCGTGTTTATTGACGCTGGTGCAGTGGCCAACCAGACGCAAGATCTCACACCCAAAGTGGGCGTTGGCGTAGGTGCACGCTGGAACAGCCCCGTCGGTCCGCTGCAGGTCGACCTGGCTTATGGCGTGGACGTGCAGCGCTTTCGCCTGCATATGAACCTGGGGTTCACTTTCTGATGAAGTTACTGCGCCTGGGCCTGGCGTTGATCAGCGCCACTTTGATGACCCTGCTGGGCCTGGCGCTGGCCGCCTGGCTCTACAGCGCCCGCGACACGTCGCTGGCGTTTACGCTCAGCCAGGTCGCGCACTGGTTGCCTGCGGGCCAGACGTTGGAGACCTCTGGCGTGCAAGGCTCATTGCGCCAGGGTGGCCACATTGGCACGCTGCGCTGGCGCCGAGGTGACCTGAGCGTTGAAGCGACGGATGTCACCGTGGGCTGGGCGTTGGGCTCGCTGTTCCAACGCCAGGTGCGTCTGCACCACCTGGATATTGCACAACTCCACATTGACGACCAGCGCCCCGCACAGCCCGACAGACCATGGGAGCCCCCAGTCAGTCTGCAGCTGCCCATCAGGCTGGACATCCCGTTCACACTGGCCCAGCTCACGCTGGTCGGCAGCACCGAGTTGACCGCCACCCAGATCAGTGGTCACTATGTTTTTGATAACAAGCAGCACAAGTTGGACAAGGGCCAGGGCCAGATTTCTTCTGGAATTTACAAGCTCGATGGCAGCCTGCAAGCGGTTGCGCCGATGGCCCTGAGCCTGCGGCTGCAAGGCCGGGTTCAAACCACGCTGCCACAAAGCCAGCAAGCCCTCACGGTGAATGCCACCGCCCAACTGGACGGGCCTATCGCCAGCGCTGACGACACCCTGGCCCTGCAGGCCAGCCTGCGGCCTGAGCGCCTCGGCCATGCGGGCACCACCCCAACGGTGCAAGCCGAGCTGACCGCGCGCATCGCACCCTGGCAATCGCAAAAACTGCCCCAGGCCAATGCCCGCTGGCAGGCGCTGGACCTTGCGGCATTTTGGCCGCAGGCACCGCACACCCAACTCAGTGGCTCGGCCAGCGTGACCCCTGCAGAGTCAGGCTGGCGCGGCCAGATCGACCTGCGTAACGCCAAGCCCGGCGCATGGAACCAGCGACAGCTGCCGCTTTCAACACTGACAGCGCGCGCCAACTACAACAATGGGCGCTGGGGCATTGAGTCGCTGCAAGCCAACGCCGCGGGCGGCAGCGTGCGCCTGACCGGGCGGCTGCAAGCCACCGTCTGGCAGATGGACGCGGTCTTCAAAGGTATCGACCCGGCCACACTCGACACCCGCTTGCCGGTGGCACCAGTCAGCGGAACCATCAGCGCCCAGCAAGGCAGCCAAGGCATCGGTTTTGACGCGCAGTTCAACGCCGACGCAAATCAAAGCCAGGCGGTCAAAAAGTTGTTGCTGCAAAGTGTGCTTGCCCGCGGCGTTTGGGCCGCGCCCGTGCTAAGCGTGAGCGATCTGCAGCTTGACGCACCACAAGCCCACCTGCAAGGTAAGCTGACCTACCACACCGATACCAGCGCCGTGCAAGGCCAAGTGACGCTGGTGTTGCCGGGCGCCAACGCTGCGCTGGACGGCCGTCTCGCCAGCGCTGACGGCCAGGGCATGCTGAGCTTGCACGCCGATGATGCGGCCAAAGCCAGCGCTTGGCTGCGCCAATCTGTGCCGCAACTTTCCAGCCTGCGGCTCGACGGCAACGCCGAACTCAAAGCAAGCTGGCGCGGTGGCTGGCAACAACAGGGCCAGAACCTGACACTGGACGCCAAGCTCAACGCCCCGCAATTGGGCTGGACGCAAACCGCTGCAGAACCTGCCCAGCCCCCCACGCGTTGGCAGCTGCGAGACCTGCAAGCCACCCTGGCTGGTACGCTGTCGGCGTGGCAGTGGCGCACCCAGGGCGCGCTGCGAGTCGATGCACAAGATCTGGACTGGCAGGCCCAAGGGTCAGGCGCGCGGCTTAGCGCAGCGCATTGGCAAGCCACCTTCAGTCAACTCTTGCTGCGCGCGCGCAATGGCAACACGCCGGACTATTGGACCGTTAACGCTGAGGCCAGTGTTGGCAACCCCCTGCGAATGGACTGGCTCGACGCCCAACAGAAGCAAATCGTCAGCCTCAGCGGTGGCAGCGCGCAGGTCAGCGCGCCCTTACCCGGGTCGGCCCGCCTGCAATGGCAAACCGTGCAGTGGAGCCGATCGCAGCCACTTGCCCCAAAGGGCACAGCACTACCAGCCACCTGGCGCAGCGAGGGACAACTGACGGGGCTGCCCCTGGCGTGGCTGGATGCCATGGGCGGCCAGCGCCTGGCCGACCTGGGCCTGAGCAGTGACCTGCTGATCGACGGCAGCTGGGACGCCCAGCACAGTGATGCCTTGCACCTGGGCGTGATGCTTGAACGCAGCGCGGGTGATCTGTATCTGAGCACGGACAGTCAGCCCTCAGCGCGAATGCCCGCGTCGATGCGCGAAGCGCGCCTGCAGGTCAATCTGGACGGCGAAGCGGTGTCCGCCAGCCTGCGCTGGGAAAGTGATCGTGCGGGCAAGGCGCTGGCGGCCTTCAGCACGCGCCTGGCTACAGACGACAAAGGCTGGCGCTGGAGCGCAGATGCTCCGCTGGGCGGCAGCCTGCAAATGCAATTGCCACCCATCGACGCCTGGTCAATGCTGGCGCCACCGGGCTGGCGCATGCGCGGCACACTGGATGCCAACGCCAGTCTGACCGGCACCCGCGCGCAGCCCGAGTGGAGCGGCACATTGCGGGCGGACGATCTGGCGCTGCGCTCGGTGGCCGACGGCATCGACCTTCAGCAGGGTACGCTGCGCGCACGGCTCGACGGCCTCAAGCTGACACTGGAACAATTCACCCTGTGGGGGACTGGCGGCAGCGCGGGCGGACAGGTCAACGTGACAGGAACCGCGCAGTGGATTCCCGCAGGAGACAACGGCACTGCACTGGTCCGGCGGGTGCTGGTGGACCTCAAAGCTCAGGCCCAAACACTGCGCCTGAGCAACCGGGCCGATCGGCGCTTGACTGTCTCTGGCAACCTGGCCGCGAAGCTGCAAGACGCCCAGCTCACCCTGACTGGCAAGCTCACCGCAGACCAGGCACTGATTACCCTTCCCAGCGAAAGTGCGCCCACCTTGGGCAGCGATGTGGTGGTGCGTGACCGCTCCCCTGCCACAACCAACGTACCCCCGCCCAAAGCGTCAACCCAGCAGATCAGGCCCAACGTGCAAATCACGCTGGACCTGGGCCTGGACTTTCAGGTGCGTGGCCGTGGTCTGGACACCCGTCTGGAAGGCAGCCTGGAGCTGCATGCCCAAGGCACTGACACACCCAGCCTGACCGGCACCGTAAGTACCGTGCGCGGCACTTTCCTCGCGTATGGTCAACGGCTGGACATCGAACAAGGCGTGCTGCGCTTTGTAGGCCCCGTCGACAACCCGGTGCTGGACATCCTGGCGATCCGCCCCAAACTTTCACAACGGGTGGGTGTGCAGGTACTGGGCACCGTGTTATCCCCCGTGATCCGTCTGTACGCCGAACCCGAACTGCCCGAAGCCGAAAAACTGGCCTGGCTGGTGTTGGGCCGCTCTGCCAGCGGCAGGGGTGGTGAAGCGGCGTTGTTGCAGCAAGCGGCACTGGCTTTGCTTGGCAACAACAGCGGCGGCCCCAGCGCCAGCCTGAGCCAGGCGCTGGGGCTGGACGAACTCAGCATTGCCAACAACAGCGAAGGGACTGGCTCGGCCACGGTCACGCTGGGCAAGCGGCTCAGCCAGGACTTTTATGTGGCGTACGAAAGTGGCCTGGCCGGCACCATGGGAGTCTTCACCATTTTTTATGACCTGTCCAAGCGCCTGACGCTGCGCGCCCGCACCGGGGAGCAAAGTGCCGTCGATCTGATCTGGACCCTGCACTACGACTGAGGCCACTTCAGGGGGCAGGTTGACGGGACCGCACTTTACAATCGAAGCGTCCCTCGCCATAGTTCAACGGATAGAACGAGTGCCTCCTAAGTGCTAGATGCAGGTTCGATTCCTGCTGGCGGGACCAAATTTGAGGCCGGAACGGTTTAAAGCCGTCCGGCTTTTTTGTTTATGCCATCGCAGGCGCGGCCTGCACTCTCATGGGTGCGGCTTTGAATCTTTGGCTTGGGCGCATGGTCTGGCTGGATACCCGCCTTGGTGCCACGCTCAAAGAACGCTTGCAGCCCCTTATGGTTGAACGACTTGATCATGCCTGATCGTCTCTTGTGGCGTTACGATTTACAAATCATTCCGTTCACCCAACGCCACCAAACGACAAAGCCGTCAAAGTGCGCAAACACCTTGACGGCTCCCTATCCTTGCGGATCAGACCGCTTACAGCTTTTTCACATCATGGCAGGCTGCGCCGCAGGCATTGGTGTACGGGATTGGCATTGCTGCGCCCGGGGCCACGCCTTTCACGCCCACATTGTCCTTGCGTGGCACGTCGTAGATGTGCGAAGTGATGTCGTTCATCCAGTAGTTTTTGCCGTCAGCAGCCACCAGCCCCTTGCCCAAACCAGCGCCAGTCTGCATGGTCTTGGTACCGTGGCAGCTGTTGCAGGTGATCTGGCTCACATCGACCGTGCAATTGGCTTTCTCGGCCAGGTGCGCCTTCATGTCGGTCTTGTTGGCGTGGCAGGTCGTGCAAGACGCATTGGTCTTGGCATCCATCGTCAACTGGTGATCAAACTTGGCGTCCCCATGCGGGTCGTGGCAGTTGGAGCAGGCCACCAATTGCGTGCCGTTGCGGTACTTGCTCGACTTGATGAAGTCGGTGTACTGCTGGTGGTGCGCCTTGGAATGCAAGCCATCCGGCCAGAAACTACCTTTAGCGG
>Ga0210013_1000366_pt1 | contig 36542 bp, 29 predicted proteins | sample CryGeymeta201506_FD_185553 | JGI IMG/M metagenome (GOLD analysis project Ga0210013, IMG submission 185553) | Groundwater microbial communities from Crystal Geyser aquifers in Utah, USA - Crystal Geyser metaG 2015-06 (SPAdes) (version 2) | ecosystem: Environmental > Aquatic > Deep subsurface >...
AAGCATTTGAGCCAATTGCCCATGGGGTCGCTAACGACCATGTTGCCAAACGCGTATACGGTATCGCCCGTTGCCGCATATTTGGCCTGAATCCAAGCGACAACGCCCAGCGCCACCAGCGTCAAAATGTAGGTTGGCGTGCGGCCAGTACCTTTGACGGCCAAGTCAAATAAGGCGATCACGCAGGCCATGACCAGCAATATCAACTCGGGGTAAACCGTCAGCAAACTGAGTTTGTCAATCATTTCAATCTCTTGTCTAGGTAATCAAAGCGCGTCGCTCAAGGCAACTTGGACACAGCAACGTGTTTGAGCAATTCGGTGACCGAAACGTCCATCACGTCGGTAAACGGTTTTGGATAAAGTCCGAGGTAAAGAATGGCAATCGCCAACAAGCTCAAAAAGAGAAACTCGCGCGCATTGATGTCTTTAAGATTCTTGACCTTTTCGTTGATCACCGGGCCAAGATAGACCCGCTTGACCATCCACAAAGTGTAAGCCGCGCCAAAAATCAAAGCACTGGCCGCAGCAACGCCGACCCAGAAATTGACCTTGACAGCGCCCAAAATTACCATCCATTCGCCAACAAACCCGGCCGTCCCCGGCAGGCCGCAATTGGCCATCGCAAACAGCATGGCAAAGGCGGCAAACTTGGGCATGGTGTTGACCACACCGCCATAGCTGGCGATTTCACGGGAGTGCATGCGGTCGTACAACACACCGATGGCCAGGAACATGGCGGCAGAAACAAAGCCGTGCGAAATCATTTGCACGATGCCACCGGCCATGCCGAGGCTGTTGAAAATAAAAAAGCCCAGCGTGACAAAGCCCATGTGTGCTACGGACGAGTACGCCACCAACTTCTTCATGTCTTTTTGCACCATGGTGACCAAGCCAACGTAAATCACGGCAGCCAGCGACAACCCAATCATCAGTCCAGCCCATTCGTGGGATGCATCAGGCGCAATCGGCAGCGAAAAACGCAGAAAACCATACGCGCCGAGCTTGAGCATGATGGCAGCCAACACGGCCGAGCCACCAGTTGGCGCCTCGACGTGCACGTCGGGCAACCAGGTATGCACTGGCCACATCGGAACCTTGACAGCAAACGCCGCTAAAAAGGCAAAGAAGAGCAAGGTTTGGGCGTCAGCCGCCAAAGGCATCTTTTGCCAGACAGCCAGATCAAAACTGCCGCCAGACGTGAGGTAGAGGTAAATCAGCGCAACCAACATCAATAGGGAGCCGAGCAGGGTATACAAGAAGAATTTGAAAGCCGCGTAAATCTTGTTCGGGCCACCCCAGACGCCGATGATCAAATACATAGGGATCAGTGTGGCTTCAAAAAATACGTAGAACAACATGCCGTCGAGCGCACAGAAAACGCCGATCATCAAACCGCTCAGAATCAGGAAAGCACCCATGTACTGATTGACACGGCTGGTGATCACTTCCCAACCAGCAATCACCACAATAACGTTGATAAAAGCGGTGAGCAACACAAACCAGAGCGAAATCCCGTCAACACCCAGGTGGTAGTTGACATGGAAACGTTCAATCCAGGGTGACAACTCGGTGAACTGCATTGATGCAGTTGTGACATCAAACTGTGTGTACAGCGGCAGCGTCACCAGCAAACTGACAACAGCACCGATCAATGCAATCCAACGAACAACCTGCGCCTGGTCATCCCGACCCAGGGCAAGCAACACGACACCAAAGAGTACCGGTGTCCAGATAGCCAGGCTCAACAAACCCATTTTTATATTTCTCCTATTTGAGCCAAACGAAATACGTCATGAAGACGAACACGCCAAGCACCATGGTCAGGGCATAGTCATACAAATAACCGGTCTGAACTTTGCGCACCACGCCAGAAACCCAGCCTACGATACGCCACGATCCATTGACGACAGCACCGTCGATCACAGCCTGATCGCCGCCTTTCCAAAGCACGACGCCCAGACCGCGCGCCGCCGGAGCCAACACGTTTTCATTGAACCAATCCATGTAGTACTTGTTTTCCAACAAGGTGTGAATGGGCTTGAAGGTGCGCTGGATCGCTGCTGGCAAAGCCGGGTTGACCATGTACATGTAGTACGACAAAGCCACCCCGGACAGAGCCAGCCAAAAAGGTGCCGACAGAAAGCCGTGCAGCGCGAGCTGAACCGGACCATGGAATTCCTCACGCAGGAATTCCATTGCCTTGTGAATTTCAGGATTCACAAAAATGGCACCGTTGAAGAACTCGCCGAACAGCATCGGACCAATCGTCATGTAGCCAATCAACACCGATGGAATCGCCAGCATCACCAGCGGCACCGTAACCACCCACGGCGACTCGTGAGGCTTGTGGGCAGCACCGTGGTCGCCGTGTCCGTGACCATGGTGAGCTTCGGGATTCTGGTCAAAACGCTCTTTACCGTGGAACACCAGAAAATAGAGGCGGAATGAATAGAACGCAGTCACAAACACACCGGCCAATACGGCAAAATAAGCAAAGCCAGCAGCCGGTAGGGTACTGTTGTGCACCGCCATGATGATTTCGTCTTTGGAATAGAAGCCGGAGAAAAATGGCGTGCCAATCAGTGCCAGTGAACCCACCAGTGACGTGATCCAGGTAATGGGCATGTACTTGCGCAGTCCGCCCATCCAGCGGATGTCTTGGTTGTGGTGAACGCCCATGATGACCGAACCTGCAGCCAGGAACAGCAAGGCCTTGAAGAACGCGTGGGTCATCAGGTGAAAGACGGCAACCGAGTAGGCCGAAGCGCCTAGCGCCACCGTCATGTAGCCCAACTGGGACAGCGTCGAGTAGGCAACCACCCGCTTGATGTCGTTCTGGATGATGCCCAGGAAGCCCATGAACAGCGCAGTAATACCACCAATGATTAGCACAAAGTTGAGCGCGGTTTCACTGAGTTCAAACAATGGCGACATCCGTGCGACCATGAAAATTCCGGCCGTAACCATGGTCGCTGCGTGAATCAGTGCCGAAATCGGTGTTGGGCCTTCCATCGAATCGGGCAACCAGACGTGCAAGGGAAACTGCGCTGATTTACCCATGGCACCGATAAACAGGCAAATGCAAATGACGCTGATCAGCAACCAGTTGGTACCGGGCAGCATGATCGAGGACAACGAGGCCGCTTGGGCAAAGGTCTCGGAGTAGTTGAGTGTACCGGTATAAGCCGCCAGCAGGCCAATGCCCAGAATAAAGCCAAAGTCACCCACCCGGTTCACCAAAAACGCCTTCATGTTGGCAAAAATCGCACTGGGCTTGTTGAACCAAAAGCCAATCAGCAGGTAAGAGACCAGGCCTACGGCCTCCCAGCCAAAGAACAGTTGAAGCATGTTGTTACTCATGACGAGCATCAGCATGGAGAAGGTGAACAAGGAAATGTAGGCAAAGAAGCGGTTGTAGCCCTCGTCTTCTTCCATGTAACCGATGGTGTAAATGTGGACCATCAGCGAGACAAAAGTAACCACGCACATCATCATGGCCGTCAAGCCGTCGACCATGAAGCCGACCTCCATTTTCAGGCCACCGACAACCATCCATGTGTAAATGGTTTCATTGAAACCAGCACCATCGGCCACCACGCTCTTGAGCGTCATGGCAGACAGAATGAACGCCAACAACACGCCGAGAATGGCCAGTGTGTGCGACGCACGCCGACCAATCACGTTACCCGCAAATTTGGTTCCCAAGATACCGGCAGCGATCGCTCCGACCATAGGGGCCAGTGGCACAACCAGCAAAGTTGAGGCTGAAAGGGTTTGACTCATTTGCTGTTATCCCTTCAACGAATCGAGTTCGTCAACATTGATGTTGGACTTGTTACGGAACAACAAGACCAAGATGGCCAGACCAATTGCCGACTCGGCTGCGGCAACCGTCAAAATGAAAAACACAAAAATCTGACCGTGCAAGTCGCCCAGGTAATGGGAGAAAGCAACAAAGTTGGTATTGACCGCCAGCAACATCAACTCGATGGCCATCAGCAGAACGATCAGGTTTTTCCGGTTCAGGAAAATACCAACAACCGATAGCGCAAACAGCATGGCGCCCAACGACAGGAAATGACCCAAGGTGAGCGTCATGCTTTGTTCTCCGCAGAAGTCTCTGTGACTGTCTCAACCGCTAATGCCGGCTGCGTTGGCGTCACTTTCAACACGACCAACCGGTCTTTGGCCTTGACCCGAACCTGGTCGTCCGGCTTGACTGCCTTACTGTCCTTGCGCTCACGCAATGTCAACGCGATGGCAGCAATCATGCCCACCAGCAAGATGGCCGCTGCAACTTCCAGTGGGTAGATGTAATAGGTATACAACAATTTGCCAAGTTCACGCGTGTTGGAAGCACCCGCAGTCACGTTGTTCACGATAGCCGGGTCGTCGGTCACACGAAAGCCACCCATCAGCACCGCAGACATCTCGAAAATGATGAACACGCCCACCACCGCCGCAATCGGAAAATGTTTCCAGAAGCCTTGGCGCACGCTCTCCAAATTGATGTCGAGCATCATCACGACAAAAAGGAACAAAACCATCACCGCACCGACATAGACCAGTATCAGCGACAGAGACAAGAACTCAGCCTTAAGCAGCATCCAGATCAACGATGCCTGGAAAAAGGTCAACACCAAAAACAAGACCGCGTGGACCGGATTGCGCGCTGTAACGACGCGAAACGCCGCAAACAGCAAAATGGCCGAGAAAAAATAAAAGAGACCGCTTGTGACACTCATGATTCAGATTCTTTCGTAAGGCGGGTCAGCGGTATTTGGCGTCAGCCTGTTTGTCGGCGGCAATTTGTGCCTCGTAGCGATCGCCAACAGCCAGCAACATTTCTTTAGTGAAATACAAATCGCTGCGCTTCTCCCCGTGGTACTCAAGGATATTGGTTTCGACGATGGAATCGACCGGGCAACTTTCTTCACAGAAGCCACAGAAAATGCACTTGTTGAGGTCAATGTCATAGCGGGTGGTACGCCTTGAGCCGTCGGCACGGACATCGGACTCGATGGTGATGGCCATGGCCGGACAAACGGCCTCACACAACTTGCAGGCAATACAACGCTCTTCACCATTCTCATAGCGGCGCAACGCGTGCAAACCACGAAAGCGTGGTGACAAAGGTGTTTTTTCTTCAGGGTACTCCAGCGTAATCTTGCTGCGAAACGCGTAACGCCCCGTCAGCCGCATGCCTTTGAGCAGCTCAAGCAGGAAGAAGCTGGAAAGAAAGTCTTTCAACGAGAAAGCGCTCACCTCGGCAACTCCGGCAGAATTTAAGTTTGGATTAGACATAAGCGACTCGCATTACTTCCAGATGTTCCAGGGGGTCTGCATCCACACACCAATCAGAACCAACCAGACCAAGGTCACAGGAATAAATATCTTCCAGCCCAGACGCATGATCTGGTCGTAGCGAAAGCGTGGGAAAGTTACACGGACCCAGATGAACGTTGTCATGACGGCAAAGGTCTTCAGACCCAACCAGATCCACCCTGGAATCATGTTGAAAAATGCGCTGTCAATCGGCGACAACCAGCCACCTAAAAACATGGTCGTGACCAGAATCGAAACCAGCCAGATGTTGGCGTACTCGGCCATCTGAAACATGGCCCAGGACATGCCTGAATACTCCACCATGTGACCGGCCACAATTTCAGATTCACCCTCAATCACGTCAAACGGCGTCCGGTTAGTTTCAGCCAGGCCCGACACAAAATACACCACCATGATCGGCAGCAAAGGCAGCCAGTTCCAGGACAGGAAGTTCAGTCCCTTCTGCGCAAAGTAGCCCTGGTTCTGCCCCATCACAATATCGGTCATGTTCAAGCTGGCGGAAACCATCAGAACAACCAGGAAGCAAAAGCCCATGGCGATTTCATAACTGACCATTTGGGCCGAGGCGCGCAGCGCGCCCAAAAACGCGTATTTGGAATTGGACGACCAGCCTGAAATAATGACGCCGTAGACTTCCATCGACGCGATCGCCATCAAAAACAGCAAGCCGGCATTGACATTGGCAACGGCGACCTCGGGACCAAACGGAACCACCGCCCAAGCCGCTAGCGCCGGCGCTACCGTCAGCACCGGGCCGATGAAAAACAAGGCTTTGTCCGACGCGGCAGGACGAACAATTTCCTTGGTCATTAATTTCAGCGCATCCGCAATAGGCTGCAACAAGCCCCAGGGACCGACACGGTTGGGCCCCAAGCGGATCTGCACCCAGCCAAGCAGCTTGCGTTCCCAAAGTGTCGCGTAGGTCACCGCACCCAAAACGATCATCAAAACCACCGTAACCTTGAGCAAGGCCCAGATCAGAGGCCAGGCCATCTCAGCCCACCATGATGCAGCCAGCAGCCCCTGACCGAAAGAGAAAAGCCAGTCGCTCATGCTGCCACCTCCGTTTGACCGGTGACGCGTGCGTCCGCGGTCTGTTGCAACGACGCCGCCCGACGCACCAGACCGTCAAGTTGGTAGATTGACGCCACACAGGGCTCGGTACAGGCCAACCGATCGGCATCCCCCGTTGCATTGGCGTTGCTCAGGCAGCCAGTATCGACCGCGGCAACAGTCGCACCCGGCGGTAAATCCAGCGCCCGGCCTAACACCTCAAGGGAGGAATCAAAACCAAAACCTGGCAGTCCAAGAATATCGGCCAGAGCGCGCAACACTTTCCACGCTGGACGTGTTTCACCCAGTGGTTTCACCACAGCGTGGAAGCTCTGGAGGCGGCCTTCGGCATTGACAAAAGAACCCGAGGTTTCCGTAAACGGCGCAATCGGTAGCAACACATCGCTGAACGCCATGTTGGTCTTAAAGGGGGTCAACGACACCACCATTTCTGATTGGCCCAAGGCGTCGAGCGTTGCTACACCGGCAGCAGCGTCCCACTGCGGCTCAGTATTGAGCAGGATCGTGGCCTTCAAGCCACCGGCTAACATTTGCCCCGCATTCAAACCACCCAAGCCAGGCAATGCGCCCACCAGTTGGGCGCCCACCGTATTGGCCGCCTCTGTCAGGTAGCCCACGCTGGCGCCGCATTGCTCGCCAATCCAGTTCGCCAGCGCCAGCAATTGCGCGGCCAGTGGGTGGTGCGCTGCACCGTTACCCAGCAACACCGCCTTGTGCTCGCCGGCAAGCAACGATTGCGCGGCTATCAAAGCGGCGTCAGTGACCACCGCCGACTGCGGTGCCGCCACACCTTTTTCTTGTCCAACGGCGGCGGCAATCGATGCCAGACACGCCACCCATTCGGTGGCTGGCAAGACCGTGGCACTGGCCAACGGCATAGCCCATTGCGGCGCTGCCGAAGCGACAGCGTGCACGGCACAGCCGTTGCGTGCAGCCTGGCGAATACGCTGCGCAAACAGCGGATGATCCTTGCGCAGGCTGGAACCCACAACCAGCACCGACTGCAATGTCGATAGACCCGCAATCGGCATACCAAGCCATCGCGCACCGGGTTGGGTGCGATCAAATTCTGCGTTGCGCAGGCGGTAGTCAATGTTTTCACTGCCCAGACCACGCACCAAAGCACCGGTCAGGTACAACTCTTCGATGGTGCTGTGCGGGCTCACCAGCGCCCCAACGGCACTGGCACCATGCTCGGACTTGATGTTGCGCAAACCGTGGGCGACATACTCCAGCGCAGTTTTCCAATCCACCTCGTTCCACTGGCCACCTTGTTTGATCATCGGTTTGGTCAGACGATCGTCAGCGTTCAGTGCCTCATAGGAAAAGCGATCCCGATCGGCAATCCAGCATTCGTTGACCGCTTCATTTTCAAACGGCACCACGCGCATCACCCGGTTGTTTTTGACCTGGACAATCAGGTTGGCACCGGTGGAATCATGCGGACTGATCGACTTGCGGCGCGACAACTCCCAGGTACGCGCGCTGTAGCGGAACGGCTTGCTGGTAAGCGCGCCGACCGGACAAATGTCTATCATGTTGCCAGACAATTCAGAGTCGACCGTTTGTCCAACAAAGGCTTCAATCTCGGAGTGCTCACCGCGCTGGGACATGCCGAGTTCCATCACACCGGCAATCTCCTGGCCGAAGCGCACACAACGTGTGCAATGGATGCAACGCGTCATTTCCTGCATGGAAATCAAAGGGCCAACGTCTTTGACCTTGACCACCCGTTTTTCCTCTTCGTAACGCGACTTGACACCGCCATAGCCCACCGCCAGGTCCTGCAACTGGCATTCGCCACCTTGGTCGCAGATCGGACAGTCCAGCGGGTGGTTGATGAGCAGAAACTCCATCACCGACTGCTGCGCCTTGACTGCCTTGTCGGTCTTGGTGCGCACCACCATGCCTTGCGTCACCGAGGTGGCGCAAGCGGGCATCGGCTTGGGCATTTTCTCAATGTCGACCAGACACATCCGGCAGTTGGCCGCAATGCTGAGCTTCTTGTGGTAGCAAAAATGCGGAATGTAGGTGCCCGCTTTTTCGGCGGCGTGCATGACCGTACTGCCTTCGGCAATACCTACTTTTTTCCCGTCGAGTTCAATTTCAATCATCTGGGGCTCGCTCAAACGTAAGCTGGAACCATGCAGGTCTTGTGCACCACGTGGTATTCAAATTCAGGCATGAAATGCTTGAGCATGGCACGCACTGGCATGGCTGCTGCATCACCCAGAGCGCAGATCGTGCGACCCTGAATGTTCTCGGCAACAGAGTTCAACAACTCCATATCGGCGGGACGGCCATGACCGGTTTCAATGCGATCGACAACGCGTGATAACCAGCCCGTGCCCTCGCGACAGGGCGTGCATTGGCCGCACGATTCGTGCATGTAAAAATAACTCAACCGCTGCAGACTCTTGACCATGCAACGGGAGTTGTCCATCACGATCACCGCGCCCGACCCCAACATCGACCCGGCCTTGGCGATCGAGTCGTAATCCATCGTGCAATCCATGATGATGTCTGCGGGCAACACCGGCGAAGATGATCCGCCCGGAATCACAGCCTTGAGTTGGCGCCCCTTGCGCACACCCCCAGCGAGTTCCAGCAACTTGGCAAACGGGGTACCCATGGGCACTTCGTAATTGCCCGGCATCTCCACATCACCGCTGACCGAGTAAATCTTGGTACCACCATTGTTAGGCTTGCCGCAGGCAACATAAGCCGGACCGCCATTGCGGATGATCCAGGGCACCGCAGCAAATGTTTCGGTGTTGTTGATGGTGGTCGGCTTGCCGTACAAACCAAAGCTCGCGGGAAACGGTGGCTTGAAACGTGGCTGTCCTTTTTTACCTTCAAGCGACTCGAGCAAACCGGTTTCTTCGCCGCAAATATAGGCGCCGAAACCATGTGCGGCATGCAATTGAAAGTTGTAGCCGCTGCCGAGTATGTTGTCGCCCAAATAACCCGCCGCACGCGCTTCCTCGAGCGCTTCTTCAAAGCGCTGGTAGGTGTGGAAGATCTCACCGTGAATGTAGTTGTAGCCCACCGCAATGCCCATGGCGTAGGCGGCGATGATCATGCCTTCAATCACAATGTGCGGATTGAATTCCATGATGTCACGGTCCTTGCAAGTCCCGGGCTCGCCCTCGTCGGAATTGCACACCAGGTATTTTGGCCCGGGGAATTGACGCGGCATGAAGCTCCACTTCAAGCCGGTCGGAAAGCCGGCACCGCCACGACCACGCAAAGACGATTCTTTAACGACGGCAATCACCTGATCTGGCGTCATCGTAGGCGCACCACCGCCCTGCCCCAGCACCTGACGCAGGGCTTGGTAGCCACCGCGCGCTTCATAATCCTTCAGACGCCAGTTGGCGCCATTGAGGTCGGCAAGTATTTGGGGGTTGATATGGCGGTTGTGGAAGCAGGTCTGCACACCTGTCGCCTGAAATTGAGCCAGCAAGCTCTCTGCGTTCATGCCTTGCCCTCCAGAGCACACAATCCGTCGACCAACTGGTCGAGCTTGTCGTCACTCATAAAACTGCACATGTTGGTGTCATTGACTAACATCACCGGTGCGTCGGCACAAGCACCAAGACACTCGCACTCCTGCAATGTGAACAGGCCGTCGTCGGTGGTCTGATTGTTGTCGATACCCAGCTTATTCTTCAAATAGGCCATTGCCTGGGCACCGTTGCGCAACTGGCAAGGCAGGTTGGTACACACATTGAGCTTGTACTTGCCCACAGGGCGTTGGTTGTACATGTTGTAAAAGCTGGTCACCTCGTGCACCGCCATGAGCGCCATGCCAAGGTAGTCCGCAACAAACTTTTCGCTCTCGCTGCTGACCCAGCCCTGCTCTTGCTGCACGATCCGCAGACACGCCATCACCGCCGATTGCCGCTGGTCAGCGGGGTACTTGGCGACCTCTTTGGCAAAAGCCGCCTTGGATTTTTCAGAAATCATCTGTCAACTTCCCCAAACACGATGTCCATCGTTCCAATGATCGCCACCGCGTCGGCAATCATGTGACCCTTGCCCATTTCGTTGAGCGCCGCCAAGTGAACAAAGGCAGGTGGACGAATCTTCATGCGGTACGGCTTGTTGGCGCCATCGCTGATCAGATAAATGCCAAATTCGCCCTTGGGGTGCTCAATGGCAGCGTAGGCTTCGCCCTCCGGCACAGCAAAGCCTTCGGTGAACAGCTTGAAGTGGTGAATCAGCTCTTCCATGTTGGTTTTCATGGACTCGCGATCCGGCGGCGCAACCTTGTGGTTGTCGGTGATAACCGGACCCGGATTGACACGCAGCCAATCAACGCACTGCTTGATGATGCGGTTGGCCTGCTTCATCTCCTCCATGCGTACCAGATAACGGTCATAGGTGTCACCGGTCTTGCCCACCGGAATATCAAAATCAAGCCGGTCATAAACCTCGTAGGGTTGCGACTTGCGCAAGTCCCAGGCAACACCCGAGCCACGCAGCATCGGGCCGGTAAAGCCAAGATTGAGGGCCCGCTCGGGGGTCACCACGCCAACGCCCACGGTACGCTGTTTCCAGATCCGGTTTTCGGTCAGCAGCGTGTGGTACTCATCCAGATGCGTCGGAAAACGCTGGGTAAAGTCTTCGATAAAGTCGAGCACGCTGCCGCCGCGGTTGCGGTTGAGTTCTTCGGTTGACTTGGCGCTGCGAATCTTGTTGGGCTTGTGGCGTGGCATCGCATCGGGCAAATCGCGATAGACGCCCCCCGGACGGAAATAAGCCGCGTGCATGCGCGCGCCGCTGACAGCCTCATACACGTCAAACAAATCTTCACGTTCCCGGAAGGCATAAAGCATCACCGTCATGGCGCCGCAGTCGATCGCGTGCGCACCCACCCACAGCAAGTGGTTAAGCAAACGAGTGATCTCTGCAAACATGACCCGGATGTACCGGGCGCGCACCGGCACGTCGATGTCAAGCATTTTTTCAACGGCCAAGCAATACGCTTGCTCATTGCACATCATCGACATGTAATCGAGCCGATCCATGTAAGGCAAGGTCTGCAAAAAGGTCTTGCTTTCAGCCAGCTTTTCAGTCGCACGATGCAGCAGACCGATATGCGGATCAGCACGCTGGATGACCTCGCCATCAAGCTCAAGCACAAGCCGCAGCACGCCGTGCGCTGCCGGATGCTGCGGTCCAAAGTTTAGGGTGTAGTTCTTTATCTCAGCCATGACTTACCTTGCTTACTGCAGGCCCCCGTAGTTCTCTTCACGAATGATGCGCGGCGTGATTTCACGCGGCTCGATCGTGACAGGCTGGTAGACCACCCGCTTTTGTTCTGCGTCGTAACGCATCTCAACGTGCCCCAGCATCGGAAAGTCTTTGCGAAAGGGGTGCCCGATGAAGCCGTAGTCGGTGAGGATACGGCGCAGGTCTTCGTGACCTTCAAAGACGATGCCAAACAAGTCGAACGCTTCGCGCTCAAACCAGTTGGCCGCGCTCCAGATGTCACAAACCGAAGGCAAACTTGGCGCCGAGTCATCTGGTACAAACACCTTCAAACGAACGCGCTGGTTGAGCGACACCGACAACAAATGCAGGACAACGCAGAAGCGCAAACCATCCCACGAACTGTTCTTGTAGGTGGAGTAGTCGACACCACAGAGGTCAATCAACTGTTCAAACTGGCAATCAGCGTGATCGCGTAGCGCCAAAACCGCCGGCATGTAGTTTTCAGCTTTGACAAAAATTGTCAATTCACCCAGACGAACTGAACTGCTCTCAAGCAGCGCACCCAGGGCCTTGTCAACTTGCTCTTTTAGAACCAAAGGATTGATAGCGTGTACGGTCATGGCTTGGGCCTTCAGGTGCGTGCAATGGTTTGCGTGCGGCGTATCTTGCTCTGCAACTGAAGGATGCCATAAACCAGCGCCTCAGCGGTGGGCGGACAACCCGGCACATAGACATCAACCGGGACAATGCGATCGCAACCCCGGACCACCGAATAACTGTAGTGGTAGTAACCGCCGCCGTTGGCGCAAGACCCCATGCTGATCACCCAGCGCGGCTCAGCCATCTGGTCGTAAACTTTGCGAAACGCCGGTGCCATCTTGTTGGTCAGCGTACCGGCCACAATGATCAGGTCGGACTGACGCGGACTCGGGCGAAACACCTCGGCACCAAAACGGCTGATGTCATAACGGGCCGCCGCAGCGTGCATCATCTCGACCGCGCAGCAAGCCAGACCGAATGTCATTGGCCAGACTGAGCCGGTCTTGGCCCAGTTCACCACCGCGTCGTAGCTGGTGGTGACAAAGCCCTTGTTGAGAACACCTTCGATCATCGCCTTACTCCCAATCCAAAGCGCCCTTGAGCCACATGTAAACAAAGCCTATGGTGAGGATGGTCACAAACTCAAGGCCAACCAAAAATCCGTACAAACCCAACTCTTTCAAGGTCACGGCCCAGGGAAACAGCAACGCGGTCTCCAGGTCGAACAAGATGAAGAGGATGGCGATCAGGTAATAGCGCACGTCGAACTTCATACGCGCATCACCGAAGGCTTCAAAGCCGCATTCGTAAGCGGAATTCTTGGCAGCGTAGGGACGATTGGGACCGAGAATGAAACCAATGATCTGGGGCATCACACCGACACTGATGCCGATCACAATGAAGAGAATCACTGGCAAGTATTGATCAATGTTCATCTGGCGAGTTTGATTCAATGGGCAGTTTGATGTATTGACATACATCAAACTTAATCTTACTTGGTGCCGTCGGCGAGACTCGAACTCGCACAGCTTTCGCCACTACCACCTCAAGATAGCGTGTCTACCAATTTCACCACGACGGCTAGGTCTTGTTTGCCCCGACCAATCGACACAAATCATGTGCATCAGCATGGATCAAAGCGGGGGAGAGTTTACCCCGGATTCCTCACCATTCCTGAGGGAATGGCGTACCGGCAAGCACAATTATTTGGTTGGGATCTGCGCTGCGCCAGACGCGGCCACAGCCGGTGCAACCGGTGCCGGTACCGGCGCAACCAGTGCGGCATTCTCAAGCACGCTGCCCGATGCAGGCGCCGTACGGATTGAACCAAAATAGGCCAGCGCCAGGGTGCTGGCAAAAAAGATGGTAGCCAACACCGCGGTGGTACGCGACAGGAAGTTCGCGCTGCCACTGGCGCCAAACAGGCTGCCCGAGCCGCCGCTGCCAAAGGCTGCTCCCATGTCTGCGCCCTTGCCGTGCTGCACCAGAATCAGACCTACCATGACAAGGGCAGAAATCAACTGCACCGCCAGCAAAATTGTCAAAACCACATTCATGCTCTACTCCAGAATAAATAGCTACCCACGCTTGCTAATCAAGCGGCAGTGGCAATAATCGTTAAGAAATCAGGCGCCTTCAGGGCAGCGCCGCCAATCAGGCCACCGTCAATATCGGGCTGCGCCAACAACGACGCAGCGTTGGTGGCGTTCATGCTGCCACCGTAAAGCAACTTGATGCGATCGGCACTGGACGAAGCCGCCTTCAACTGGGCGCGCAACACAGCGTGCACTTGCTGCGCTTGCTCTGGACTGGCCGTCTTGCCGGTGCCAATCGCCCACACGGGCTCGTAGGCAACAACGATCTCGCTGACGCAATGGCCGTTAGCGTGAATAACCGCGGCCAACTGGCGCTTGACGACTTCGTCCGTTCTGCCTGCCTCACGTTCTGCCAGTGTCTCGCCGACACACACGATCGGTGTGATACCGCTGCTCAAGGCGCGCTGCGCCTTGAGCGCCACTGTTTCGTCACTCTCACCGTGGTATTGACGACGCTCTGAGTGGCCAACGATGGCGTAGCACACAGCAAAATCTTTCAACATGACTGCAGAAATTTCACCGGTAAATGCGCCGCCCTCCTGTGCAGAAACATCCTGCGCCGCCAAATCGATCACACTGCCCGCCAACAGCGCCTGGCACTGCGCCAGATAGGCCGAAGGCACGGCGACAGCGACCTGACAAGCCGGCTGTCCCAGTTCCGCCAAAATAGCCCTGAGCAATCGTTCATTGGCGGCCAGACTGCCATTCATTTTCCAGTTGCCTGCAATGAGTTTTTTCTTCATGCTGTTTCCCAGGTCAAAACAATTTTTCCAACATGCGCATTGGACTCCATCAGTACATGCGCCTGTGCGGCATCGGCTGCGGCAAATGTGGTGCAGATCACCGGTTTGATGCGCTTGGCTTCAAGTAGCGGCCAGACCTGCTGCAAGCAGGCCTGGGCAATCGCCGCCTTGAAAGCCACCGACCTTGGCCGCAGCGTCGAACCCGTCACCGTCAAGCGTTTGCGCAATACCAGACCCGCATTGAACTCGCTTTGCACACCACCCTGTACGGCAATGATGACCAGCCGGCCATCTTCTTTCAGGCACTGCACTTCGCGCGCCACATAGCCACCCGCCACCATATCCAGAATCACATCGACACCCTGCCCGCCAGTCAAACGGGCAATCTCGGCAGCAAAGTCCTGCACTTTGTAATTGAAAGCAGCATCCGCGCCCAGTGCCAGGCAAGCAGCGCATTTTTCATCGCTGCCCGCGGTCGCATACACCTTCGCACCCATGGCCTTGGCCAGCTGAATGGCTGTGACGCCAATGCCACTGGCGCCGCCCTGAATCAACACCGACTCACCCGGCTGCAAATACGCCCGGTCCATCAGGTTGCTCCAGACGGTAAAGAATGTCTCGGGCAGGCTGGCCGCTTCCACATCACTCAAGCCAGCCGGCACCGGCAAGCATTGCCCGATGGGCGCAACGCAATACTGCGCATAGCCGCCGCCTGCTACCAGCGCACAGACCCGGTCACCCAGCTTGAAACCAGCCGCTGCCAATGCCCCGGGACTGCCCTGGTCAATCACACCCGCCACTTCAAGCCCCGGAAGATCCGACGCGCCAGGCGGCACAGGGTAATGACCTTGGCGCTGCAACACATCGGGCCGGTTGACACCACTGGCGTGAACGCGAATGCGCAACTCACCCGCGCCGGCCACTGGTTGTGGGCGTTCGCACGTCCGTAACACCTCGGGCGCACCGTAGGCAATGATCTCAATGGCTTTCATGGTCATTTTGGCTTCTGGCCCTTATGCTGAAAGCGGAGAGTGCTATGGATGCAATACCAAATCAGGCGCGATTGTCGGCACTGGCTTGCGCTGGACGCTCCAGTAGCGCCTTCATCGACAGCTTGACGCGACCTTTTTCGTCAGTCTCCAACACCTTGACCTTGACGATCTGGCCTTCGGACAAATAATCGGTGACCTTTTCAACGCGTTCGTGGGCGATCTGGCTGATGTGCAGCAGTCCGTCCTTGCCGGGCAACAGGTTGATCAACGCACCAAAGTCCAGAATCTTCACCACCGGGCCTTCGTAGACCTTGCCGATCTCGACTTCGGCGGTGATCTGCTCGATGCGGCGCTTGGCTTCTTCGGCCTTGGCCGGATCGCTTGAGGCAATGGTGATGGTGCCGTCCTCTTCGATGTTGATTTGCGTGCCGGTTTCTTCGGTCAGCGCACGGATGACCGAACCGCCCTTGCCGATCACGTCACGAATCTTCTCGGGGTTGATCTTCATGGTGAACAGACGTGGTGCAAAGGTAGACACCTCGGTCTTCGCGGCACCCATGGCTTCCACCATCTTGCCCAGGATGTGCATGCGCGCTTCTTTGGCCTGCGCCAAAGCCACTTGCATGATTTCCTTGGTGATGCCCTGGATTTTGATGTCCATCTGCAACGCGGTGATGCCGTTGGCCGAACCCGCCACCTTGAAGTCCATGTCGCCCAGGTGATCTTCGTCACCCAGAATGTCGGTCAGCACGGCAAAGCGGTTGTCGTCCTTGATCAGGCCCATGGCGATGCCGGCCACGTGTGCCTTCAGAGGCACGCCAGCGTCCATCAGGCTCAGACAGCCACCGCACACCGAGGCCATGGAAGACGAGCCGTTGGACTCGGTCACTTCAGACACAACACGCATGGTGTAGGGGAAGTCTTCCTTGGTAGGCAGCACCGCCACCAAGGCGCGCTTGGCCAGACGGCCATGGCCGATTTCGCGGCGCTTGGGCGTGCCCACGCGGCCGGTTTCGCCGGTGGCAAAGGGAGGCATGTTGTAGTGCAGCATGAAGCGGTCTTCGTAGTCGCCGCTCAAGGCATCAATGCGTTGGGCGTCGCGTTCAGTCCCCAAGGTGGTCACGACCAGCGCCTGGGTTTCGCCACGGGTAAACAAGGCAGAGCCGTGGGTGCGCGGCAGCACACTGTTGCGGATTTCAATGGGGCGCACGGTGCGGGTGTCGCGGCCGTCAATGCGCGGTTCACCGGCCAGTATCTGGCCACGCACCAAGCGTGCTTCGATGTCAAACAGCAGGCCTTCAACCTTGACGCTGTCAAACTCGACACCGTCGGCCTTCAGGCCCGCCATCACGTCAGCGTAAGCGCTGCGGCAAGCTTGGGTGCGGGCTTGTTTGTTGCGAATCTGGTAGGCGGCAGTGAGCTTGTCTTTGGCCAGGGCTTCCACTTTGGCAATCAGCGGCTCGTCTTTGGCGGGGGCTTTCCAGTCCCACACCGGCTTGCCGGCATCGCGCACCAATTCATGGATGGCGTTGATGGCAATTGCGCCCTGAGCGTGACCAAACATCACCGCACCGAGCATGATTTCTTCCGACAGTTGGTCGGCTTCCGATTCGACCATCAGCACGGCCGTTTCGGTACCCGCCACCACCAGATCCATCTGGCTGGATTTACGCTGGGTTTGACCCGGGTTGAGCACGTATTCACCGTTGATGTAACCCACGCGGGCGGCACCAATGGGGCCACTGAACGGCACACCGCTAACTGACAAGGCAGCGCTGACGGCGATCATGGCGGCAATATCGGCATCCACTTCGGGGTTGAGCGACAGGGTGTGCACCACAACGTGCACCTCGTTGAAGAAGCCTTCAGGGAACAGCGGGCGGATCGGGCGGTCGATCAGGCGACTGGTCAAGGTTTCAAACTCGCTGGGGCGGCCTTCACGCTTGAAGAAGCTGCCGGGGATCTTGCCGGCGGCGTAAGACTTTTCAAGATAATCCACGGTCAGCGGAAAGAAGTCTTGCCCCGCTTTGCCTTCGGTCTTGGCCACCACGGTGGCCAGCACCACCGTGCCGTCGATATCGAGCTTGACTGCACCACTGGCCTGGCGAGCGATTTCGCCGGTTTCCATGGTCACTGTGTTTTGACCCCATTGGAAGGTCTTGGATACTTTTTTAAACATCGTCATTTTGATTTCTCCTGTGAATTTGGGGGATGTTGGCCATCCCACCGAAGCCCAGAGGCCGCAACACAGAACACGATGCCATTCCAGAGTCCGCCCCGCTTGGGGTGCAGCAGGCTTTGGAATGACACAGCTTCGCTTGTGTTTTGCCGTCTCTAACTATTTAAAGGGGCCAGGCTCGAATTAAATTGGTTTAATTTAATTCGAGCCTGGCCCCTTTAAACTTAATTTAATTCGAGCCTAGCCCCTTTAAACTCTTTGACCTTTTTACTTGCGCAGACCCAGCTTGGCGATCAGAGCGATATAGCGATCAGCGTCTTTGCCTTTAAGGTAGTCGAGCAACTTGCGGCGACGGCTTACCATGCGCAGCAAACCGCGACGGCCGTGGTGGTCTTTGGCGTGGGTTTTGAAGTGGGGCATCAATTCATTGATGCGGGCGGTGAGCAGTGCCACCTGAACTTCGGGACTACCGGTGTCACCGGCTTGACGTGCGTTGTCTTTGACAACAGCGGCTTTAACGCTGGATGCGATCATGAGATTTCCTTTGAGGGTAAACAACTTGCGTCAGGCGCTGGAACTGCCCCTGACGTGCGGCTCTGCACGGTGCGCAGGGCTGCGAATTATAGCCCGACGCCTTCGGGTCGCTGCATCTTGCAGGAAGTAGGCTGCTGGGCCTGGTCGGCGCTGATGGTCTTGATCACCCGAAAGCCGTAGCCAGAACCTTCCACATCAAAAGAAACGCCAGGGGCGCCCTGGCGATCCATGACGCCGACAACCAGGCTCTGCTGAAACTGGTGATCAGCCGCACGCATGCTGCCGGTTTGTGCATAAAAAGTGACCCTGGCCCGCTCCAGCTGGGTGGCAACAGCTATGGAATCAATCGTTCCTGCAGCTTCAATGGCCTGCACCAGCGCCTGGACCATGAGCTGCATGCGCATGTGCACGTAGTCGTCTTGAGGCCTGGAAAAACGCTGGCGAAACGCCTGGTAAAACGCAGCACTCTGCGGCGTGACCACGTTGGGCAACCAGTCGGCCACCGCAAGCACCTTACCGATACCCGCCTCACCGATAGCCGCTGGCGCGCCCAAGGCGTTACCGTAAAAGGTGTAGAACTTGCCGTCAAAACCCACGTCCTTGGCCGCTTTGACCAACAGCGTCAAGTCGTTTCCCCAGTTGCCAGTAATGACTGCCTGCGCGCCGCTGGCCTTGATTTTGCTGGCGTAGGGCAAGAAATCTTTGATGCGGCCCACAGGGTGCAACTCCTCGCCGACGATCTGCACATCGGGACGCAGCACGCCGAGCTGGCGTCGTGCCTCGCGACCTACAGCCTGGCCAAAGCTGTAATCCTGGCCGATGATGTAAACGCTTTTCAGCGCTGCGTCGTCTTTCAGCACCGTCATCAGTGCGCTCATGCGCATGTCGGCGTGGGCGTCAAAACGGAAATGCCAAAAACTGCATTTCTCGTTGGTCAAAATCGGATCGACCGCCGAATAGTTCAGGAAAATCACCCGCTTGAGCGGCTCGCGCGCGTTGTGCTTGTTGATGGCATCTATCAAGGCCGCCGCCACGGCCGACGAATTGCCCTGCATGACCACGCGCGCGCCCTGGTCGATGGCCGCCTTGAGCACCGTCAACGCCTCTTCGGATTGGCCTTTGCTGTCGTAGCGTTCCAGTTGCAGCGCACGGCCTTCGGCCAAGCCCGGCAAACGAACACCGCCGCGTGCGTTAACAAGTTCGGTAGCCCACTGCAGGTTACGAAAAACGGCTTCACCGGTGTTGGCAAAAGGACCACTCAGTGCCTCGATCAGCGCGATCTTGATGGGTTCTTGCGCCGCCTGCGCCTGCGCGGAAACACTCAAAATCGAAACCAGCGCCAAGCCTTTCAAGGCACGCAATAACACAGTCACCACAATCAATTTCTCACAACGACGTCAAAGGAGAGGTAGTTTACAGGGTCGGCTCAACGCAGATGGCATCGAGCGGCCAACGCGGTTTGACGTCAAAGGCGTAGTCGCAGTTGGCCTGCTGCTGGCCAGACTGCAGCCGCATGGCCGCGGCCATGGCGATCATGGCACCGTTATCGGTGCACAAATGCAGCTCGGGGTAATGCACGCGCACGCCACGGCGGGCGCATTCGACGTTGAGCTGGCGGCGTAAATCGCGGTTGGCTCCCACCCCACCAGCAACCACCAGACGCTGCAAGCCGGTTTGCTTCAGCGCGGTGAGCGCCTTTTTCACCAGCACTTCCACGATCGCCGCTTGTGTGGATGCCGCCAGATCAGCCAGCGTGGCGTGCGGCAACGCGTCCACCGCGCACTCAAGCGCAGCCGCACATTTGCGGGTTTGCACCATCACCGCCGTTTTCAAACCGGCAAACGAAAAATCCAGATCACCGCTGTGCAGCAAGGGGCGCGGCAACTTGAATGCCTTGGGGTCGCCCTGCTCGGCCAGTTGCCCAAGCGCCGCACCACCCGGATAGGGCAGTCCCAGCATCTTGGCTGATTTGTCAAACGCCTCACCCGCCGCATCGTCAATGGTTTCACCCAGAATTTGGTATTGCCCAACCCCATCGACCCGCATCAGCTGGGTGTGCCCGCCCGACACCAACAGTGCCACAAACGGAAACTGCGGTGTGTCAGCACTTAAAAACGGTGACAACAAATGCCCTTCCAGGTGGTGCACACCGAGCACTGGTTTACCCAGGGCAGCAGCCAGCGCACAAGCCACACCAGCGCCTACCAGCAAGGCACCTGCCAAACCAGGTCCGCGGGTAAACGCCACCACATCCACATCTTGCAAGGTTTTGTCGGCGTCATGTAACACCTCTTGGGTCAGCGGCAAAACACGGCGGATATGGTCGCGACTGGCCAGTTCGGGCACAACGCCGCCATAGGCCTTGTGCATCTCAATCTGGCTGTACAGCGCATGCGCCAGCAGCTGCGGCAAGCCCTGCCCACTGACACGCACCAAGGCCACCCCGGTTTCGTCGCACGAGGATTCAATGCCCAACACCAGTAAGTTTTTTGCCATAGCAGCCTAGTTTAAATGGCCGCGACCTGAGGCAAACAAGCCCAAGCGGGCTGAACTGACAGCACTAATTGGCTGGTTTGGCAGCGGTATCAGGACAGCGTCACATCTTCGTAAACATCGTCCAGCGTGAGCGTGAGCGCCAAGCCAGGGCAAGCCAAGTCCAGCGTGCCGCTGTCCTGCAGGTCGCTTACCAGCCATTGTCCGGCCGCATCGCGCTGATGCCATTGCACCGAGCGCTTCTCTTGCGACACCAGCAGGTAGTGCTGCAAGCTGGGCAACTTGCGGTAGGCATGCAATTTTTCGCGCCGGTCAATGGCTTCGGTGGACGGTGACAACACTTCAACCAACAAGCAGGGCTGCGACTTGAACAGGGGTTGGTTGTCAGCCGGGTCGCAGCTGACCAACACATCGGGGTAATAAAAAGTGTCGCTGCTCTCAATGCGCAGTTTCATGTCGCTGATGAACACCCCACAGGCCTTGCCACGGCTGGCCGCGCGCAGGTGAAAGGCAATATTCAGGCTGATGCGGTTGTGTTTTTCCCCCGCACCCGCCATGGCATACACCTCGCCGGCCAGGTACTCATGACGGATGTCACTCTGCAATTCGCCTTGCAAGTAGTCGTCGACCGAGATCGCATGATTTTTGATGGCTAAGTTCATTGTCTAGACTCCAAGTTTCAGTGCAGGAATGCCAATCCAGTGATTGCGCTGTCACATGCTATCAGGCTGCACAAAGCCCAAGCCAAGCAAGTAAGAATGAATCGCCGCTTGCGACACTTCTACCAGCGCGTACGAATCGGGTGCCAGTATCCAGGTATGAACCAGGCCTGTCATCATGGCCTGCAAGCCCTGTGCCGCCACCGCCACCGGCACACGCAATAGCACACCATGGTGGGTTGCGGCGTCTTGCAAGCTGCGCTTGATTTCCCGAGTGGCGTCGGCACAAGACGCCGCATAACGGGCTTTCACCGTCATCAACTCATCCACGTACTCCACTTTGAGCGTGGCAATCTCAAAAATGGCGCGAATGCGTGCGTCGCTGGCGATGCTGCGCATGGAAAACAACAACGCGCCCTCAAGCTCATGCAGCGGGTCTTGGCCGGCAACGTGCCCGATTTGCTGCAAAGCCTGCTCCATGGGCAGAACAGCACTTTCCATCATGGCATCAAAAAGGTCAGCCTTGTTGGTGAAATGCCAATAAATGGCACCCCGACTCACGCCCGCACGCTGTGCAATGTCTTGCAGCGACGTGCGTGAAACACCTTTTTCTGCAAACACCCGTATCGCAGCCTCCAACAATTGCTGGCGGGTTGCTTGTGCCTCTTGTTTGGTTCGACGTGCCATGCGTATGGTTTGAAATTTGAAAGGTTAATCAATATACATTCGTGATTGTATGTATACTTCGGCAAAAATCAAAGTCAGTTTGATTTCACCCTAGTTCCAAACCCTTTTCCCAAACCCTTTTTCCCTTTGGATTGCCCCGCCGAGGGCTTTCTTTTTTCCAGGAAATTCATCATGCTGCATGCTGCTGCCCAAGCCGTTGATCCGCTTATCCCTCACCCGACATCTCGGCCTGTTGCCTGGACCCCAACAGCCCTGACCCTGAGCATCGCTCTGCTGCTGGCTGCCTGTGGCCAAAGCGCACCGCCCGCGGGGCCTGGCGGCCCGAGCGGCATGCCGCCACCAGCCGAGGTGGGCGTGGTCACCGTGTCCCCGGGCGATGTCGGTCTGGTCACCGAGCTGCCCGGCCGACTGGAAGCCTCGCGCGTGGCGCAAGTGCGGGCCCGCGCTGCGGGCATTTTGCAAAAACGCCTGTTCACCGAGGGCAGCGATGTTCGGGCCGGCCAGGCGCTGTTTGCCATTGATGCCGCGCCGTATGAAGCCGCCTTGGCCAGCGCGCAAGCCAGCGTCGCCAAGGCCGAGGCCAATGTGATGCAGAGCACCGCACAGGCGGAACGCTTCAAACCACTGATTGAGGCCAAAGCCATCAGCCAGCAGGAATTTGTTAACGCGCAGGCGGCGCAAAAATTGGCCGAGGCTGACCTGGCCGTGGCCCGCGCGGCGGTCAAAACTGCCAGCATCAATGTGGGCTATGCGCACATCACCGCACCGATTGCCGGGCGCATTGGCCGCGCGCTGGTCACCGAAGGCGCGCTGGTGGGTCAAGGTGAAGCTACCCAACTCGCGGTGATCCAGCAGATCAACCCGCTGTACGTCAACTTCACCCAATCCGCCTTGGATGTGATGAAGCTGCGCCAGGCGCTGGATGCCGGCCAGCTCAAACGCGCGGGCAGCCAGGGCGCCAGTGTGCGCCTGGTGCTGGAAGACGGCACGGAATACGCCAAGCCGGGCAAACTGCTGTTTTCTGACCTGACGGTCGATGCCACCAGCGGCCAGATCACGCTGCGCGCCGAAGTGCCCAACCCAGGCGGCGCACTCTTGCCTGGCCTGTTTGTGCGCGTGCGCCTGGAGCAAGCCCAGGCCAGCAACGCCATCACCCTGCCCCAGCAAGCCGTGACCCGCTCGCCCCAAGGCGACACGGTGATGGTGGTTGGCACAGACGGCAAAGTCGCGCCGCGCCCGGTCACGGTCGGCGGCCAGCAACGCGGTCAGTGGGTGATTTTGAGCGGCTTGCAAGCGGGTGAACAGGTCATGGTGGATGGCTTCCAGAAGCTGCGTCCAGGTGCTGCCGTCAAGCCCGTGCCGTGGCAACCAGGTGGCGCCAAACCGACAGCCGCCAATCCAGCCGCTACCCCCGTCGCCTCATCCACCACCACTGCCAGCGCACCGTCCGTCTCCAGTGCCAACGGCGCGTCCACTGCTGCCAGCGCCGCGCGTTGAGGAGGACGCAGCATGTCCAAATTTTTCATTGACCGTCCCATCTTTGCCTGGGTGATTGCGCTGTTCATCAGCGTCATGGGCGTGGTGTCCATCACCCAGTTACCGATTGCCCAGTACCCGCCGGTGGCACCGCCGTCAATCATCATCTCGGCCACCTACCCTGGCGCTTCAGCGCAAACGCTGGAAGACAGCGTGCTCTCGATTGTGGAGCAAGAAATGAACGGCTCGCCTGGTCTGATTTATGCAGAATCCGTGGCACAAGCCAATGGCACCGGCTCTATCACGCTGAGTTTTCAGCCCGGCACCAACCCTGACCTGGCGCAGGTGGACGTGCAAAACCGCCTGAGCCGCGCCAGCCCGCGCCTGCCCTCGGCGGTGACCCAGCAAGGCGTGCGGGTGGACAAAGCACGCAGCAACTTCCTGCTGTTTGCCATTCTGTCCAGTGACGACCCCAAGTTCGACCCGATCGCCTTGGGCGATTTCGCCTCACGCTCAATCGTGCCCGAAATCCAGCGCTTGGCCGGCGTTGGCCAGGTGCAGCTGTTTGGCACCGAGCGCGCCATGCGCGTCTGGATCGACCCGGCCAAACTGCTCAGCTTCAACCTGTCTGGCGCCGAAGTCACCGCCGCTATCCGCGCCCAGAACGTCCAGGTATCGGCCGGTGAAATTGGCAGCCTGCCCAATGTGGCGGGGCAAGGCATTGCTGCTACCGTGGTGGTCAACGGCCAGCTCGGCAGCGTGGCGCAATTTGGCAACGTGATGCTGCGTGCCAACACCGACGGCTCGGCCGTGCGTTTGCGAGACGTGGCGCGCATCGAACTGGGGGCACAAACCTACGCCACCGTGGCACGGCTCAACGGCAAACCATCGACCGGTGTCGGCGTGCAACTCTCACCCAGCGGCAACGCACTGGCCACCGCCAAGGCGGTGCGCGCGCGCATGACCGAGCTGGAAAAGTTTTTTCCCAAGGGCATGAGCTGGGCCATTCCATACGACAGCTCGCTGTTTATTGAAACCTCGCTGCTTCAAGTGGCCCAAACCCTGCTGGAGGCGATTGTGCTGGTGTTTTTGGTGATGTTTTTGTTCATGCAGGACTGGCGCTACACGCTCATTCCCACCATTGTGGTGCCGGTGTCGCTGCTGGGCACGTTTGCTGCCATGCTGGCATTTGGCTTCTCGATCAACGTGCTGACCATGTTTGCCATGGTGCTGGTGATCGGCATTGTGGTCGACGACGCCATTGTGGTCGTGGAAAACGTCGAGCGCATCATGAGCGAAGAAGGCTTGCCGCCCTTGGCCGCCACGCGCAAGGCCATGGGGCAAATCCAGGGCGCGATCATCGGTGTGACAGTGGTGCTGATTGCGGTGTTTGTGCCGCTGGCGTTTTTCAGCGGCTCCATTGGCAACATTTACCGCCAGTTTGCGGCGGTGATGGGCACCTCGATTGCGTTCTCGGCCTTTCTGGCGCTGTCCTTGACCCCCGCGCTGTGTGCCACGCTGCTCAAACCGGTTGAGGCCGGTCACCACCATGCCAAGAGCGGCTTCTTTGGCTGGTTCAACCGTGGCTTTGCCCGCACTGCCAAGGGTTATGAAAGCGGCGTGGCCAAACTGCTACCCCACGCCACGCGCTACCTGGTGGTGTACGGTGCGATTGTGGCGGTGGCAGCGCTGATGTACCAGCGCCTGCCGACCTCGTTCCTGCCCAACGAAGACCAGGGCCGGATGCTGGTCAACGTGCAGTTACCCCCGGGTGCAACCCGTGAGCGCACGCAGGCGGTGATGGAGCAGGTGGAAGGCTTTGTGCTCAAGCAGCCCGAAGTGAAAAGCATGGTCAGCGTGCTGGGTTTCAGCTTTGCCGGCCAGGGGCAAAACGCAGCCTTGGGCTTCATCACCCTCAAGGACTGGGCCGAGCGCACAGGCCCGGGCAGTTCAGCCCAAGCGCTGGCCGGGCGCTCGTTTGGCGCGTTGATGGGCATCCGCGATGCCTTCATCTTCCCCTTGAGCCCGCCGCCGATTCCTGAGCTGGGCAGCTCCAGCGGCTTCAGCTTCCGGCTGCAAGACCGCGCTGGCCTGGGCCACAATGCCTTGCTGGCGGCACGCAACCAGTTGCTGGGCATGGCCTCCAAAAGCAAAGTCATTACCCAGGTGCGCCCCGACGGTCTGGAAGACGCGCCGCAACTACAGCTCGACATTGACCGCGACAAAGCCAGCGCGCTGGGCGTGGGCTTTGAGGCCATCAACAGCATCATCAGCACCGCTTTAGGCTCTGCTTATGTCAACGACTTCCCCAACGCCGGACGTTTGCAACGCGTGATCGTTCAAGCCGACGCACCGGCACGCATGCAGCCAGATGATTTGCTCAAACTCAATGTAGCCAACAACAAGGGCCAGATGGTGCCGCTGAGCGCCTTTGCCAGCACCCGCTGGGTGACGGGCGCGATGCAAACCGTGCGCTACAACGGCTACCCGGCCATGCGCATCAGCGGCAGCGCTGCGCCCGGCTTCAGCACCGGCGCGGCATTGAAAGAGATGGAGCAATTGGCAGCCCAGTTGCCGCCCGGTTTTGGTTACGAGTGGTCCGGCACCTCGCGCGAGGAAAAACTGGCCGGCTCGCAGGCCATCATCCTCTACTGCTTTGCGATTCTGGCGGTGTTCTTGTGCCTGGCCGCGCTGTACGAGAGCTGGAGCATCCCGCTGGCTGTCATTCTGGTGGTGCCGTTGGGCGTGCTGGGCGTGATTGTGGCCACGCTGTTGCGCGCCTACGCCAACGACGTGTACTTTCAGGTCGGCTTGATCACCATCATCGGCTTGTCAGCCAAGAACGCCATTTTGATCATTGAATTTGCCAAAGACCTGCAGGCGCAGGGCAAGAGCGTGGTCGCGTCCGCGCTGGCTGCCGCGCACCTGCGGTTCAGGCCAATCGTGATGACCTCGATGGCGTTCACGCTGGGTGTGCTGCCGCTGGCGCTGTCCAGCGGTGCCGGCTCGGCCAGCCAGCGCGCCATTGGCACCGGGGTAATTGGCGGCATCCTGACCGGCACGGCGCTGGCGGTGGTGTTTGTGCCGATCTTTTTTGTCGTGGTGCGCAGCTTTTTCCACGACAGTGCGCGTCAACAAGCCCTTCACACGGAGCAAGCTGCCCACATGGGAGTGCCTACCGATGTCTAAAATTTATAAGCCTTTTTGGCCTCTAGCCCTTTATTTATATGGGCTTATAGCTATTTTTAGCATAGCGGGCTGCAGCAGCATGGCGTCCGTATACCAGCGCCCGGATGCCCCTGTTGCCGCGCAGTGGCCGACACAGGCCGACGCTGGCGTCGTCGCAACGCCTGCCTTGCCGGACTGGCAAAACTACTTTACGGACGTCACCTTGCGCCAGTTGATCGACATTGCACTGATCAACAACCGCGACTTGCGCATCGCCACGCTCAACATCGAGCAAGCCCGCGCCCAACTTGGCTTGCGCCGCGCCGACTTGTTTCCGGCGCTGAACCTGACCGTGGGCGGCACACGCACACCGACCAGCACCGGCAGCATCAGCACCACCTATACCGGTGGACTGACCATTACCGCCTTCGAGCTGGATTTGTTTGGCCGCGTTGCCAGCCTCAAGGAACAGGCGCTGGCGCAATACCTGGCAACCCGCGAAGCCGCCCAAGCCGCCCAGATCAGTCTGGTGGCCACCGTAGCCCAAGGCTGGCTGGCGCTGCTGACCGATGAAGACATGCTGCGGGCAGCAACGCAAACCCTGGCCACGCGTGAAGCATCGCTCAAACTGGTGGAACTCAAGGTCCGCCACGGCGCATCGTCTGACCTGGAGTGGCGTCTGGCACAGACCCTGACCGAGAGTGCCCGCGTCACGCTGGCACAGCAGCAACGCCAACGCGCGCTCGATGAAAACGCGCTCACCCTGGTGTTGGGTCAAGCGCTACCGGCGGCGGCCAAGGCCGTTCTGTCGCCCGACCCAACTAGCAGCGCCGTGCCCACTGCGTCTGCTGGCATGACATCGCCTGGTCGGCTTGACACGCTGCACTTTGCGGAAATTCCTGCGGGCTTGCCCTCTGATTTACTGACGCGCCGACCTGACATCCGCGCCGCGGAACTGACCCTGCAAGCCAGTAATGCCAACATCGGCGCCGCGCGCGCCGCGTTTTTCCCGCGCATCAGCCTCACCGCCGGTTTGGGTTCGGTCAGCGCAGCACTCTCGGATCTGTTCAAAAACGGCACCTGGGGCCTGACCCTTAGCCCACAGCTGCTGCTGCCAATTTTTGATGCCGGGCGCAACCAGGCCAACCTGGAGGCATCCAAAGCAAGCCGCGACATTGCCGTGGCGCAGTACGAAAAGTCTGTCCAGAGCGCTTTTCGTGAAGTGGCCGATGCCTTGGCCGCACGCGCCACACTGGCGCAGCAACTGCAAGCCAGTACAGCATTGCTCACCGCTGAATCTGAACGCGCGCGTCTGACCAAATTGCGTCTGGATGCGGGTGCAGCCAACCAGCTTGACTGGCTTGACGCCCAGCGCAGCCTGTTTGCTGCGCAGCAGACGCTGATGCAGACCCAATTGGCGGCGCTGCAAAATCAGGTGGTGCTGTACAAGGTGCTCGGGGGCGGTTTGGACGCAAGCCCACCCTGGCAGGCTGCAAAGTAAGCCAAACGTCACCGACTGGTGCTACATTGTTAATTCCTATGCGCTGGTTTGCGCATTACAGGGAAAATCCGCTCGATGTTTGCAACACCTTCCCTTAAAAACCTACGGATCACCGGCCTCGTTGTTTTTTTAATTGCGGCAGCCCTGGCCACAGTCCTGAGCTTGCAATCAGAACAACGCCGACAGCATGCCAATCGCGAACGGGTGCAGGCGCTGGCTGGCGACCACGCCCAGCACCTTGAAGAAAACCTGTTGCAGGCCTTGTCAGCCACCCAGGCACTGGCCGCCTGGGTTCAGTGGGGTCAGGGTGACATTCCCAATTTTGAAGCCTTGGCCACCAGCATGTTGCCGCTCTACCCCGGCGTGTCAGCCATGGCGCTGGAGCCACAGGGCGTGGTGCAACACATCGTGCCACTGGATGGCAATGCCCACGCCATCGGTCTGGATTTGCTCAACCATCCAGAGCGTCAGAAAGAAGCGCGTCTGGCGCGTGACAGCGGAAAACTCACCCTGGCCGGTCCGTTTGACCTGGTGCAAGGTGGGCTGGGCGCGCTGGGGTTCTTTCCGGTGTTTTTGACCGACTCGCAAGGACAACAGCGTTTTTGGGGCTTTACCAATGTCGTCATCCGCCTGCCGCAGGCACTGGGCCCGGCACAGTTTGAACAGCTCGTCAAACAAGGATACCACTACGCCCTGTGGCGCATAGACCCGGCCACACAGCAGCGCCAGTCCATCGCCCAGTCTGCCACCCTGCCGGTCGATGCGGTTGACTTTGACCTGAGCGTACCCAATGCCACCTGGACGCTCAGCGTTTCCCCAGCGGCGGGCTGGGCCGACCCGGCCGGGTTGAGCCTCAAGCTGGCGCTGGGTTGGCTGGTCAGCGTGTTGCTGGCTCTGGTGGCCAGACAAATGCTGGCCTCATCAAAGCAGGCACAAACCCTGCAAAACAGCGTAGGCAACCAAGCTGGCCAAATCGCCGCACTCAACCACCATCTGCAAGCCACGCTGGATGCCCTGCCGGACTTGATGTTTGAGATGACGCTGCAAGGTCGCTACCTGGACTTTCACTCGCCTCGCACCGAACTGTTGGCCGTGCCTGTGCCAGACCTGATTGGTCGCACGGTGACTGAAGTCCTACCCGCAGAAGCGGCTGAGGTTTGCCTGTTGGCTTTGCAAGAAGCGTCAAAGGCCGGTTTCTCACAAGGCCGACAAATCACATTGCAGTTGCCTGATGGCACACACTGGTTCGAGTTGTCGGTGGCACGCAAAGCATCCCAAACCGACACTGCGGCCAGTTTCATCGTCTTGTCCCACGACATCACCGACCGCAAGCAAGCTGAGCTTAAAGTAGAGCGTCTGTCAAAGCTGTATGCCTCCTTGAGCCAGTGCAACCAGGCCATCGTGCGCTGCCAAAATGAGAGCGAACTGTTTCCTGTTTTGTGCCGTGACGTGATTCACTTCGGTGGCATGAAGATGGCCTGGATTGGGGTGGTGAATGATCAGGGCCACATTGAGCCAGTGGCCTCCTACGGGGTGGGTACCGAGTACCTTGAAGAATTGAATGTATCGGTGGATGCCAACCTGCCCCAGGGGCAAGGTCCTTCGGGCATTGCAGCACGAGAAGACAAACCCTTCTGGTGTCAAGATTTCCAGCATGACCCGGCCACCGCACACTGGCATGCTCGGGGTGCGCAATTTGGCTGGGGTTCATCCGCGGCGCTGCCCTTGCACCGCAAAGGCAAAGTCATCGGGTTGTTTTCGGTCTATTCAAGTGACGCCAATGCCTTTGATGAAGCAGCGCAAAACCTGTTAATCGAGATGGCCATGGACATCAGCTTTGCGCTGGATCGCTTTGTGGACGAGGCCGAACGCCTGACCACACTCGCCGCCCTGAGCGAAAGCGAAGAGCGCTACCGTACCGCCTTTCGCACCAGCCCGGACGCCATCAACATCACCCGCGTGTCCGATGGTCTGTACCTGGATGTGAACCAGGGGTTCGAGCGCATGAGCGGCTGGACCCATTCAGAGTCAGTGGGCAGAACCGCCACCGAACTGGGCATCTGGAGCAACGTGGCAGACCGGCAGAGACTGGTTGACAACCTGAAGCGCGGTGGTCGATGCGCCAACCTCGAAGCCGATTTTGTCCGCAAGGATGGAAGCATTTTCAACGGCCTGATGTCGGCTGAAAAGGTACGCTTCAACGACGTCGACTGCTTGCTGAGCGTTACCCGTGACATCACAGAAAAGAAACAGGCCGAGGAACGCATCCAACGGCTGGCCCTGTTTGACCAGCTCACCGGCCTGCCCAACTGCACCGAATTGCAGACGCGTTTTAAGTTTGCACTCAATCTGGCGCAACGCCACGGCAAACAAATGGCGCTGATGTTTCTGGATTTAGACCGCTTCAAGAACGTCAACGACACCTTGGGACACAGCGTGGGCGACCAGCTGCTGATGGCGGTGTCGCAACGGCTAAAAACCACCTTGCGCGAAGAAGACACGCTGTCACGCCTGGGTGGTGACGAATTTATATTGCTGCTGCCCGATGCCACCGAGGAAGGCGCACGGGAAGTCGCAATGAAATTGATCGAAGCCGCAGCGCAGCCCTACCAAATTGACCAGTATGAGCTGATCAACACCATATCCGTCGGTATCGCCATCTACCCACAAGATGGCGCTGACTTTGAAACCCTGTCCAAAAATGCCGATGCCGCCATGTACCGCGTGAAGCGTGCTGCGCGCAATGACCTCTGCTTTTTCACCGAGGAGATGCAGGCCAATTCGGTGCGCAGCTTGCAACTGGTCAACGCCTTGCACCATGCGCTTGCACGCAACGAATTGCAGGTGCACTACCAGCCCCAGATCGCCATGCAAGACGGCCGCATCATCGGTGCTGAAGCGCTGCTGCGCTGGACGCATCCCGAGCTGGGGGCGGTTTCACCCGCAGAGTTCATTCCAATTGCAGAAGACAGCGGCCAAATTTTGCAAATTGGTGAATGGGTGCTGCGCACTGCGGTACAGCAACTCAAGACCTGGATGAACCAGGGCCTGCCAGCTATGGTGATGGCTGTGAATTTGTCTGCGGTGCAATTCCGTCACCCCAATTTGATCGAGATGGTGACGCGCATCCTGGATGAAGCCGGTGTGCCCGCTGAACTGCTGGAAATTGAGCTGACCGAAGCCACCGCTATGGACAACCCAGCCACCGCCATTGACATCATGAACCGGCTGCACGAGCGCGGCATTCGCATGTCGATTGACGACTTTGGCACCGGTTATTCCAGCCTGAGTTACCTGAAAAAATTCAAGGTCTACAAGCTCAAGATTGACCAGTCGTTTGTGCGCGACATCAGCCATGACCCGGACGACAAAGCCATCGTCACCGCCATCATCAACCTGGCCAGCAGCATGGGGCTGCAAACCATTGCCGAAGGCGTTGAAACCGCCAGCCAGCTGGCTTACCTGCGGCTGCAGGGCTGTGACGAAGTGCAGGGCTACTACTTCAGCCGGCCGGTGCCAGCCGATGCGTTTGAGGCGTTTGTGCAGCAACAAACCCGGTGAACCACGCGCCCCACTGGCGCGAATCTTGCGTGATTCATTGCCATGACCTCCCCATTAAAAATCGTTGTGGTGGCTCCTGATCTGGACATCGCCGACCCGGACGACGAACACGCCGTGCATCAAGCCGAACGCTCGCGCAGCCTGCGCATTGGCTTGCTGGAAAACGGCTTCAACCTGATCGCCAGCCTGCCAGCCGACGTGTTTCTGACCGAGCGCATTGCCCAGCTCCAACCCGACCTGATCATTGTGGATGCCGAAAGTGATGCGCGTGACGCGCTGGAGCACGTGGTGATGGCCACGCGTGACGCGCGCCGCCCGATCGTCATGTTCACCAACGACGACGACACCCGGCATGTGAAAGACGCGGTGGCTGCGGGCGTATCGGCCTACATCGTGGCCGGTTTGTCGGCAGCGCGCATCCGCCCGATTCTGGACGTGGCGCTGGCGCGTTTTCAACACGAACAGGCGCTGCTGCAAACCCTGGCCAGCACCCAAAGCGAGCGCGACGAACTCAGCGCCGAGCTGCGTGACCGCAAGCTGATCGACCGCGCCAAAGGCCTGCTGATGCAACGCCAGGCCTTAAGCGAAGACGAGGCCTTCAAGAAAATGCGTAAGACCGCCATGGACAAAGGCCTGAAACTGGCCGAGGTGGCGCAGCGCATGCTTGATGTGGCTGACTTGCTGGGCTAGCCGGTGGGCTGAATGGGTGCACCGCAAAGCATGGCCGTCGAACCGGTTTTCAGTCACTTTCTTATAAGAAACAAGCCTGTATCCCTTGTTTTAATTGCGTGAGTAGATATGGATTTTGTAGCAACCAAATAGCCTGACCGATCAGGTCTGCGCGCTGCCCTGAGCGCATCTTGCAACGGGTATAGATTCGGTATCTACCCAACCCGAGGCCACCCTGAAAGCCAACGCTGATTTACCCGTCCGCGCTAAATTATTTCAATATGGGCGCAGCCAGGCGGTGCGTTTGCCCAAAGCGGCCATGCAAAACTTGCTGGACGCACTCGATGAGTTCGAGCCCGGTTTTGTCATGGAACGCGCGCAGCCCGGGCAGGCGGATGTACGCGACTCGCTCTTTACCGGCGCGAAGCACTGATTCAACCCAAACAATCCATTAGGGCATGAATGCATGGCGAGGTGAATTGCGAGGCAGTTTGACTGACCGAGAGGCGTTCATAGCCGTAGCTATGGACGACGAACGGACGGGCAAAATGACCGCAAATCGACCGCCAGGCGTCATGCAGGCACGAAGCGCCGCCTAGGGGATTATTTGGGTTTAAACCATGCGCATCGCCCCACCCGCGTCCCCTATTCGGTATTTGCTCGACACCAACATCTGCATTGACGTGATCCATGCCCGGCCGAGCGCCGTACTGGCGCGCTGGATCAACAAATCGCCGCCCACGCCTTCGCGCTCGGCATCACCTTGGTGACCAACCATGTGCGCGAGTTTGAACGCGTACCCGGGCTGAAGGTGGATAACTGGGTTTAGCCGACAAAGCCGCGCAGGGGCAGACTTTCTGAATGGGTCGCCCCACCTCCCGGTTCTGGGACACCTGACCCCTGATTGGTGCAGTGCACAAATACAGTGCCTGCACCATTTTTATAGACAAAATAGCATCTAGCCCATGTATTCATTGCGCGAACAGCTATGAATTAAATAGTAAATTGCCATCTGAAAAAGATGGCATGGTCATTGCTTAGTTCACTCCATCACTCGAAAGGGTGAGCGACAGGTTCTGGTCCAACGGCGGACTGGAAGCGTTGCAACCGGACAAAGGCGTCCCCACTGGCACATCGCTGAAGATCAAGCGGCGTGCCCCGTGAGGACGCCTTTTTTGTTTTCAGCTTTTCAAACCTTGAGAGGAATTTGCCATGACCGATCTTCTGAAACCCAGCTTGAGCCGCCGCGCGGTGTTGCAAACCGCCGCCGTGGGTGTGGCCGGCATCAGCCCGGCGCTGCGCTCCATGGTGTATGCCGCGGGCTCCGATGCACCAGAAAAAACCGAAGTCAAGATTGGTTTCATCCCGCTGACCGACTGCGCCAGCGTGGTCATGGCCAGCGTGCTGGGCATTGACAAAAAATACGGGGTCAAGATTATTCCGAGCAAAGAAGCCAGCTGGGCCGGCGTGCGCGACAAACTCTCCACCGGCGAACTCGACTTTGCCCATGTGCTCTACGGCCTGGTCTATGGCGTGCATCTGGGTGTTGGCGGGGCCAAGAAAGACATGGCCGTGTTGATGACGCTGAACCGCAACGGCCAGGGCTTGACGCTGTCCAAAAAAATTGCTGACAAAGGCGCATCCACCCTGGAAGGCTTGGTGGCGCTGATGAAAAAAGAGCCGCGCGAATACACCTTTGCGCAAACCTTTCCCACCGGCACGCACGCCATGTGGTTGTATTACTGGCTGGCCTCGGCGGGCATCAACCCGTTCAAGGACGTCAAATCCATCGTCGTGCCACCGCCGCAAATGGTGGCCAACATGCGTGTGGGCAACATGGACGGCTTCAGCGTGGGCGAGCCCTGGAACCACCGCGCCATCATCGACAAAATCGGCGTGTCGGCGGCAACCAGCCAGAATGTCTGGCAAGACCACCCCGAAAAAGTGCTGGGCACCACCGCCGACTTTGTCAAAAAATACCCCAATACGGCACGCGCCGTGACGGCCGCCATTCTGGAAGCCAGCCAGTGGATTGATGCCAGCCTGCAAAACAAGCTCAAGATGGCCGAGACCGTGGCGCAAAAGTCTTACATCAACACCAGCGTAGATGCCATCAACGAGCGCATTCTGGGGCGCTACCAGAACGGCATGGGCAAAACCTGGGATGACCCCAACCACATGAAGTTCTCGGACGGCGGCGCGGTCAACTTCCCGTACCTGAGTGACGGCATGTGGTTCCTGACCCAGCACAAGCGCTGGGGCTTGCTCAAAGACCACCCGGATTACCTGACGGTTGCCAAGCAGATCAACCAGATCGACATTTACAAACAAGCCGCCACCGCCAGCAAAACGCCGCTGCCCAAAGACGTGATGCGCACCAGCAAACTGATCGACGGTGTGGTGTGGGACGGCAAAGACCCGAAGAAATACGCCGACGGGTTCAAGGTTCACGCTTAAACACCACCCCAGGAGAAGCACCATGGTCAGCGCCGTTTTTCACTCACCCCTGGAAGCCTCTGGCGCTGCGCCAGTGGTCTCCACTACGCCTTCAAAGACTATGAATAAAGTAGCTGCTCACGCTGAATTTACGGGGGCTAAAGCCTCAAAAAGCTTGCAAAAACCAGCTTTTGACTGGCGTGGCTTTTGGTTGGTGGTGTTACCGCCCTTGCTCGGCTTTGGGCTGCTGGTGGGCATCTGGGCGCTGGTGAGCATCAGCACCGCCAGCAGCATCCCGTCACCCACTGACACCTACCAGCAGGCGCTGGTGATTTTCAGCGACCCGTTTTACCGCAACGGCCCCAACGACCAGGGCGTGGGCTGGAACATTTTGATGAGTCTGCAACGTGTGGCGGTGGGCTTTGGGCTGGCTGCTGCGGTGGGCATCCCTGTCGGTTTTGCCGTGGGCCGGTTTGAGTTTTTGAGCCGCATGTTCAACCCGCTGATCAGTCTGTTGCGCCCGGTGTCACCGCTGGCTTGGCTGCCGATTGGCCTGCTGGTGTTCAAGGGTGCAGACCCGGCGGCCATCTGGACCATTTTTATCTGCAGCATCTGGCCGATGATCATCAACACCGCGGTGGGCGTGCAGCGTGTGCCGCAGGATTACATGAACGTGGCGCGGGTGCTGAATTTGAGCGAGTGGAAGATCGTCACCAAGATTTTGTTCCCCTCGGTGCTGCCCTACATGCTGACCGGCGTGCGCCTGGCCGTGGGCACCGCCTGGCTGGTGATTGTGGCGGCCGAAATGCTCACCGGCGGTGTCGGCATCGGCTTCTGGGTCTGGGACGAGTGGAACAACCTGAACGTCAAAAACATCATCATTGCCATTTTTGTGATCGGCATCGTCGGGCTGATTCTGGAATACGCGCTGATCAAAGTGGCGACGGCATTCACTTTTGAGGAAGTCAAATCATGAACCCCAATCAAACCAGCAAGTTCATCGACATCGTCGGCGTTGAGCAAACCTTCAAAACCAAAAAAGGTCCGTTTTGCGCCCTGCAAGGCATCCACCTGACGGTGGCCAAGGGTGAGTTTGTGGCGCTGATCGGCCACTCGGGCTGCGGCAAGTCCACTCTGCTGAACCTGATTGCCGGGCTGACCACGCCCACCCAAGGGCATTTGCTGTGCGACAACCGTGAAATTGCCGGCCCCGGTCCGGATCGCGCGGTGGTGTTCCAAAACCACTCGCTGCTGCCCTGGCTCACCTGTTTTGAAAACATCTACCTCGGTGTGGAGCGTGTTTTTGGTGCGGCCAACAAGTCTACTGGTGCGCCCTCAGAGTCCAAAGCGCAACTCATCCAGCGTACCGACGCGGCGCTGGCGCTGGTGGGCCTGACCCCCGCCGCGCAAAAGCGCCCTGGCGAAATTTCGGGCGGCATGAAGCAGCGCGTAGGCATTGCCCGCGCCCTGGCCATGGAACCCAAAGTGCTGCTGATGGACGAGCCCTTTGGTGCGCTGGATGCCCTCACCCGTGCCAAGCTGCAAGACGAGTTGCTGGAGATCGTGGCGCGCACCCACAGCACAGTGGTGATGGTGACGCACGACGTGGACGAAGCGGTGCTGCTGAGCGACAAGATCGTGATGCTGACCAACGGCCCCAGCGCCAC
>Ga0210013_1000385_pt1 | contig 35758 bp, 29 predicted proteins | sample CryGeymeta201506_FD_185553 | JGI IMG/M metagenome (GOLD analysis project Ga0210013, IMG submission 185553) | Groundwater microbial communities from Crystal Geyser aquifers in Utah, USA - Crystal Geyser metaG 2015-06 (SPAdes) (version 2) | ecosystem: Environmental > Aquatic > Deep subsurface >...
TTAATTACACATAATCGTGAGACTATGAGTAGAGCGGGTATTTTGTATGGCGTGACCATGGGTAGTGATGGTGTTTCCAAATTATTGTCGGTAAAGTTTGATGAAGCTGTCTCTGTGGCAAAATAAGTATGTTTGAAAAATTTTCTAAAAAAGAAACGGATAAAAGGGTAAAAGATCCAAGTAAAAGAACATTATTGTTTGGAGGGACGGCCAGTGTTGCGACATTGTTATTCGGAAATAAATTGTATCAAGATTATAAACAACCAAATGTTGATTCAGATAATCAAAAAGAAATTCTCAGTGATCAAGATGAAAATAAATTTGTTGACACAGAAATGGAGTTTGATGCCGAGCTGACACCCTCCAATTCTGTTTGGTTTAATGATCAAGTGAGTTCTTTTTTACCCCAATTTGAGATTGATATGCCGATAGTTTTGGAAAGAGAAGATGTTATTAAAATCATTAAAGAAAAATTTATTGCAAGCGGTATTGATAGACCAAATTTAAGATCATCTGTGGAGGATTTATTTATAGGAATTGCTATTGCGGAATCGCGTTTAGATGAATCGGCAGTTAGTTCTCAGGGAGCTTTCAGGTGGTTGCAGTTAATGCCAACAACTTGGGATGATTTGGCAAAGGAAGGTGAATCAAAAGATAACTTAGAAGATAATATCGCGGTGGCTGTTCGTTTGGTGGAACAAGAATATCGTTATTTGACACAAACCTGCATAGAGGAATTGACCCATATTCAAAAAGAGTTTTTTAATAATGATGCCACTGCTTTTGAGAAGTATTTTTTTACTCCCTTGTTGATGAATGCTTATAATGCTGGTATGGGCACTATTGGTAATATTCTCAAATGGTTTGTTAAAAATTTCCCCAATCCAGAATCAACCATTGAGGCAATTGGTCAATCTGAGGTATTGACTGGTTTTGACATTTTTTATCTTTTTGCAAATAAAGGATACTCCGAGCATATTGATATTGATGTTCCGGTAACCGATGATACACCACCATCTAGAAACTATAGACAAGAGGCCTCAACCTATGTGGCCAAAGCTTATGCTGCTTGGATTGCTCTAAAAGAAGCCGAAACAAAGAGCAAAAATAATTAAAATACCAGAAAATAATAGATTAACTAATTTAAACTATTTCAAAATCCAGTTGGCGATCCTCGGTGTTGGCTCTGACTAGTTTTACTCTGATAGTGTCACCCAATTGATAGATTTTGCCAGTGCGCTGTCCTTTGATGCGATATTTGCTGGCTTCATGCATAAAGAAATCACTCTTCATACTAGATAGTTTAATCATACCTTCAGCCAAAGTTTCTTGTTCTTCTACATAGATACCCCAATCAGTGACACCAGTGATAATACTGGCAAATTCTTTGCCAATGCTACGTTGCATATATTCAACTTGTTTAAACTTGATAGAATCGCGTTCGGCTTTGACTGCCTCTAGCTCGCGGGCAGAAGCTTTGATAGACATGGCTTCATACTTGACGATGTCACTACTTTTTATATTAACATTATCAAGATGAAGACGCAGAAGTCGGTGGGTCAAGAGGTCGGGGTAGCGTCTGATAGGAGAAGTGAAGTGAGTATAAAATTTGAAAGCTAAACCAAAATGGCCAATATTTTTAGTAGAATAAACAGCTTTAGCCATGGAACGAATAGTGGCGGTTTTGATTAGATTTTCTTCTGGAGCTCCCTCAACTTCTTTGAGGAGTTTGTTAATATCTTTGGCATTAACTAAACCGTTATTCGTTTCAAATTTATAACCAAGAGCATGTAAAAAAATAGCTAGCTCTTCTATTTTTTCTGGATTAGGAGCATCATGGATACGATAAATAAAGACCAAATCTCGTCCCTTGTTTTTTGCAGTGTCGTAGATATGTGTCGCTACTTTTGCATTGGCTAAAAGCATAAAGTCTTCAATCATTAACATTGTTTCGGTGCGTTCTTTTTTGTAGGCCCGCAACGGGACACCGTGTTCATCAAGCTCAAATTTTATTTCCGGTTGTTCAAAGGCGATCGCACCATGAGCGTAGCGAGCTTTTCGTAAAATACGTCCTAAGGTCATAAGAGTGGTTAATTCAGTATGATAATCACCACTACCATTGTCTAATATTGCTTGAGCTTCTTCGTAAGAAAAACGTCGGTCAGAATTGATAATGGTTTGACCAAACCATTCTGAGATGATTTCAGCTTGTGGAGTTAATTCAAAAATAGCTGAAAAGGCCAGACGATCCTCGTGGGGGCGAAGGGAGCAAAGATCATTACTAAGGACTTCGGGAAGCATAGGAATGACCCTGTCTACTAAATAAACAGAAGTACCACGTTCACGAGCTTCTTTATCAAGGTCACCATCGTTGGTGACGTAATGTGAAACATCGGCAATATGAATTCCTACTTCAATATTTCCTGAAGGTAGAATGGATACAGAAAGAGCATCATCAAAATCTTTAGCATCGGCCGGGTCAATCGTCATCGTAGTAACAGAACGGACATCACGTCGTTTGACATCCTTTAAAGCATCAGCAAAAATTTGCTTGCGGTTGGTATAAAGAGTATGAGCGGCTTTTTGGACTGATTCGGGAAAGTCTTTGGTAAAACCACCAGAACGAATGATAGCTTGCATTTCTGTTTCATGATCACCAGTTCGCCCTAAGGTCTCAATAATATTAGCCAGCGGTTCAAGTTGAGCATCTTTCCAACTACCAAGTTCTATGGCTACTTTCATATTAAGGTCATTAGCCGTTGCTGTTGGTAAAAGTGGCCTAATATGAATACGGTAATTATCAGGATTAAAATAATATTGGACTTTACCGGCGATGGTCCTTTCTTTTACCGTACCAATTAATTCGCGAAAAGATCGGTTAATCACCCGAACAACTTTTCCTTCTTGGCGTTTACCAGTTGTATTTTTTAATAATTCTATTTCTACTGTGTCGCCGTCAAGCGCGAAACCAAGGGCAGGGCGTTCAATTACCACATCTTCTTCTTGATCGGGAATGGTCACAAAGCCGGTACCCTTACCACGTACCATAAGGACCCCTTCGTAAGTTTTTTGCATAGCTAGAGTATAACAGCAACTTAGTGTATTGACCAAATCCTCTACTTCTGCTATTCTTCTGCCACTTATGTTAATGATGCGATTACAACGAGTCGGACGTAAAAATGATCCCTCTTTTAGAGTAGTGGTAGTTGATAAACGATCCAGTACCAAAAGTAACAATGCTATTGATTTACTAGGTTCATATAATCCAAAGCTAGGGCAGATTAGTATTAATGCAGATAAAGCCAAGGATTGGCTTAGTAAAGGTGTCCAACCATCTGATACAGTGTTTAATATGTTGGTATCAGAAAAGGTGATTGAAGGCAAAAAACGAAATGCTTTGTCAAAAAAATCTCCGATCATTGAGGAAGCCAAATTAAAAGCAGAAGCAGAAGCTAAAGCTGCTACCGAAGCCAGGGTCAAAGCAGAAAAGGAGGCCGAATTAGCAGAAGTGACACCAGCTATGACAGAAGAATCAGCTACTGAAACGATAGCAGAGACAAAGACCGAAACAGAAAAGACTGCCTAATTGTATAGAAACCAAACAAAAAACAGAACATTGTACCCGTTCTTTTGTTGACGATGAGGGCGTTGCCAGTTACTATTATGGTTGAGCACGTATTTTTAATACGCCAGCTTATTTACACGATCAATTCAATAACGTTATGGATATGCATGAAGACCAGCAATTTCTCGAGGCCTTAGTAAAGGCACTTGTAGACAATCCTGATTCAGTAAAGATTAACCGAACGGTCGATGAGATGGGCGTTCTATTAACCCTAGACGTACACGCTGACGATATGGGTAAAATTATTGGTCGTTCTGGCAATACTGCCAAAGCCATCAGAACTTTACTTCGCGTCGTTGGTATGAAGCACGACGCGCGAGTTAATTTAAAAATTAATGAACCAGAAGGAGGTAGGGGAATGACTCGTGACATGAGTGAAGCGATGCAAGATGAAGGAATTGTAGCAACTGAGACTAAGTCTCTCGACGAAGCCATCGACGACCTCAAGATATAAATTGGCGAATAGCTTTGTCGTTACGAAATTTTGTTCAGTCGTCGTATATTTAATACGTCTTCTTTACAAAATTTCTAAACTCCTCGCTCTTCACTCAATTTCTATCTTGAGGAGTTTGAAGATATAAATTGGCGAATAGCTTTGTCGTTACGAAATTTTGTTCAGTCGTCGTATATTTAATACGTCTTCTTTACAAAATTTCTAAACTCCTCGCTCTTCACTCAATTTCTATCTTGAGGAGTTTGAAGATATAAATTGGCTAACTGCTTTGTTGTTGTTCGGGAAAATAATCCTCAACGTACTATTCGTACGTCTAGAATTATTTTCCTCACACGCCTCGCATTTCATTCAATTTCAATTCTTCAAATAATCCTAAAGATATAAACGAAAAAACACAAACGGCGGGAAACTTCGGTTCCCGCCGTTTGTGTGCTAGGATTTTATCTAAGTATGCATTTTCATGTCATTACCATTTTTCCTGAGGTTTGCCAAGCGTATACAGACGCGAGTGTGTTAGGGCGGGCCCAAAAAAACGAGAAGGGAAAAGGGGCGAAGGTGCGGGGAAAGAAGATTGAGGTGAGTTATTATAACCCACGTGATTTTTCAACAGATAAACATAAGAAGGTGGATGATCGACCGTATGGCGGTGGGCCAGGGATGGTGATGATAGCCGAGCCAATTTTGAAAGCTTGGCATAAAGCAGTTGGTACTAAAACCGCCGCGCTTAAAAAAGGAAAAGTAAAGACGCTTATGATGTCACCACGCGGGACAGTTTTTACAAATATCATCGCTAAAGAGTATGCAAAAAAATATGAACACTTGGTTTTGATTTCAGGTCGTTACGAAGGGATTGATGCCCGGGTAAAAAAAATTCTTGGGGCTGAGGAAATATCCGTTGGAGATTATATTTTAACTGGAGGTGAATTACCGGCTCTTGCTATTATTGATTCTATTTCTCGTCAGATACCAGGTGTTTTAGGAACGATTGAATCCCTAGAAGACGACCGTATAACAGAAGGCATCACCTACACTCGTCCGGAAATACTTAAATATAAAAAGAAAAATTACTCTGTGCCGGAAGTCCTTCTTAATGGTAATCATGCTGAAATAGAGAAGTGGCGTGCTAAATTGATTTAGGAATACCATACGACTAAATTTATACAGTCACAAAGTCAATGAATTATTCAGAAAATATCTACCTTAGTATAATACCAAGCGATGTCGCTATCCGCTTTGGTCTAAATGGTTATTTTCTATTTTCAATTGGGGAATTAACAGTAGCAAAGTACGATGGGTAATAAACAGGACAAAAGCTTGCTAAAAAAATATTTTCCTGTATAATCCTCGCACATACGCAAATTCTCGGATGAGTTCTGGGTTAGAGATATCGCGGAGTAAATCACAACAGTGATGTCGATATTAATAGGGTAATAGAAAATAACTATCGGTAACACATTTTGGTGTTTCTTTTGTGTTATTTATTTTTATTATAAAGTAATCATATTTATCTCGTATGCAATTTAAAGCTGATGAGTACGCGTCAGTAGGAGCGATGCCACAAAAGAAATTTGCCATTAGTCCGGATCCAATGATTGATGTACCAGATTTAATTGAGCCACAACGAGAATCCTTTAAGTGGTTCGCAGAAACGGCCCTGAAGGAAGTTTTTACTGAGTTTTCACCGATTACTGACTATTCAGAAAAGAAGTTTGAGCTTAAGTTTAAGAAATACGAACTAGGCCAACCAAAATGCACACCAGAATATGCCAAAGAAAATAAACTTACTTATGATGCTCCCCTCAGAGCACAGGTAATTTTGAAGAATAAAACTTTTGAAAGTGAAAAGGACCAGGAAATGTTTTTAGCAGATATGCCAGTTATGACTGAAAATGGAACTTTCATCATCAACGGTGTGGAACGGGTGATTGTTCCGCAACTAGCTCGTTCTTACGGTATTTTCTTTACTGCTGGTGAAATTAAAGGTAAAACTGTTTTTGGTGCCAAAATTATTCCAGCCCGAGGTGCTTGGGTAGAAATTGAGTCAGATATTGATGGAGTGATTTATGTCAAGATTGACCGTAAGAAAAAATTTCCTATCTCATCGCTACTCCGAGTGATGGGTATAGAAAAGGAAAAGGAAATGATTGAACTAATGAAAGGAGTGGAACGAGGAGAAGAATACATGAAGGCCACCATTGCTAAGGATCCCGCCAAGACTACAGAAGACTCATTTGTGGAAATTTATAAACGTCTGCGTGATGGTGATTTGGCGACTGTGGATAGTGCTAAGGAATTTGTTAGATCAATCTTTTCAGCCACGCGTTATGATTTATCAGAAATTGGTCGTCATCATTTTAATCAACGTTATGGCAGACCGATTGACAAAAAAGCTACTGATGAAAGAACTATTTCTATTGAGGACATTCGTCTTATCCTAAATAATATTGTAGTAATGAACCATGATCCTCTGGCTTTGCCTGATGATATTGATCATCTTGGTTTTAGACGAGTACGCTATTTTGGTGAAATGTTACAACAACGAATTCGGGTTGGTATGACGCGCATGAAGCGAAATATCCAAGACCGAATGTCTACCATTGAGGCCGAGACCAGTCTACCGATGCAAATTCTTAATCCTAGACCACTCCAGGCAGCAATTAAAGAATTCTTTTCTACTAATCAGCTTTCTCAATTTTCTCAGCAACAAAATAATCTGGCAGAAATAGAGCACTTGCGTACTTTGTCTGCCCTTGGACCGGGTGGATTGACTCGGGAACGAGCTGGTTTTGAAGTGCGTGACGTTCACACTAGTCATTACGGACGACTTTGTCCTATTCACACACCAGAAGGACCCAACATTGGTTTGATTTTACGTCTAGCATTGTACGCTAAGGTTAATCGATTCGGTATCATTGAAACTCCTTATGTTAAAGTAGAAAAAGGAGTGGTAACTGGTGAAGTGGTTTACATGAATGCGCATGAAGAAGAGAAATTTACTATTGCTCACGCAGCGGTAGAACTTGATGCTAATGGCAAAATTAAAAATGAATTAGTGGAAGCCCGTAAAAAAGGTGATCCTCGGACTGTATCGCGAAAAGATATTGAGTACATGGATATTGCTACCAATCAAGCTTTTTCCATTGCTACTTCCATGATTCCATTTTTGAATCATGATGACGCCAACCGAACTTTAATGGGTTCAAATATGCAGAAACAAGCCACTCCTTGTCTTATTACTGAAGCACCGTTAGTAGCAACTGGAATAGAAAAGGTAGCGGCTAGAGATACTGGTCGGGTAATTTTTGCTCAAGAGGCCGGTGAAGTAATAGAATCTGATGCCAGACATATAGTAGTTAAAAATAAAGAAGGAAAGAAAAAAGAATATTCGCTTATTACTCTCAAACGTACCAATGATTTCTCGGCTTTTTATCATAGATTGGCGGTGACTGTTGGGGACAAAGTCAAACGTGGTGATTTATTGGCTGATACCACTTCAACGGATAAAGGACAATTAGCGGTTGGACAAAACGCCCTGGTAGCTTTTATGAGCTGGAACGGTGCCAACTATGAAGACGCTATTGTTATTTCCGAACGTTTAGTTAAAAAAAGTAAATTTGCCAGTATTCACCTTGATGAATTAGACGTTTCAGTCCGAGATACAAAGTTAGGACCAGAAATTACCTCTGCAGATATTCCTAATGTGAGTGAACAAAAACTTCGTAACTTGGATGAAGATGGCATTATTCGGATTGGAGCCGAAGTGCGGACTGGGGATATTTTGGTTGGTAAGGTAACTCCTAAAGGGGAAACACAATTAACTCCAGAAGAAAGATTACTTCGGTCCATTTTTGGAGAAAAAGCGAAGGATGTGAAAGACACCTCTTTACGTCTTGATGCGGGTAAGGTTGGTCGGGTTATTGGAATAAAAATTTTCTCTCGTGAAAACGGTGATCAATTGGAGAGTGGTGTTATCAAACGAATTCATGTTACTGTGGCGCAAGTTCGTAATGTATCGGTGGGTGATAAATTGGCTGGACGACACGGAAATAAAGGGGTGATTTCTCGCATTTTGCCAGAAGAAGATATGCCTTACACTGAAGATGGTCAACCGATTGATGTTTTGCTAACGCCACTTGGAGTTCCTTCTCGTATGAATTTGGGTCAAATTCTTGAACTTCATCTGGGTATGGCCGCTGGTACCTTAGGATATCAGGCCGTGGTACCACCATTTGCGGGAGCTAATGAAAATCATGTTAAAGCAGAATTAGTATCTGCCGGCTTACCTGAAGACGGTAAAATTCAATTGCGTGATGGGAGAACTGGAGAAAGATTTGCGCAACGGACTGCGGTCGGCTTCATGTATATTCTAAAACTCCATCATATGGTAGAGGATAAGATTCACATGCGTTCAATTGGGCCGTACTCTCTTATTACCCAACAGCCACTTGGTGGTAAAGCGCAAATTGGCGGACAGCGGTTTGGAGAAATGGAAGTTTGGGCACTGCTTGGTTATGGTGCTGCCTATACTTTGCGGGAAATGCTAACCATTAAATCTGATGATATTGTCGGTCGTAGTGCCGCTTTTGATTCCATTGTTCGAGGTGAAAAGATTGGTCATCCTCATACTCCAGCGTCCTTTAATGTATTAGTAAACCAACTTCGGGGATTAGCCCTGGATGTCAAACTTACTCGTGATGAACCACCCCGCCGAATACGAGAAAGGTCCGATGATTCGTCTTATGAACCAGCTCAATAATTTCTAGGTATATGTCAACATTTTCACCCAAGAAGCCAGCCTTGATGCCACAACAATTCACTGAAGTGAGTTTGAAACTCGCTTCACCAGAAACTATTCTGGAATGGTCATATGGCGAAGTTACTAAACCCGAAACTATCAATTACAGAACCCAACGACCAGAAAAGCATGGTTTGTTTGATGAAAGAATTTTTGGTCCAGTGGAAGATTATGAATGTTCCTGTAAGAAATATCGTGGTATTCGTTACAAAGGAATTGTTTGCGAAAAGTGTGGAGTAGAAATTACTCGAGCTATTGTTCGACGTGAGCGGATGGGTCACATTGATCTTTGTGTGCCTGTTTCTCATATTTGGTTCTTGCGCGGAGTACCTAGTCGGATAGCTTTAATTTTAGGAATTACGGCCTCCTCTATTGAAAAGGTTATTTACTTTGCCGGTTATATCATTACTAAAGTAAGCGAGGAGGAAAGAGGACGTCTTCTGAAAGAACTTGAAACTGAATTCAAAACTAAATTAAAGGACTTACAAAATGAGGATGCTCGGGAAGCTCTTAAAGTGCGAGCAGATGATATGAAAAAGGAGATTGAAAAAATCCAACAGGGAATTGTTCTTGATGAAACTACTTTCCATAAATATTCCATCAAGTACAGTACCCTTTTTGAAGCCAAGATTGGTGCCGAATCAATTTTTGAATTATTCAAAAATATTGATATGAAAAAATTGCTCGCTCGCTTGGAAACCGAGCGTGAAACAGCCGGTGCAATGGAACGAGCTAAACTTGATAAACGACTTTCACTTGTTCGGGGTATGCTTCATGCTGGAGTCAAACCAGAATGGATGTTTCTAACCCGTATCCCTGTTATTCCGCCAGCAATCCGACCCATGGTAGCTCTGGAAGGAGGACGACATGCTTCTTCTGATCTCAACGACCTCTATCGTCGAGTCATCAATCGCAATAATCGCTTGAAAAAATTGATTGAAATCATGGCACCGGACGTTATTTTGCGTAACGAAAAACGTATTTTACAGGAGGCCGTAGATGCTTTGATTGATAATTCTATTCGTCATGGAAACGCTGCCTATTCTGCTATGGGTCAAGCTCAACGTCGACCGCTTAAATCATTGTCTGATTATCTAAAAAGTAAACAAGGTTACTTTCGGCAAAACCTCTTGGGTAAACGAGTAGACTATTCAGGACGGTCAGTGATTGTGATTGGTCCAGAATTAACCCTAGATCAATGTGGTCTGCCAAAGCATATGGCGTTGGAACTTTTCCGTCCGTTTGTGATTGCGGAATTACTTAAACAAGAACTTGCTTATAACATTCGCGGAGCCGGACGCTTGATTGAAGACGGAGTACCAGAAGTATGGGCGATTTTAGAAAATATTATTAAGCAAAAACATGTTCTCTTAAACCGAGCTCCTACTCTACACCGTCAAGGTATTCAGGCCTTCCGTCCAGTTTTGATTGAAGGCAATGCCATTCAAGTGCATCCGCTAGTTTGTCGTGCTTTCAATGCCGATTTTGATGGTGACCAAATGGCTGTCCACGTACCACTTGGTGAAGAAGCCCAGCTTGAAGCGCGTGAAATTATTTCCGCTAACAAAAATATTCTAAAACCAGGTTCTTCTGATCCGGTAGTATCAGAAAAATTGCTTGATATGGCCTTGGGAGCTTATTGGATGACAAAGATTATTGATGGCGCGTTGGGTGAGGGTAAATATTTTGCTTCACCGAACGATGCCATCAATGCTTTTGATTATGGCATTATTGATTTTCGGGCCAAGGTAAAAGTCTTAGCGACTGATACGGAGAAATATAAACAATTTGCTGGAAAAGTATTTGAAACGTCGGTTGGACGACTCCTCTTTAACTCTGTTCTTCCTTCAGATCATCGTTATATCAATGACGTTGTTGTGCAACGAATGATCTTTGATATCATTATTGATATTATTGATGATCGTGGTCCTGAAGCTGTACCAGCTATTGTTGATAAACTGAAGAAACTTGGTTTCCGTTATGCCACTGTTTCTGGAACCACTTGGGGAATTGATGAGGTCAAGGTACCAAAAGAGAAAGCCACCATTATAGAAAACTCGCGGGAAGAAGAAAGAAAGGTGTTTGCTTTTTATGACGAAGGACTCATCTCTCGTGATGAACGTCGTCGGATGATTGTATCTATTTGGCACCGAGCGAAGACGGAAATTGAAAAAGTTTTACCAGAGACTTTAGAGAAGAAAGGATCAGCTTATGAAATGTGGAAGTCAGGAGCTCGTGGTTCTATTGGTAATATTGGTCAGATGGTTGGTATGAAAGGACTGATTATCAACACCCGGGGTGAGACATTGGAGTTTCCAGTGCTTTCATCAATGAAAGAGGGTATGTCACCAATTGAGTATTTTATTACTACTCATGGATCACGAAAAGGGCTAGCTGACACAGCTCTTCAAACGGCTAAGGCCGGTTACCTTACACGTCGTCTCTTCGTTGTTGCTCAAGATGCAATTGTGACAGAGGAGGATTGTAAAACAAAAGAAGGAACAAAAATAGGAAGGATGAGTGCTTCAGGAATTGAGATTGCTCTTAACAAAGCAATTAAAGGACGTATTCTTTCAGCTGATGCTGTAGATAGTAAAGGTAATGTTCTTTTCCCTAAGGGCCATCTCTTATCACGTCTTGACGCGGTGGCAGTAGAAGCATCTACTTGCGTCGGTGTAGAGGTGCGTTCACCGATGACGTGCAAGACCTTACGAGGAGTTTGTCAAAAATGTTATGGTATTGACCTTACTACCAACAAATTAATTGATATTGGTGAGGCAGTGGGCACAGTCGCCGCTCAAGCAATTGGAGAGCCGGGTACACAGCTCACTATGAATACCAAACACGCTGGCGGTACCGCTTCGGCTGGCGGAGACGTGACTTCTGGTCTACCGCGAGTAGAAGAAGTATTTGAAAAGCGTCAGCCAAAAGTACCAGCCGTTATTTCAAAATGTGAAGGTCTCATTACAGATATTCGGACCGAAGGACGAGAGAAAATTATTGTAGTGTCGCCTGACATGGAGGCCAAGGGAGCACCAAAAAAGAAAGATAATATTGAATATCCAATTCACTACAGACGAGTCGTAATCGTTGCTAAAGGACAGACAGTTCATTCTGGTCAACTATTGACTGATGGCTCAGCTCTTTTGCCAGAATTATTCAAGTTTGGTGGTCAAGAAGTGGCTCAAGAATATATTATTTCTGAAGTAAACAAGATTTATGAGTTACAAGGGGTAACCATTGCTCGTAAACATATTGAGCTTATTGTGAAGCAAATGATGTCTAGGGTAAAGGTTAATAGCACTGGAGACAGTCACTTTACCAACGGCGACGTGGTTGAGGAGTGGATTTTTATTGAAACTAATAGCAAGCTTAAGGCGGAAGGTAAAGAACCAGCCAAGGCCGAACGTCTGATACTTGGTATCACCGAAACATCTCTTTCTCGCAAGAGTTTTCTTTCAGCAGCATCGTTCCAGAACACTACTCGTGTTTTGATTAACGCTGCAGTGAAGGGAAGTCATGACAATCTGGCTGGCTTGATGGAAAATGTGATTATTGGAAAATTGATTCCAGCTGGCTCAGGCTTCAAAGGAAGTAGAAAATACGAAATGATGCAAAAACTCCAAGGTGGCGCCACTTTTATTGACAAGTGATAATTCGGTTCTAAGTCAGTTAATTATTAATTCTGTTAAAAATTAACTTTTTATCACACCCGAACATTTTCTCGGTGTCAGTTCGTAGTGCTCACTAATCAAATTCGCATATCGGTACTAATTCTGTTACTAGACTAATTCTGTTACAAATTTACAATGACTAAATTTTATTATTCTTAAATACTTCTATATATAGAAGTATTTAAAATTAGTTTTTTGGCCAGGGGAAGAGCAAAAAATGAAGAGGATATTTTAGCTTTAAGGCAGTAAGTCCAAAGGGGTTCATTCTGGCAATCTCGCGACGACGTTTTTCGGTTGTGCGTTTTATTTCTCGCTCAATATGTTTTCCGTAGTCGGGTATCAGTCCTCGAAGCCATAACTCAACACCGGCAATAGTACCTGAACCGACATGCAAACGTTCACAAATTTCATCATACCGTTTATTTTCAAGAATCATTCTGGAAATCCAGATTCGTCTACCAAGCATAATTTGCTCACTTGGCGTCAATAGTCCTTCTAGGAACTTTTTTAGTTGTTTAGCATTCTGAGCAGTTTTTGCTGCTTCAAACAAAATTTTACGAGTAAAGGCCTGATCTTCTGGTGTTAAATCTTCTGGTTTTCTTTTCATAATTAAATACTACTATATATAGAAGTATTTAACTAGAAATGAGGTGAATAAGTTTCTCAAGGTAATAATAAATTTTTATAAATTATCTTTATTTTTTGGTTAGACCTAATTAACTAAATACTTCTATATATAGAAGTATTTGAATTTTCAACAAAAAAGAAAACCCCGGCGAACCGCTGGGGTTTCCGGAGTTATTGAACATGAAAGAATCAGGTGGGCTTGGGGTAGCACCTGTCGAGCTTTGCTTCGATTTCCTGGAGCATCACCCGCTCGGATTCGGGATTGATGGGTGGCAGATTTGCCTCGTTCTCCTCGAGCGCCGCCTCAGCTGCCTCGAACCGGGTAAAGAGGTCTTTCATAACCTCTTCAATTGCCTTTGAAATTTCATTTCCTTTTTCGATAGTTACCATTTCTAACTTCCTCCCAATTGCTGCGAGTTTACCTTTGAAACCGAACACTCTAAAATAGAAAACAATGAAACATTTAGAGTATGGCGAACGAAGAAGTATTGAACGATTTATCAACAAAGAAAAAGGAGTTAGATACATAGGGAGAGCTTTGAGTCGTAGTCCCAGTTCAATCTCAGAAGAAATCAGGAAAGGTTTGGTCAAAGGTAAGTACCGAGCGGATAAAGCAGAAAAGAAAGCCAAACTCCGGCGCAAACAAGCGAAACAGCAATGTCTAAAAGTAGCGATGAATCCAGTAGTTAAAGACTATGTCACCAAGCAACTCAAAGACAATCAATCACCGGAAAGTATCAGTGGTCGCATTAAAGAGATTGATACCCAGATACCGTAGGTGAGTACCAAAGCTATCTATAACTTCATTACCTCATCTCATGGTGGACCACTTGAACATCACCTCTATCGCAAGCGGGTACATAAGAAAGGGGGACCAAAACGTGGTCGTGCCAAAGCTAGTGATCAGACTAAAGTCAGTATTGAAAAGCGACCGAAACAAGCCAACAATCGCACCGAATTCGGTCACTTTGAGGGTGATTTCATGGAAAGTGGCCAGGACGGTAGGGGATCACTTTTGGTGTTGGTAGAGAGAAAAACCCGCTATCCCTTTATCATCTATACCGAAGATAAAACTACTCTCACCATCAATGAATTGATCGCTGGTTGTCTTAAAGATATACCAGTGAAAAGTATCACTCTTGATAACGATATTTCCTTCCAAAAACATGAAGCTCTCTCTGAGTTGATTGAAGCGACGGTCTATTTCACTCATCCTTATACCTCAAGTGATAAAGGGACGGTGGAGAATAGAAATGGTCGGATTAGAGAGTTTATCCCTAAACGCTGTGATATCTCCAAGATACCAGCTGATGTTATTAAACAAGCTAAGGAACATCTGCGGACTCGGTTTATGAAGTGTTTAGGCTTTCATACGCCAGAGGAAGCTTGGACTGCGGAACTACTTAAAGTGGCGTGTGCTAAAATTAAAAAATCCACCAGAGTGGCGGTGTGGAATTATTAGGTGAGGTGTTCGGTTATTGGGGTCAGTGTGGAGGTGCAACCTATTTAATAGTATAGCATTTTTATATATTTTGTCAATAGCTTACACCGCCACGTCTTATCACGTATACTAGTGTTGATTATGTCATCGGATACTGTTCAACAAATAAAAGATCGACTCAATATTATTGATGTGATTTCGCCGTATGTGGAGTTGCATAAAGCGGGGCGACATTTTAAAGGTAAGTCACCTTTTACCAATGAGAAAACCCCGTCATTTTTCGTGTCACCAGAGCGGGGAATGTATTACTGTTTTTCTACCAGTCAAGGTGGTGACATTTTTAAATTTATTGAGGTGATGGAAGGAGTTGATTTTAAAGGTGCCCTCAAAATTTTAGCGGAGAAAGCCGGAGTGGAATTAGTACCAGAAAATCCGCAAAAAAAATCAGCCCGGGATCAGCTTTATACAGTATTAGAATCGGCCACACAATACTTTGAAAGTAAACTAGTCAATCACGGTGAAGCACGTGCCTATTTGGAAAATCGTGGAGTTACTGCCGAGACTATAAAAAAATGGCGTATTGGTTACGCGCCTGGTCCGCCAAATGCTGGTTGGCGGGAATTGCGTCAATATTTAAATAGTGCTGGCTATAACGATACTGTCTTACTTAAGGCCGGACTAATTAAAACTACTGAAATAGGCAAGGAACCGTTTGATGTTTTCCGTGATCGCATTATGTTTCCTTTGCGAGATCAAAACGGAAAGGTGGTGGCATTTTCTGGGCGAATTCTTACCAAAGACACAGAAGCTCCTAAATATGTTAATTCTCCAGAAACTGAGTTGTATCACAAATCTGACTTACTGTACGGTTATGATATGGCTAAGCATAGTATAAGAAATCTTGGTTTTTGGTTAATAGTAGAAGGGCAGTTTGATGTCGTATTGAGCCAACAGGCCGGTTATACCAATACGGTAGCTGTTTCTGGTACGGCTTTAACTGTCAATCATGTTCAACTATTAGAGCGTCTTTCAACTAAAGTCGTTTTGTGCCTTGATGCTGATAAAGCTGGTATTTCCGCCATGAAAAAAGCAGCGGATTTAATGTTAAGGCGGGGAATTGATGTCAAAGTGGCTTCCTTGACTCCTGGAGCTGATCCAGCTGATATGGTACAAAATGACGTTAAGACATATAAAAACGCTATTGGAAATTCTGTTCATATTATTGAATTTCTTTTGGCGCATTTAAAAAGTAATACTCCCGATGTTAGAGCTTTCAAATTACAAGCTCGTGAGGAAGTGATACCCTTTGTGACTTTAATACCTAATCATATTGATCAAGAACATTTTGAGGGAGTTATTGCTTCTGCCATTGGTACCACCAAAGATGCCGTACATTTTGAATTAAATCGCTTAATTGAAGAAGATGAAAAAAGACATGTGACAACTGGCATAAAGGTAGATGTTGACCAGTATAAGGGTACGCTAGTTCATAATCAGACTCATCGTAAAGAGGTCACTCTTCTGTATTTACTTGCGGTAGCGACAATTGTTTCTCAGTCAGTTCGTTCTGTTTTAGAGCAGGAAATAAACAGCATCACTAATTCAAATATAGATGATTTGACAAAAGAAATGTCCACCGACGCGTTGATTAAAATTACTTTTCAGATTGAGGAATTTTTAGAAAAAAATTCCTCTCTGATTATTTACGAGGAATTGGTTTATAAGTTAGAGCAATTACGGCGCCTTTATTTGGATGAACAATTAGCTATTCTACGTCAACAACTAAATGCTAATTCTGATATTAGTGATGAAGTCTTACCAAAAATCCTTGAATTACAGAAAAAAAAGCAATTACCAGCTTATACTATTGATATTTTTCCCAAATTGTGAATATGAAGATAAGAGACGATAGGGCTGGACAATTTCAGTATTTTCTGTATAGTTGTGTTCACGTATGGCAAAAGCCAAAAAAGTTGTCAAAAAAGTTGTCAAAAAAGTGGCCAAAACCACTAAATCAGTACCAAAAAAAATAATAGCTAAGAAGACCAATCCTAAGGTCGTTGCTAAAAAAAACGTTAAAAGTAACCGTACAAAGGTAGTCAAGAAGAAAGAAGTAATAAAAAAGAAAGTAAGCAAACCGGTCGCTAAAAAAATCACTAAAAAAGGTGTTGTAGTTAAGTCTACAAAAAAACCGAACAAAAAAACATTAATCAAGAAAACAAGAGTTGTCAAAAAAATAGCCAGCAAAAAAATAATTCCTAAGAAACTGACGCGCGGTGAAAAAATTCTAGAACTTAAGGCAATGGAGTTAATGAAACTTGGTCACGAACGAGGTTATGTAACCTATGACGAGTTACTGCGCTCCTTTCCAGAAATTGAAAAAAATGTTTTGTTTTTAGATGAACTGTACGATCGTTTTTCCGTTGCTGGTATTGATGTTTTAAAAAGTGGTGGAATGTTGGGTGATGACCCATCAACAGAATTATTAGCGCAGAAAAATGCCTTTAAGCGTAACGATAGTAGTTATGATTCAATCCAAATGTATTTGCGAGAGATTGGCCAATATCCACTTCTGAATGCTGGGGAAGAAAAAGTTCTTGCTAAGAGGATTTTTGATGGTGATAGTGAAGCACGAAATCTGTTGGCGCGAGCTAATTTGCGTTTGGTAGTTTCAATTGCCAAGAAATACGTTGGTCGCTCTCCAGATTTAACTCTGCTTGATTTAATTCAGGAAGGTAATCTCGGTCTCTTTAAGGCAGTAGATAAATTTGATTTTACTAAAGGTTTTAAATTTTCTACTTATGCCACCTGGTGGATTAGACAAGCAATTACGAGAGCCTTGGCTGACCAATCGCGTACTATTCGTATTCCAGTACACATGGTAGAGACAATGGCAAAGTACAAACAAGTTTCACGTCGTCTGTCACAGGACTTAGGAAGAGATCCGATGCCAGAAGAAATAGCGACCGAAATGGGAGTGGAGGTGGAAAAAATCTACCAAATTGAAAAGATTAGTCAGGATACTATTTCACTGGAATTACCCATTGGAGAAGATGATGATCATTCCCGTTTATCTGATTTTATTGCTGATGATAAAATTACTTCACCGGATCAAGAGGTGTCACATAGCATTCTGACTGATCAAATTACCGAAATCCTTGATACCTTATCTGAGAAAGAAAGAAAAATCCTTGAAATGCGTCATGGTCTAATTGATGGTACTTATCATACTTTAGAGGAGGTTGGTAAAGAGTTTGGAGTTACGCGCGAACGTATTCGCCAAATTGAAGCCAAGGCCTTGGAAAAAATCCGTCAGCATGATAAGGCTCGTCGCCTAAAAAGTTACTAATACCATCTCAAATGTCAGACGGTATCTCATTTTCCGAGTGTTGTGCTTTAATGTATAACCGTTTATCTTATTTAAGAGTAAAATGGCTATTAAATATTATCTTTCTAGATTTACAATTTAGGTTATAAACAGTTAATGCTATACTCAATCTATGTTAAAAGATAATTCGCTTCAAGCGGTGTTTAATGAAGCTTATGCTTCATTAAACACCGCTCAACGTCAGGCCGTTGATAATATTGAAGGTCCAGTAATGGTGATTGCCGGTCCCGGGACTGGAAAAACACAAATATTAACTCTCAGGATTGCTAATATTCTTTTACAAACAGATACGGCCCCCGAGAGTATTCTAGCTCTCACTTTTACAGAATCTGGTGCTAAAGCAATGAGAGAGCGTTTACACCGTTACATCGGCACTAGAGCCTACCAAGTTTCAATTTATACTTTTCATGGTTTCGCCAGCTCTCTAATTAAAGATTATCCAGATTCATATAATCGTATAATAGGAGGGGAACCAGCTAGTGATTTAGAGAAAATTTCTATTATTGAATCAATTTTGGATAGCAAAGAAATAAAGTTACTACGACCGAGCGGTAATATTACTTATTATGTAAATCCTATATTGAAAATGTTGGGAGAACTAAAAAAGGAATATATTACTCCAGATGAGTTAGCGAAGATTATTCTCCATCAAGAAGAACAGCTCCTTTCAATGGAAAAGATTCATGAGAAGGGAGCTCATAAGGGCAAGGTGCGAGGTGAATATACAAAATTGGAAAAGATTATTTCAAAAAATCAGGAGTTACTTTTTGTTTATCAACGTTATGAAGCACTCTTGCGAACACAAAAATTATATGACTTTGAGGATATGATCGGAGAAACAGTTTTTGCTCTAACTCAAAATGAATCTATGCTCAGAGATTTACAGGAACAGTATCAATACATTTTGGCCGATGAACATCAGGATGTAAATGGATCACAAAACCACTTATTGGAGTTATTGTGTTCATATCATGATCAACCAAATATTTTTGTGGTTGGGGATGAGAAACAAGCAATTTACCGTTTTCAGGGAGCATCATTAAATAATTTTCTTTATTTTCAAGATCGTTTTAGCGAAACAAAAATTATTAGTTTAATAGAAAACTATCGTTCCGGGCAAATCATACTTGATACTGCACACAGTTTAGTCAAAGTGGAAGATGAGGTTTTACAAAAATTGCGCCTCCCACTTGTGTCTATGACAGTATCAAAATCTCAAGTTACTAAAAGAATCTTTTCACATCAGGCCGTAGAAGATGCTTGGCTGGTTGAACAAGTGTCTGATCGTCTGGTTAAAGGGGTTTCACCAGAAGAGATTGCCGTCATCGTTCGTACTAATCGTGAGGTGGAAGCTCTATCCACAAATTTACGTAAAAGCGGTATTACCACAGAGGCATCAGCAGATGGGGATATTTTAAACCATCCTATTACTGAGTCTATTGAGTCATTAATTTCGGCAGTTTTTACTGATCAAACCGAATCGGCTCTTTTTACAGTTTTACATGGGGCATATTGGGGACTATCAATTAATGATGTTTTCAAAATAACTTCAGCCAGAAGACATGACATTACTTTATTTTCTCTTCTAAATGATGAAGTTAAATTGACTGAAATTGGCGTTTCGTCTGTTGCTCAGGCAAAAAATATCAGTACCGTAATTACTAAGGCAAGAGAATTGGAGTTATATGAAGCTCCACATCGCGTTCTTGAATTTTTATTGCAAGCGAGCGGGTTTTTAGATTATGTAATTACCAGAAGTCCTTTGGAAGGGGCTAGAGTGGTGCGTCGACTTTATGATGAGATAGAGGCCTTAGTTTGTCGTGATGGAGCAGTGACTCTTAGTGCGGTTAGAGATATGTTGGCAAGGCGTAGGGCTTATGGTCTTCCTCTGATTGCTCCTTATATTAATAATAATACCCGGTCCGTACAAGTGATGACTGCACATAAAGCTAAAGGTTTGGAATTTGAAATAGTTTTTATTCCTCATTTACAGGATGATAACTGGGGTGGTGGAAATAAAAGAAATTATTTTACCATTCCTATCACGCCAAAATTAGAAGAGGGGGTGGTCAATTCGCTTGATGACGAACGGAGATTATTGTATGTAGCTATGACCAGAGCTAAAAGAGAATTAAATCTTTCCAGCGCGGAGACAAACTCAGAAGGAAAAGCCCTGATTATAACCAGATTATACGATACGCTTGATCAAACTATTATTACAAATTGTCCCACAGACAAAGAAGAAGAAAAATTTAACCCGATCACTCTTTTAGGACAACCCTTACCAGAAAGAATAATTGATAAATCTTTAATAACTAATTTATTTGCTAAGCGGGGTTTTTCGGCCACCTCATTTAATAATTATTTACACAACCCTTGGGATTTTATTTATAGAAATATACTCCGTCTGCCTGAGACTCAGTCTCTTTCAATGCAGTTTGGTACAGTGGTTCATAATGTCCTGGAGTTTGTGACCAAATATCATACTCGGTCTGGATCTTTTCCAACGGCGACAGAAATTAAAAGCAAATTAGAACAAGGACTCGGTCTTTTACCACTTTCTAAAAAAGATTTTGTTCGTTTGCATGAGAAGGGTCTCTTTGTGCTTTATCCCTACATTGATCAATTAGAAAAGACTTTACCAGTAAATACCAAAGAGGAATTTAATTTGCGTGTGGTATTAACTACTGGAATAAAAGAATTACCAGAATTAATCCTGACTGGTAAACTTGACCGTTTAGACCTGACTAGTGATGGACGAACCTATAGAGTAGTTGATTATAAAACAGGCAAGCCAAAAACCAGAAATGTGATTGAAGGAAAAACCGCCAGTAGTGATGGTAATTATAAACGCCAATTAGTATTTTACGCATTATTACTTTCTCTTTATGATGATGAGAGATATTTGTGTCGGGAAGGAGTTTTATCTTTTGTGGAAACAGACACCAAAGGTCTGTTTCATGAGGAAACTTTTAGTATTACGACTGAAGAAATTGAATCTTTGAAACGAGAGTTGATATCGGCTGTTAAAGAAATTGTGGCTGGTGATTTTTTGTCTAATAAAGAATTGGCTGACAAAAGCTCCTATGCTCATTTAATAAGATTATTGAATGAATAAAATAAAAAGAATTATAAAATAAAGTGGCGTGGGGCTTTGCCCCACGCCACTTTATTTTATCATCATTCTATTTACTCAGCTTTGTTTGGCGCTTCTTTCCCATCTAGTTGGGCAATCAAGTTATCAATAATTTGTTTCACCACGGTATATGGTTGTGCTCCATTGATGACGACCTGTTGATCACCGACTATCACTACAGAATAAGGAGTACCATTAGCACCCGCTGCTGCCGCTTCAGCTACATCTTTTTGTACTTGATCGCGATATTTTCCACTATCAAGACAAGTATTAAAGTCTGATCTAGAAACTCCAGCTTTTTCAGCAAAGACAGGTAACTGAGTCATGTCAGTTTGAACATTAACATCTCGCCCAGCAAAAATATTTTTTGAAAAAGCCCAAAAGGCATCATTACCGCCGAGTTCAGCAACACAATATGCTCCTTCAGAAATTCTTGGTGAATTCGGATGTAATTGAGCAATCGGGAATTGTCGGTAAACCCAACCAACTTTACCACCAACGCCATAATCGGCCATAACATTATTCATGGTTTCGTCAAAGATTTTACAGAAAGGGCAATCATAATCAGAATATTCCACAATCATAATCGGAGCATTAGGATTACCACGAATATGGTCGGTGCTATCAATTGGTCGCACCACATTTGATTTTGTAACTGTTGAATCAGTTGTAGCAGTTGTTTGTTCTTTGGGTGATGTTTTATTATTACCAGTAAAAAATATTGCTACAGCAATAAGAGCAAAGCCAGCTACTATAGCGAAAGGAATTGCTAATGATGAATTTGAATTTGGTTGCATAGAATTAATTAAAACATTAAATACTGAATTATTATACCATGTTGATAAGATTATAAAGTGATTATGGTATACTTTTTGTGAATATGGATTTTACCCAAGCAATCATTTTAGGGGTAGTACAAGGAATAACCGAATTTTTACCGATTTCCTCTTCTGGTCACTTAGTTTTGGTTCAGAACTTACTTCAAATAGAATCAACTGATACTTTTGCTTTTGATGCAGTTTTACATCTGGCTAGTATTATGGCCGTTGTTATTTATTTTCGTAAAGATATCTGGATTTTAATTCAGGCGCTTTTGCGTAAATTGGGTCGTCTGCCAGTGAACGAAAAGGATATTACCATGGTTTACGCACTTTTAATTGGCACTATTCCTGGTGCCTTTATCGGCTACATCTTGGAAGAAAAAATGTCAATATTGTTCAGTAATGTTCTTTTAGTGGCCAGCTTATTGTTTGCTAATGCCTGGTTTTTTATTTTTGCCGAATGGCATTATTTTAATAATCACCAAACTAATGAAATTACGATTAAGAAAGGTTTTCAGATTGGTTTATTCCAAATTGCTGCCCTTTTGCCGGGGGTCTCTCGTTCTGGAGCAACGATTGCTGGTGGAATGATTCTCGGACTGTCACGAACCGAGGCCTCTCGTTTCTCTTTTCTTTTGGCGATACCGATTATTTTGGGAGTGGGAATAAAAAAGTCACTGGACTTGATCGGGCAAACAGAAGATGTAATTTGGGGTCCAATTATGGTTGGTGCAACAATTGCTTTTATTGTGGCTATAATTGTCATTCACTACTTTCTTAAATTTATTTCTAAACACACGCTCTGGCCTTTTATTTGGTACACCATCTTAATGTCTTTATTTGTCGGTTATTTATATCTGGTGCTATAGATTTTAAATCTAATTAGTTATAGATAGTAAACACTACCATTACTAAAATAGAAGAGTATGCGTCATACCATTATCTTCTTTAATCATCCAGGTTGAAGTATCAAGGGGAATTTCTTTCTTTTTTCCACCATCTTTGAATTTAACATGACCGTGTTTGAGGGCATAATCAAAGACTTTTTTGGTGACTCTCACATCCTGTTCGCAATATTTTTTAATTTCGTCTATCTTGCCTTCTTTCCACCACTTGACTGCCTGAAGACCATTAGCGGATTTCTTGGCGCCAATGGTGGCTTCGGCTACTCCATCAAGCCGTAATCTTCTGCCTAAGGAAAGTCGAATGGATTCAAGTAGGTCAATGCTTTTTAGATTAGTTAAATCACCTGGGTAATATTTATTTAAAAGTGGAATATCAAAATGATTACTATTATATCCAACTAAGGCATCTGCTTCTTCTATGATTGGCCAAATAGTATCTAATTCATCAATCGCCACAGTGGTGTATTTATCGGTTTGGCTGTCATACAAGCTAGCGACTGAAATATCAAGGGCCGATGATTCATTTGATCCAACTTCCTCAAAAGTATTTTGGGTTTCAAGATCAAAGACAATGTAACGCATAGTGATTAGTTTAACATAAGATTATTTGAGAATATTATTTTGTAATTTCTGAAATTAATTCTTCTACAGTACCGCTAATTTCGGTGCCATCAGTCAAATTTTTGAGTTTGTATTGTTTAGTTTTAATTTCATCATCACCCAAAACTAAGACAAATTGAATAAATTGTTCGCTGGCGAGAGAGATTTTTTTACCAACCTTTTTGTTACTTAAATCAATGGTGGTTGAGATTCCGGCAGTCCTAAAAGTTTGAGCTATTTTTTCTCCTGCCAGATTGTGTTTTACCTCGGTGGGCAAAATAGCTAATCTAGACGAGGTAATATCGGTTGTCATTAAATCATGACTGATAAGGAAATTACGTAAAGCGACATCGCCAAACCCAAAACCAATCCCGGGGATTGGTTCCCCACCAAATAACTCGGTTAAATTATCATAACGGCCACCACCTAAAAGGGCACGATTATTTTCTGGATCAAGATCCATTACTTCAAATACTATGCCGGTATAGTAATCAAAACCTCGAATGATAGTTGGATCAAAAACAAGCTGGCAGTCTAGGTCGGTCATGGTGTTGATAAGGGTTAATATTTCAGTATAAGCAGGAGTGTCTTTGATTGTTTCGGGAACGACATTAATATTGTCAGCATTTAAAAATGATAAAATTACTGAGGTAGTCTCTCCAGCTATGGATTGCATTTGTCTTTTAAACTCGTCTACTTCCATTTTGTTTTTTCGGTCGGCCAAGCGGGTCACTCCGAGGCGGATTTCTTTATCTAAAGTGAGTGAATCATAAAGTGCTTCTAATAATCGGCGACTAGAAACATGGATTTCATAATGAAGTCCATTTTCCGCTCCAAAGTTTTTGAATATTTCATTCGCTAAAAGAATGATTTCAACATCTGCCGATACATCGTCAATTCCAAAAATATCACAGTTTAGTTGCCAGTGTTCACGAAGACGACCACGTTGCATTCGTTCATAGCGGAAAAGATTAGGGATGGAGTACCAGCGTACAGGGAAAGATAATTCTCGTCGTCGACCGGCTATCATTCTAGCAACCGTTGGTGTCATTTCTGGTCTTAGGGTAACAGCACGATCTCCTCGGTCGGTAAAAGAGTAAGTTTGTTCATTGACAATTTCGGTACTGGTCTTATGGCGATATAATTCAGCTGGTTCAAGAACAGAAGCATTATATTCCTGAAAGCCGAATTGTTCGGCAGTTAAGCGCCAGACTTCAAACATGTAACGTTGTTCAGCCATGTTTTCTGGGTAAAAATCTCGGACACCTTTATAAGGCTCGGTGGATAGTTTTTTATCATTCATAATAAGCAGATTGTAGGCGAGTAAGAGCTACTTGGCAAGTAAGCAAACTATTCAGTTAACCCGGCTGTTTCGCTATAAATAGTCTTTAATCTGGAATCCATGGCAGTTTGAATAATTGCTTGCAGTTCGCGGGGATGGGGAAGGAATTGGCTCTCAAAATTGTTTGAGTTAGCGCTGGCGGTCTGAGCTGTGATAGTGCCAAAATCAAGTAGAGTCGGTATAATACCACTAATCGTAATTTGAATATCCTGTAATCGTTCTAATCGAAAATTACCAACTTTACGATTAAAAAACCCATCTTGTTCAATAACGATAATTCGGCGATCAGTGACCACCCAGAGATCAAGAAAATAATTCGTCCAAACTGTCATCGCTGCCAAACTGCTCAATAATAACCATAAGGCCAAAGAAAAAATAATAAATGAAGAATTGGTAAGAAATAGTTCTCGCCAATTTTCTGGAAGTGGAGTAGCTAATAAAAACATTATAAAAAACAGTGGCAATAAAGCAAAAAGAATAACCAGTGCCAATTCCATATAAATAATAAACCAATGTTTGCGAGCAGTCGTGATAATGGTTTCTTCGTTCTCTAATTCAATTTTATCGTATAACATATTTTATCCTAAATAATAAAGAATAGGTAAATTATCATAATAAAAAGCAAGGGTAGTGTAATTACCAGAAATGTTAAATAAGTGATTTTTGTAACGGAATTATTAGTGGAGTAATTTTCCCAATGATAAAATAAAACACCAGAAAAAATAGCATAAATGGTGACGGTAAGATAAAAAGCTAATTTAGCTATAAATGTCAATGAGATAGTGATAACTGGAAACATGTTCTTACTATTATGCCATAGTAAGAACACTGAAGCGAGGGGAACCATATTGGTCGGGGTGGTTAACAATTTGAAAATTATATTGGTGGGCTAAAGAGGTGAGAGATGTTACTTGGGCTGGTTCATGTTCAATCCAGAGTTGACCAGTATGGTGCCGGAGCTTTGCTCCGGCCCCAGCGACAATCTGTTCAATAATCTCCATTCCACCTTCACCACCAAATAGCGCCAGATGTGGTTCATAAGTAGTAACATTTTTTTCAACTGTTTCAGCTTTAACATCAATATAGGGTGGGTTGGTCAAAATAAAATCAAATTGTCCAGTGATGTTTTCAAATAAGTCACTTTCTACAATCTCGCATCGTTTCTCTCTAATATCGCGATTAATCGCGATATTAGAGAGAAAGTTTTTTTCAATGGTTGGGAGATGGACGGGATCAATTTCCGCAAAAGTAATAAATACTTCAGGTACAGCTTTAGCTACAGCTACTCCAATCGCTCCACTACCGGCACATAAATCCAGAACTCTCAGATCAGCGTTTTGGTTATTTAATATCGGAGAATCAAATTTAGGAATGCTATCCCTAAATTTCTGCTGTACGGAGATTTCTTTGAGAGCTTTTTCAACCCAAAATTCAGTTTCGGCGCGCGGAATAAGGGGTTTTGTGTCTAGCCAGATTTGGCAATTAAGAAAATGGATGAAGCCAATGACGTAACCGAGTGGCACGCCCGAGGATAATTGCTCACAGTCGGCGTGGAAAGCTTCGCTTTCCACGCCCCTGTATTTCTCCTTGAGGAGCCAATTTTCGTCTCTAGTCATAATTTATACTACTGTGCCTGTAAAATCTTGCTCTGTCCAGCTTGAGATACGATTGCATAACCTTCATATACATTTGAGACTCTTTAGCAATAAGAAAAATGAAAATCGGACACGTTTTAAGAAACACTAGAGGATTTGCCAAAGCCACCGCCTCTGCTCTAAAGTGGCGAAGTATGCGCAATAAAGCTGAAGTGGAAAGAAGCTGGTACCATTCTTGAACTGATAAGGCGGTACTTCGGTACCGCCTTTTCTATGTCTATTTTATAATCTGCTATACTGGCTTTTATGCTAAATGCTCCAATGCTTGAAATTAAGAATTTGGTGAAGAGATATGGAAAAGGTAAGAAGGCAAAATTGGCAGTTGATAATATTTCTCTATCAATTCCTCGGGGATGTTTTTTTGGACTCTTGGGTCCTAATGGGGCGGGGAAGTCGACTACCATCCACTGTATTACGGGGATTGCTCAACCGACCTCCGGTCAAATCTTGATTGATGGGGTGGATGTAGTTGCTGACTACAAACTGGCACGAACAAAGGTAGGTCTTTCGCCACAGGAATTTAACGTGGATATTTTTTCCACTACTGAACAGTTGATGGATTTTATGGGAGGATTTTATGGGATTCCAGACAAGGTGCGATCCAAGTGGATTGCGGAATTAATCAAGCAATTTGATTTAGAAGAACAGCGGAATGTTAAGTTCCAGAAATTGTCTGGCGGACTAAAACGGCGGGCAATGCTCGGTCGAGCATTGGTCCACACACCGGACTTATTGATTCTTGATGAACCAACGGCTGGGGTGGATGTAGAGCAGAGACGAACCTTGTGGGCGTATCTGAAGGAATTAAATAAAGGAGGTAAAACTATTATTTTAACTTCTCATTATTTAGAGGAAATTGAATATTTGTGTAATGATATCGCGGTGATTAATCATGGGCAGATAATCTGGAATGGGACAAAGGAGGAGTTTATGATAGGTGGGAAGTCGGTCGAGGAGAAATATTTGGAATTATTAAAACAATAGTAAATATAGAATATAAAAAAGAGAAACTATAAAGTAGTACGTCTTTATCTTCAATATTCAATTTTCTTTAAAATTTATGAAAACAAACTGGATTGGACTCTATACAATGCTCCGTCGTGAAGTGAAGCGTACCTTGCGAGTGTCTACCCAGACACTAATTGCCCCGACCGTATCGGCGGCCCTTTATATTTTTATCTTCGGGACAGTAATTGGCAGTCGCATTAGTGATTTTGCTGGGGTACCCTACATTTCTTTTGTGTTCCCGGGAGTATTAATGTTGTCGGTGGTAAATGCTTCTTTTGCTAGCGCCTCGTCAGCTTTATACTTCATGCGTTTTTCTCGGAGTATTGAAGAAATACTTATTACGCCGTTCTCGTATTTTGAAATGCTGATTGGTTTGGTAGGAAGTTCAGTGATGAGAACACTGCTGGTTTCTTTTTTGATTTTGGGAGTTGGTCTGATATTTGGTGCTGTGCAACTCGTGTCACCTTTTATGTTTATCTTTTATACGGTGGCAATTGCTGCTATTTTTGCCATGCTGGGTATTATTGTGGCCTTATGGGCTGAGAGTTTTGAACAGTTACAGGTGCTCAATACTTTTGTCATTACACCACTTACTTATCTCGGGGGTATATTTTATTCCATCACGATGTTGCCACCCTTGGTTGCTAAAATGACTGTCCTAAATCCCTTCTTTTATTTTGTTGATGGGATTAGAAGTTCAATGATTGGTTATAGTGAAGCGAATTTCACTGTCGGTCTGATAATTATTATTGGCTTGGTTTTTGGTCTGGGATTTTTGGTAACAAAGTTGTTTAAGTGGGGGTGGAAGATTAGAAGTTAGAATAATAATTAAAGATTTGTTAAAGGGTATGCACATCAATAAGGTCCACTTTTAAATAGTAGCTGTTATACTTTAGAGAGTATGAAAAGAAATGCAAAAATGTATGAAACAGTGGCGGCTTTAATGACGCCCGGAAAAGGAATTTTAGCAGCTGATGAAAGTAATAATACTGCTGGCAAACGCCTAGAAATGGTGCATTTGCCAAACAAGCCAGAAAATCGTCAAGATTTTCGTGAGCTTTTATTCACTGCGCCAGAAATTGAAAAATATTTATCGGGAGTAATTATGTATGATTCTTCAATCAAAAATTTTACTGATGATGGCACTCCATTCCCTGATGTACTTTTGGCTAAAGGTATTTTGCCTGGTATTAAAGTTGATATGGGTACCAAGGAATTAGATGGTTTTCGGGGTGAGGTGGTGACTCAAGGTCTTGATAATCTTGAAGAACGATTTAATGAGTATTATGACTTAGGGGCACGATTTGCTAAATGGCGAGCTGTAATATTAATTGATGATGATACACCAACTGATGAGGCAATTGAAATTAATGCAGTAATGTTGGCACGATATGCCCAAATAGCCCAGAGAGTAGGAATTGTACCAATAGTAGAACCAGAAGTTCTTTTTGCTGGTGATCACGATATTATCCGAGCGGAAATGGTAACAACTAAAACCTTGCATATTTTGTTCCAAACCTTAATGAAATATAAAATTGATCTTAGCGCCTTGATACTAAAAACATCCATGGTATTAGCTGGTGATATGAATACGGAGCAATCGTCTTCTTCTCAAGTGGCCAACGCCACTTTACGTACTTTTCATATGTCGGTACCACACGAAGTTGGTGGAATTGTCTTTTTGTCTGGTGGTCAGATACCTAAACGTGCTACCGAAAATCTAAATGCTATTGCCCAAATGGGTAGCCAACCCTGGCCAATTACTTTTTCTTATTCTCGTGCCATTGAGGAGCCGTTTTTGACAACCTGGCAAGGAAAACCGGAAAATGCGAAGGAGGCCCAAAAAATGCTATTACACGTTTGTCAGATGAATAGTTTGGCACAACAGGGTAAATATGATGCCAGTAAAGATTCAAATTTAAAATAAAAGGATCAAAAAATTAGAAACTCAACAAAAAATAAAACACTATTTCAAATAGTGTTTTATTTTTTGTTGAGTTTTAGGGGTGCTATTTCTTTTGCTTATAAACAGTATGCTTTTTGGCAACAGGATTGAATTTTTTAGTTTCGTATTTTTTGGTTGGGTCTTTTTTTACCTTATTATTAAAACGAGTATAATAAACATGACCCTTGCCAACTCCTTTTTCATCTCCAACGGAAACTAATTTGATAAGTAAATCTTGTGACATATTGGTGAAGATTGTATCAGAAAAGGTAATTACAGTCAATTTTTTGGGAAAAATAATACATTATAAACAGAAAAAAAGTTTAAGTTTCATTTTTAGGGTTTTCAATGTGTTATCATTGGCCTGTCCGTGGAATATTTTTCGTTATTAACGGCATTTTTTACATGAGAGTTCTTACTTTTGGCTGGGATTTTCCGCCGTCGCGTAATGGTGGTCTTGGGGTAGCTTGTTTCGGTTTAACCCGTGAGCTTTCGCGCGACGGAGTGGAGGTCATTTTTGTTCTCCCTAAAAAACAGGACACTATCGGATCACCTCGTTTTGTTTTTGCTGATACGGAAAGGAAAATTAATTTATATGCCAAGGTTTATGAAATTGCATCGTCTCTTATTCCTTATCATAGTTCGGATAATCTAGTTCAAAGTTTAGTATCTTACGATGCAATTGGTTGTCCGGTTCATAAGACTCGTACCATTCTTGAAGAAATACATCGTTATGCGCAACAGGCGGCAGCGATTGCTCAAGAGGAGAAATTTGACGTTATTCATGCTCATGATTGGACTTCATATTTAGCTGGAGTAGCAGCTAAAGTAGCCAGTGGCAAACCACTAATTTTGCATGTTCATGCTACTTCTTTTGATCAAGCAGCTGGTAATAATGTTGATTCTGAAATGTTTAAGATAGAGTGCGAAGGATTTACCCAAGCTGATCAAATAGTGACAGTTAGTCAATTTACTAAAAACATTTTAATTGAAAAACATGGCGTGCCAGCTGACAAAATACAGGTGGTGCATAACGGTTGCGATAACGCACCAGTTCCAAGATACGAACCAGTCCTTAAAGAATTAAAAGCTCAAGGTAAAAAAATAGTTTTGTATCATGGACGAATTACTATTCAGAAAGGGGTGGACTATTTTGTTCGGGCGGCGCGAATGGTAATAGATGTTGACCCCAATGTGGTTTTCGTTATTTCTGGCTGGGGTGACATGCAAAATCAAATAGTAGAGCAGGTAGGTAAAATGGGACTTTCTGGACAGGTTATTTTTGCCGGTGCGCTATGGGAAGAAGAACGCGATCGGATGTATCAAACTGCTGATTTAGTGGTTATGCCTTCTGTTTCAGAACCATTTGGATTAGTTCCATTGGAAGCTATTTTACATGGCGCTCCTTCGCTAGTTTCAAAACAATCAGGTGTAGTTGAGGTTATGACTCATGTCCTTAAGGTTGATTTTTGGGATGTTGAAGAAATGGCCAATCAAATTTTAGCTGTGCTTCGTTACGAGGCCTTGGGTAAACAGCTTAGAGAATACGGAAGACAGGAAATTAATCGTCTTTCTTGGAGCGAAGCGGCCAAAAAAATCTACCAACTTTATAGAAATCTAGTAAACTACATTCACTCTTAATTATGCTTACTGTTTGTCCTTATTTTCATGTTCATCAGCCCTATCGGGTTAAACGCTATCGGGTATTTGATATTGGTAATGATAATCAATATTTTAATGACAATAGCGCCAGCGATTTGAACAATAGTCGTATCATTAATAAAGTGGCTGATAAATCTTATCGTCCTACTAATAAAATCTTAAAGGAATTGTTGGAGACTTATCCCGATTTTCGTTTTGCTCTATCATTCTCTGGTACTGTCCTTGATCAGTTTGAGGCCTATGCACCAGATGTGTTAGAATCCTTTCAAGCACTGGTGGCGACAGGCAGGGTAGAGGTACTAGCAGATACCTATTATCATTCATTAGCTTTTTTTTATTCTCTACCAGAGTTTGAACGTCAAGTAGCTATGCATGCACGGCGGATTAAAGAACTCTTTTCGGTTACGCCTCGGGTATTTAGAAATACTGAATTGTCCTATCGTAATGATCTGGCTAAATGGTGTGAAGATAATGGATATTTGGGAATTATGGCCGAAGGCTGGGATAAATATCTTGGTTGGCGTAGTCCAAACTTTGTTTATCAACCCGCTGGCTGTAGTAAAATCAAAGTTTTGTTAAAAAATTATAAGCTGTCTGATGACGTGGCTTTTCGGTTTGGTAATCGGGGTTGGGCTAGTTTTCCACTTTCGGCGGACACTTTTGGAAATTGGATAAATGCTCATCATGGTGATGGACAAACTATTAATTTATTTATGGATTATGAAACCTTTGGTGAACATCAATGGGAGGACACCGGCATTTTTGATTTTTTACGCGCTTTACCTAAAGTGATTTTACGACGAGCTGATACCAGTTTTAAAACTCCGACGGAAACTATCTTGGCTTATGACTCAGTGGGAACATACGATGTGCCGGATATTCTTACCTGGGCTGATACAGATAGGGATCTGACGGCCTGGAATGGTAATGATATCCAACGTGATGCTCTTGCTAAAATATATAAAATGGAAGATGATGTTTTAAAGACGGAAGAAATAGATTTGATTGAGTCATGGCGCAAGCTCCAGACTTCTGATCATTTCTATTACATGTGTACCAAATGGTCACAAGATGGTGATGTGCACGCTTACTTCAGTCCGTACCATTCACCTTATGATGCGTATATTGCTTTCATGAATGCTTTAAGTGATTTACAATTGAGGGTGCAGTATGCATTGAAGGCAAAAGTGGCAATGGCAGAAAAAGAAGCAGTAGTGACAATCCATTTATCCTTTAAAATGCGTTTACTGGCTTGGTGGCGAAGACTTTATTCCACCTCAAGTTTTTTTAGTAAAAAAATTGGAAAAAAATAATATGTTCTTAAATTTTATGAAAAAGATATCATCAGTTAAAGTACCAGTAGTAATCAAACCTACCAAAGCAAAATCAGTGCCGAAAAAGACGCGTGCCAAATTAATTACTCCACCCCAAAAAATAACCAAACCAGTCTCTGTAAAAAAAGCATCAGTAAAAAAAGTGGCTAAGAAAAAAGTTGCCACAAAATCATCAGAAACTAAAAAAACTTTAGTGAAATCTGTTAATAAGAAATCACTAATACAGGCATCAGATGAAAAGTCATTTTGGGTTAGTGACGGTCAAATCTTAAATAATTTATTGGCTTTAGCAAATTCATTTGAAAAGATGGATAAATTGATTTATCAACATCATGCCAACTCTACCCAAAACGACTTTGCTGATTGGGTAGAAACTGTTTTATGTGATGATGACTGTGCTACTGCTTTGCGAAAGGCAAAAACTCCTAAAACTGCTAATAGAATCGTGACTGAACACCTTAAGTTTTACATTATTTAATTTATGGCTCGCGCGATTACTCTCGGGAATGGAAATCTGCTAGTAGGGATGGACTATCGCGGACAAGTACGGGATTTATATTTTCCGATGGTTGGTCAAACCAACCATGTTAGTGGCGCTAGTGGTATTTTCTTACATCGGATTGGTGTATTTGTGGATGAAAAAATGTATTGGTTGGATGACCCTGTTTGGGAGATCACTGTCGGCGCAACTGGGGATAGTGTGATTGGCGGTTTTTTAGCGATTAGTGAAAGTTTGGGTATTTCACTCCAAAGTAGAGATGCAGTTCACAATGAAAATAATATCTTTTTGCGTAATTTTACTATCACCAACACTAGTACGCAAAAACGTCAGATTAAAATATTTTTTTCACAACAGTTTAGAATTGCTGAATCACGACGGGGGGATACAGCTTTTTATGATCCTAGGGTGGGTGCAATTATTCATTACAAAGGCAAAGACACTTTTTTAATTAATGCCACCAAGAACGGTATACAGTTTACTGAATACAACGTTGGATTATTTGGTATTGAAGGAAAGGAAGGAACTTATCTTGATGCTGAAGATGGTAGATTGGAAAAAAATCCGATTGAACACGGCTCGGTTGATTCGGTAATTGGTTTTACTTGTGAATTTGATAAAAACGGTTACGACGAGATTTCTTATTGGATTGCTTGTGGCTCATCAATTCCGGAAGTGCATGATCTTGATGCCTATATTCTACGAGAAACACCATTGCGCTTGATTGAGTCAACCGATGATTATTGGCAGGCCTGGCTCAGTAAAGTAGATCGTGATTTGTCACCCTTGTCTCCAGCTCTGCAGACATTGTATCGGCGTTCCTTAATTACCATTAGAGTCCACGCCGATAATCGTGGTGGAATAATTGCTTCAAGCGATACCGATATGTTGCATCATGGTAGAGATACTTATAGTTATGTTTGGCCCCGAGATGGTGCCTTGATAGCCAACTCCTTAGATAGAGCTGGTTATCCAGAGGTGGCGGAAAGATTTTTTTCCTTTATTGCTCAATGTCGGGAACCAGCTGGATATTTGATGCATAAATATCTTACCGATGGTTCTCTGGGTAGTTCCTGGCATCCTTGGTTACAAAAGGGAATAGCAAAATTACCAATTCAAGAAGATGAAACCGCCACTGTTTTATATATGTTATGGCAACATTATGAAATTGACCGTAATTTAGAATTTATTGAATCCCTCTATAATTCATTTATTGAACCTGCGGCCAAATTTTTAGGTGATTATATTGAATCTACTACCGGTTTACCACAAGCTTCATATGATTTATGGGAGGAAAAATACGGAACATCAACTTATACTTCTGCTTCTGTTTATGGCGCTCTCATTGTTTCTGCTAGATTTGCCAATCTGTTAGGAAAAGAAAATGATGCGCGTACGTATTTGGCAATTGCCCAACGCTTGCAAAGTGCCATTTTAGAACACCTATATGATTCAGATTTAAAAATGTTTGTGAAGCAAGTTATTCATAATGAGGATGGTGATTTAGAATATGACCGAACCATTGATGCCAGTAGTTTTTATGGCATTATCTTTTTTGAAGTTTTGGATATTGATGATGAGAGAATTAAAGATTCATTTTCTACTATTGAAAAAACCATTCAGGTGGCTGGTGATAGTCATGGCTTTGTTCGTTATCAAAACGATGCTTATTACATGATGCAGGACGCTGACTCTCCGAATCCGTGGGTGATTACAACGCTTTGGATGGCCCAGTACTATATTAAAAAAGCCACTAAATCAGCGGATTTAAAACCGGCCTTTGATTTATTAAACTGGACAGCTTCGCACGCTTCGTCAACTAATGTTTTGGCGGAACAGATGCATCCGCATACACGCAAGCATCTATCTACTTCTCCGCTGATATGGAGCCATGCTGAATATGTTTTGGCGGTTAATGCCTATTTAGACAAATTAATTGAATTACAGGATATTAAAAATACTGCTTCCAAAAACCAAAGTTTTTAGTAAGAGGTAAATAAGTACCGATCCGCAAACGATGAATATGATAAGCGAGGCCAGTGGTGCCAATTTCCATTCCGATTATTTCAGCAAGGGTACGCATATAGGTGCCAGAGCTACAAATGCAGGTGAAGTTGGCTATAGTAAAAGTGTCGGTAGCGGTGCCATTTTCAATGAAGCGTTTCCAGTCAGCACGGATATGGACACGCCTAAAGTCGTTACCAAGGGCCTTGCTGGCATCAGTAACTTCAGGGATGGTTTCAATTTTTTGACTGACTTCAGAATAAATCTCTGTTCTAGTTTTTTGCACAATTTGTTTAACTTTTAATGAGTAGATTCTAGAATGTTTAGTGGGTATGGTAATTTCGTTCAATCTTCCTTCCACTGCCCAGACATGAAGTGGTTTTCCTAAAACTGTTTTGGCAGAAAATTTTGGATAGGGAAGTTCAATGTCACCGATTAGGTTGTGAGTAATTTTTTTGATTTTTGATTTATCAATTTTTAATGCCCCGGTTTCCTTTATTAGACCGAGGACATCACCGGTATCAGAACCAACACCAAACAGAATTGAAAATTTATATTCTTTATCTAAACCGTGATATTTTTCCTGTATCTTACATTCATTTCCAATCAAAATTAATAGTTTTCCAGAAGCCATCGGATCTAAACGTCCAGCATAAGCGAGCGCAACATCCGCCAATTGCGGATGTTGCGCTCTCCACTCTTCAGCGCACTGTAACGGTGTTTGCCCAACCTCTTTTTCTAAAACTACATACTTTTGCATAAGACCACTTTATCATAAAAAGAAAAGGGCGGTCCGGAGAGACCGCCCGCATCCAACATTTTCATAATCAAGATGATACAGAA
>Ga0210013_1000388_pt1 | contig 35669 bp, 29 predicted proteins | sample CryGeymeta201506_FD_185553 | JGI IMG/M metagenome (GOLD analysis project Ga0210013, IMG submission 185553) | Groundwater microbial communities from Crystal Geyser aquifers in Utah, USA - Crystal Geyser metaG 2015-06 (SPAdes) (version 2) | ecosystem: Environmental > Aquatic > Deep subsurface >...
GGTCGTGGTAGGCCAACAGATGGCCGCTGGCACGCAAAGCATTCACCGCTTTGACCAGCTTGAACAGGTCTTGCGGGCTATCCAAATCCGGCACGGTGTCGCCCATCTGCCCCAGCGTTTGCGCCAGAATGCTTCCACCCATGCGGTGTTGGCCGTGCCCCAGGTCGATCAGGATCAGCGCGGTTTCTTCGGCTGCATTCAATTGCGGGGTCAGCGTGCCGCGCACATCCGCCAACGTGGCAAAGGCGGTCACGATCAGCGACACCGGCGAGGTGACCTTTTTATCAACGCCCGCCTCGTCTTTCCACTGCGTGCGCATCGACAGCGAATCTTTGCCGACCGGAATCGAAATGCCCAAGGCCGGGCACAGTTCCAGCCCGACGGCTTTCACGGTCTCATACAGTGCGGCGTCTTCGCCCGGATCGCCGCAAGCGGCCATCCAGTTGGCGCTGAGCTTGACGCGGTCCAGCTCGATGGGTGCAGCCAGCAGGTTGGTGATGGCCTCGGCCACCGCCATGCGGCCACTTGCAGCGGCGTTCACGGTGGCCAGCGGCGTGCGTTCGCCAATCGCCATGGCTTCGCCGGCAAAGCCTTTGAAGTCGGCCAGTGTCACGGCGCAGTCAGCCACCGGCACTTGCCAGGGCCCCACCATCTGGTCGCGGTGCGTGAGGCCACCGACGGTGCGGTCGCCGATGGTGACAAGGAAGCGCTTGGAGGCCACCGTGGGGTGGGCCAGCACGTTGATGGCGGCTTGCTGCAAGTCGACACCGGTCAGGTTGAGCGGGGCAAATTCGCGCTTGAGAGACTTCACATCGCGGTGCATTTTGGGCGGTTTGCCCAGCAGCACGTTCATCGGCATGTCTACCGCCACCCCCACGCTTGTCATTGCGTGTACTGCGCTGTCCAGGTCGACCTCACCCACCACCAGCTGACGTTCAACGGTTGCGACACCGACCACCGCAAACGGGCAGCGTTCGCGTTCGCACAAGGCCTTGAACTGCGCCAAAGACTCGGGTGCAATCGCCAGCACGTAACGCTCCTGGCTTTCGTTAGACCAGATTTCTTTGGGGGCCAGGCCGGATTCTTCCAGCGGCACGCTGCGCAGATCAAACAGCGCGCCACGCCCGGCATCGTTGGTCAGCTCGGGGAAGGCGTTGGACAGGCCGCCCGCGCCCACGTCGTGAATCGCCAGAATAGGGTTTCCGCTACCGCAGGGGCCGCCAGCTTTGCCTTGCAACCAGCATTGGTTGATGACCTCTTGCGCCCGGCGCTCAATCTCGGGGTTGCCGCGCTGCACCGAGTCAAAGTCCAGGTGCGCCGCATTGGCCCCCGTGGTCATGGAACTGGCCGCGCCGCCGCCCATGCCAATGCGCATGCCCGGGCCACCCAACTGGATCAACAAGGTGCCCGCCGGAAACTGGATTTTGTGCGTCTGGCTGTCGTCAATCACGCCCAGGCCGCCGGCCAGCATGATGGGCTTGTGGTAGCCGCGCTGCTCGGTCTGCTCGACCGCAGTGCCACTGGCATCGGTGATCTGGTAACTCAGGCTTTGTTCGTATTCCCGAAAGTACCCCAGCAAATTGGGTCGGCCAAACTCGTTGTTGAACGCCGCCCCACCCAGCGGCCCTTCGATCATGATCTGCAGCGGACTGGCAATGTGCCCTGGCTTCCCATAAATTGGGGTCAGATTCCAATTATTTTCAGAATCTTGATTTTGCGGATTAATTGGAATCTGACCCCAATTAATTTGCGAGACGCTGAAGCCCGTCAGGCCGGCCTTGGGTTTGGAGCCGCGGCCGGTGGCGCCTTCGTCGCGGATTTCGCCGCCTGCACCGGTGGCTGCGCCAGGGAAAGGCGAGATCGCGGTGGGGTGGTTATGGGTTTCCACCTTCATCAGAATGTGTTGCAGAGCACTTTCTTTTTGATAGCTGCTTGCGCTTATTCCATAAGGTCTAGAAGCCGATTTTGCACTAAACCGCTCGACCTGGCTACCGACCATCACCGAGGCGTTGTCCGAGTACGCTACCAGCATGTGCTGGGGGTGGGTCTGGTGCGTGTGGCGAATCATGCCAAACAGGCTGTGCGGCTGCGCTGCGCCGTCGATGGTGAACTCGGCGTTGAAGATTTTGTGACGGCAATGTTCGCTGTTGGCCTGGGCAAACATCATCAGTTCCACGTCGGTGGGGTTGCGCTTGAGTTGGGTGAAGGCGTTGACCAGGTAGTCAATTTCATCGGCGGCCAGCGCCAGGCCGAACTCGGTGTTAGCCGCCAGCAGCGCGGCTTTGCCGCCACCCAGCACGTCCACATGCGCCATCGGTGTGGCGGGCAGTTCTTCAAAAAGCTTGGCGGCCTGGGCGCGCTCAAACATCACGCTCTCGGTCATGCGGTCGTGCAGCAACGCGGCCATTTGCGCCAGTTGGTCGGCGCTGAGCGTGGGCTTGGACAACAAGCCGCTTTTCAGGGTGATGTGGTACTCCACCACACGCTCGACACGGTGAATGGCCAGACCGCAGTTGTGTGCAATATCGGTGGCTTTGGAGGCCCACGGTGACACAGTACCCAGCCGCGGCGCGACCACAATCAGTGCGCCATCCGTGGGGCCGGTGTAGGGGTCGCCATAGGTCAGCAGCGCAGTCAGCTGGTCTTGCAGCGCCGCTGTCATGGCCTGGTCGGTGGCCGCCAGATGCACATAGCGCGCGGCAATGCCGCTGACCCTGTCATGCACCGCTTGCAGCGCGGGCAGCAGTTGTTGGACACGGAAGACGCTGAGGGCACTGCCGCCCTCGAATGGGGTGAGATGCAAGGTCACGTTGGGGCCTGATGGTGAGAACTGAGGAGTGGAAAGCGGTTGACGGCACCAGCGCTGACTGGGCCAGTGCAATGGAGTCCGATTTTACCCGTGGCTGACCCGGCCAAAGGTCAGAAAACGGCCCGACCCTGCTCCGCACGGTGTCAAGCTGCATCGTCAGGCGCCTTGTCACCCAAGCGCACGCGAAATTGTTCCAGTTTGGCGGCGTCGTCTTGCCCCTCGCCCTAGCCCAGAAAGCGGGCGTAGCGCGAATGCGCCCCAGCATCTTGCGCGCATGCTTGATAGGGCAAAAATACACTTCAGTGCGGCGCACGTTGGCGTTGAGGCAGCAGTGCCTGCAGGGACTGCACCTGCTGCTCCAACTGGGCGATGCGGTCCAGCTGGCCCAGCATCATGGCCACGGTGAACAAGTCCAGGTCAAAGTCCAGGCGCATCTTGGCCACTGTGCGCAGGGGCATCACCCAGTGGGCGCTGAACACCCGCTCTGACGCAACGCCGTCCAGCGGCGTCAGGGCCTTGTAGTCCACCAGTTCATCCAACTCTGTCGCCGTCAGGCCGCAGCACTCGGCCAGCTCGGTCAGGCTGATGCTGGCTCGGACATCCAGGTTGAGCCATTCGGTTTGTTCGTCAAACATGCGCCTTCTCCTTGAACGCATTCGCCCGTGGATTGAATGCTGAAACTTTGGCCAGTTCCTGGTACAGCTCGCGTTCACGCTCGGTCAGCGTCGCTGGCACGTCAATATGAACAATCGCATACAAGTCGCTCTTGTCTGCTGCCAGCCCACGCCCGCGCAGGCGCAACTTGCGCCCGGCGCGCGTGCCTGCAGGCACCGTCAGCAGCACCGCGCCGTCCAACGTCGGCACTTGCACCTCGGCTCCCAAAGCCGCTTCCCAGGGAGCCAGCAGCAGGTCAAAGTACAGGTCGTGGTGGTCGGGGCGAAACACCGCATGTGGGGCCAGGTTGATATGCAGGTAGATGTCACCATCGACCCCGCCCTGCATGCCCTTGCCCCCTTTGCCGCGCAGGCGCAGCTTCTGATCTTGGCACGCCCCGGGTGGAATCGTCACTTGCAACGTGCGTTCGCCCTGCGCGTCGGCCAGCGTCAAATTCATGCTGCTGCCCCGGCGCGCGTCTTCCAGCGTGAGGCTGACGCTGGTTTCAAAGTCGCGGCCCTTGATCGGCATGGCATGCCTGCGTCCACTGCCTGCCCCACCGGTTTGCCCACGCCCCATGGCGGCCAGCAGATCTGCCAGGTCAATGTCTTCAAACGATGCCCCGCCCGGGGCAAAGTCTTGCTGCCATTGCGGCGGCGGTTTGAATTCAGCCCCTGTGGGCGGGTGGCCCAGCTCGTCATAAGCCGCGCGTTTGGTCGTGTCTTTGAGGGTAGCGTAAGCCTCGGCCGCTTCTTTGAAGCGAGCCTCGGCATCGGGCGATTTGGACACATCCGGGTGGTAAGTGCGCGCCAGTTTGCGGTAGGCCTTCTTGATCTCGTCCAGGTCGGCGCTGCGGGGTACACCCAAGATAGCGTAGTAGTCTTTGTATTTCATGATGCGGCCAGTGTGAGAACTTCAAGACATCCATGTATTGCGCTGGCGCAAGTCAGGCCAACATGCATGTTGAAATTTGCCGCAAAGAACAAACACGGTCACGCGCAGTCGCCTGCAGCGCAACCCGTCACGTCGGCACCGCAGAAAACCCGTACAAGCGCTCGGGCGGCAGCCGCTTGAGCAGGACTTTATCGACCGCATTGCCCACAATTGCAAAACCCGCCTCCCCGCTGTCACGACGCAAGGTCTTGGTCACCGGGCGACCCGTCGTGTCGGTGATCACCGCGACGATCGGCGCTTTGGCATTGCTGGTGCGTTGCACGACGATGCCCAACTCGCCGCTGGCAAGCTTCACAAAGTCTCCCGGGGGATAGATGCCAAACTGCTTGATGACGGCAGTCGACATGGGCCCACCCTGGTCCTCGCGATACAACTGCCGGATGGCCTCCTGCGGCGTCAACGCGTCGCGAAGCGCGCGCGGGCTGATCTTGGCCGTGAAGACATCGCATACGCACAAGGCAAGAGCCAGCTCGCTAGGGTTGGTGCAGCCAGCGGGGTAGCCGCTGCCGTCGACATGTTCGTGATGCTGGGCGATGGCGGTCAACCAATCCGAATCGCTCACGCCCAGTGCTGTCAGCAGCGCCACGGTTTGTTCTGGATGCGCCAGAATTTCCTTCTTCTGAGCATCTTTCACCGGCACATCTTGCGCGGCCATTTGCCCCTGCAGCTCCATGATCGTCAGATTCATGGTTAAGGTAGCCTTGAGCAAACTCATCAGGCGCGGTTGCGGCCAACGTAAATGACGCGCCAACAAGACACAGAGCACCGCGGCATGGATAGCATGGTTGTAGCCATAATAAAAAAGCGGCTGCGTTTCCTGACGGACAGCGCGGTAGATGCCCACGTCCACATTGCAGTCAAGCAGCGTCAGCAGATGACTGGCATAAGCGTCAAATTTAGGCATGAAATCCGGGTTGGCTTGCGGGTGCTGGCACAGGGTACGCAGCGCCTCGGCTTCTTTTTCCCACAGGCCAAACAGGTTCGGCGGGGCAACCACCTTGGGTGCTCGTGGCGGCGCGTCCGCCTCGGCGGCAGCGCGCACTTCTTCGATATCGACGAAGGCGCCGCGCTCAAGCAGTTCGTCAAGCTGGCGCTCATCGCCAAGGACGTAGCCCTTGGCCAGTAACAACTTGCCCTGTTCGTCGCGCACACTCCACGGCAGTGGTGCGCCGATGTGCACCTTGGAGCGGGGGAGGCGAAGAACCTGCATGGCGCTCATTCTATGCAGGGCTTGGCCCAACGCCAAATCTGGCCAGAAGCGTCAAACCTACAATCCGCGCTCTTCTTCCCTGCCACCGCATGAACGAACCAAACTCCGCCCCAACCGAGGCCACCACGCCAGTGCGCCGCCCGATCAAGAGCTTTGTCAAACGCACCGGCCGCACCACCAGCGGCCAGACCAAAGCGCTGGAAGAGCTCGGACCCCATTTTCTTCTGCCGTACCAGGAAGTTACTCTTGATTTAGTAGCTGCTTTCACAGACATAACCTGCACTAGAGGCCAAAATGATGCACAACATCCGGTGGTGCTGGAAATCGGATTTGGTATGGGCGAGGCCACCGCGTGCATTGCTTCGCTGCTGCCAGACACCCATTTTTTGTGCTGTGAGGTGCACAACCCTGGCGTGGGGGCGCTGCTCAAGCGCATTGGTGAGCAGAACCTGACCAACATCCGCATCTGCGCGCATGACGCGGTCGAAGTCATTAACCACATGCTGCCTGAGCAAAGCCTGGACGGCGTGCACATCTTTTTCCCCGACCCGTGGCACAAGGCGCGCCACAACAAGCGCCGCCTGATCCAGGCGCCGCTAGTGGCCAAGTTGGCCGCGCGCCTGAAGTTGGGGGCGTACATCCACTGTGCCACCGACTGGCAGGAATACGCCGAGCAGATTCTGCAGGTGCTGAGCGCCGAGCCGCTGCTGAAAAACACCGCTCTGCCCGCGTACCCCGAGCTGCGCGGCTATGCGCCCAAGCCGCATTACCGCCCGCTCACCAAGTTTGAAAACCGCGGCCTCAAACTCGGCCACGGCGTCTGGGACATTGTGTTTGAGCGCATCTAAACCGCCCACGCGCGACGGTGTCGGCCCGAGTTGCGTCGGCCTGCCCAGCGGACCGTGGCCGACGCTGATCGATTTTTTGGCCGAACGCTTTCCCAACGTCACACGCCAGACCTGGCTGGAGCGGCTCCGCCGTGGCGACGTGATCGATGAAGCCGGGCAGCCTCTCACGTTGCAACAGGCAAGCCTTGCCCCCTACCCCGCCAACACGCGTCTGTACTACTACCGCGAGGTGCCGCACGAGCGGCTCATTGCATTTGACGAGGTGGTGCTGCACCAGGACGAGCATTTGCTGGTGGTCGACAAGCCGCATTTTTTGCCGGTGGTGCCCTCGGGTGGCTACCTGACTGAGACCGTGCTGGTGCGCCTCAAACGCAAGCTGGGGCTCAACGATCTGGTGCCGATCCACCGCATCGACCGCGACACTGCCGGACTGGTGCTGTTCTCCAAACAACCCGCCACACGCGCGGCCTACAGCGCGCTGTTTGCCGGTCATCGGGTGCACAAAACCTACCAAGCGATCGCGCCCTGGCGCAGCGATATTGTCTTTCCATTGACGCGCCAAAGCCGCATCAAAGAGGCCGGCCACTTCATGCTGCAGCACGAGTTGCCGGGGGAGGTCAACGCCATCACCCACATTGACGTGCTGGCGGTGCGCGGTGACTTGGCGCGCTACCAACTCAAACCGGTCACCGGCCAGCGCCACCAGTTGCGCGTGCAGATGCTGGCCTTGGGTCTGCCGATTTTGAACGACGGCCTGTACCCCACACTCACGCCCGAAGGCCAGATTGACTACGCCAAGCCGCTGCAACTGCTGGCCAAAGAACTCGAATTTACCGACCCGGTGAGCGGCCAAACGCAGCATTTCGTGAGCCAGCGCCAACTGATGTTTGAGTGAAGCACACGCCAACTGGCAACCCACACCGCCAGGCGCGGTGATTGGGCCATGTGACCGGGCTTTGGGGTGCAAGGCGCGCGCCGACAGTCGCAGGCCGAACGCACACTCTGTTTCGCGCGTGATTGCAACCCAAAACCGCATGCACATGGCCCGGTCGCCGCGCCGGGTTTGACACGAAGCGGTTGAACCCACGACGCACACCGGGTATCCCACTACGCGAACGTCTACCCGCCAAACACCAATAGAATGAGATCGCAATCAAACACCCCAAACCAGCAACGCCCAAGCGGAGACCCCATGATTCTTGAACTCGCCGACTTTGCCATCCTGCCCGGCCAAAACGCCGCTTTTGAAGAGGCCGTCCAGCGCGGCCTGGACACCCTCATTTCCCACGCCAAAGGCTTTAAAGGCTTCAAGGTCAACCGCTGCATTGAAAACCCCAACCGCTACGTGCTGCAGATTTTCTGGACCACACTGGAAGACCACACCGTGGGCTTTCGCGAGTCAGCCGCGTTCACCCAGTGGCGCGCCATCGTTGGCCCGTTTTTTGCCAGCGCCCCGGTGGTGCAGCACTTTGACCTGCTCGCCAAATCGCCCAGCCCCAAGCGTTAAACACCATGACCTACGTTTTTAACCCCGCGCCCACGGCTGCGGTGCCCGTGGTGGGCAGCACAGACCGCTTTCCGGTGCACCGCATCTACTGCGTTGGCCGCAACTACGCCGAGCACGCGCAAGAGATGGGCCACACCGGCCGCGAGCCGCCATTTTTCTTCATGAAACCCGCCGACGCGGTGGTGGTGGTTGATGCCGGCCTGACAGTGACCCTGCCCTACCCCAGCCTCACGCGCAATCTGCATCATGAAATTGAACTGGTGGTGGCCATCGGCACCGGCGGCCAGGCCATCCCCGTGGGTCAGGCGCTGGGCCATGTGTTTGGCTACGCCGTCGGCCTGGACATGACCCGGCGCGACCTGCAAAACGAAATGAAGCAACAGGGTCGCCCGTGGTGCATCGGCAAAGGTTTTGACCATTCCGCGCCGATTGGCCCAATCACCCCCACCGCTGCCGTGCCCGCCATCATGACAGCCGACATCAGCCTCAAGGTCAACAACAAACTGCGTCAGCAAAGCCAGATCAGCCAGCTGATCTGGAGCGTGGCCGAGACCATTGCCCAGCTCTCCAACGCCTGGACGCTGCAACCCGGCGACCTGATCTACACCGGCACGCCAGCGGGTGTCGGCTCGGTCGTCAGCGGCGACGTGCTGTCGGGCAGCATCACTGGGCTGACCCCGATTGCGCTGCAAGTGCGCTAAACCACCCTGACCCACGAACCCATGCACCGCCCGCCCATCAAGCATTGCAAAAACTGCGGCACCGCCGTGGTCTACCGCGTACCCGACGACGGCGACACCAAGGCGCGCGCCGTCTGCCCGGCCTGCCAGACCATCCACTACGAAAACCCGCTCAATGTGGTGGGCACGATTCCGATGTGGGGCGACAAGGTGCTGCTGTGCAAGCGCAACATCGAACCGCGTTACGGCAAGTGGACGCTGCCTGCAGGTTTTATGGAACTGAACGAAACCGTGGCCGAAGGCGCGGCGCGCGAAACCGTTGAAGAAGCTGGCGCGCAGTTTGAAATGGGCGATTTTTATGCGCTGGTCAACGTCACCCGCGTCGGCCAGGTGCATCTGTTTTATCGCGCCACACTGCTCAGCGACCAGTTTGAACCAGGCTTTGAGACGATCGAGGCACGGCTGTTTTCCGAGGACGAAATTCCCTGGGAAGAAATGGCCTTCAGAACCGTATCCGCAACGCTCAAACGCTTTTTTGCCGACCGCCGTGCCGGGCGTTACCTGACGCATGTTTTCGATGTCGCCTGAGCTGCTGGCCCAAGCCTCATGCTGCCCTGCTACGTCCTGCTTGACCTGGAAACCACCGGCGGCAACGCGCTGCGCGACCGCATCACCGAAATCGCCGCGGTGCGCGTTGAGCACGGCAAAGAGGTGGCGCGCTGGAGCACGCTGGTCAACCCCGGCGTGTCCATCTCCGGCTTCATTGAGCAGCTCACCGGCATCAGCAATGCGCTGGTGGCCGATGCCCCCACTTTTGACGCGGTGGCGCAGCAGCTGTTAAAGCTGCTCGACGGTGCGGTGCTGGTTGCGCACAACGTGCGCTTTGACCACGGTTTCTTGCTCAACGAATTGGCCCGCATGGACGTGGCGCTGCGCACCAAAACCCTGTGCACGGTGCGCCTGTCGCGCCTGCTGTACCCGGGCTACAAAGGTCACGGGTTGGATGCCATCATGCAGCGCCACGGCATCCGCACCGAAGCGCGTCACCGCGCCATGGGCGACGTGCAGGTCATGCAACTCTGGCTGGCGCAGGTCGTTGATCAGCTCGGTATTGACACCCTGCGCCAGCATGCGCAAACCCTGCTGCAAGGCAGCGCTGCGTTGCCGCCGCAGCTCGACACCAACGTCGCCGACATCCCTGAAGGCCCGGGCGTGTACCTGTTTTACGGTGAAGGCACGCTGCCGCTGTACGTGGGCAAAAGCGTCAAGTTGCGCAGCCGGGTGATGTCGCATTTCCAGGCCGCCAGCCGCGATGCGCGCGAAATGCGCATCGCACAGGAAATTCGCCGCATTGAGTGGGTCGAGACCGCGGGCGAATTGGGCGCGCTGCTGCTGGAGGCGCGGCTGGTCAAACAGCACCAGCCCATCCATAACCGCCAGCTGCGCCGCCAAAGCAGTCTGTGCGCCTGGCGACTCGATGCCAACCCGAACGCCCGCCCGCTGCTGGCGCTGGTACGCGGTGCCGAGCTGTCGCCGCAACAGTTTGGTAACCTGTACGGCCCTTACCGCTCTAAAAACCAGGCGATCAGCCACCTGCGCGAGCTGGCCGACACGCACGGCCTGTGCCTGCAAGCGCTGGGTCTGGAATCTGGCAAGGGCCGCTGTTTCGCGCACCAGATTGGCCACTGCAAAGGCGTGTGCTGCGGCGAGGAAGCGCCCGAGCGGCACCACCTGCGCCTGCAAATGGCGTTAGTCGCCGACAAGCTGCGCGTGTGGCCGTTTGACGGGCCGGTGGGCCTGCGTGAGCAGAATCAACAAACTGGCCGCAGTGAGGTGCATGTGTTTGACCAGTGGTGCCATTTGGCTACCGTACAGAGTGACTCGGAACTGGCGGATGCGCTGCAAACTCGCGCTGACGTGCTGGCGTTTGACCTGGACAGCTACCGTCTGGCACTGAAATACCTGTTGCCGCCGGGGCGGGGTGAGGCTTCGGTCTTTCCACTGGGAACTTTAAGAAAAATTGGCTTCTAGCCCTTTTGATATAAGCGCAGATAGCTCTGTTTTGCATAGTATTTTTTGGGTGTCACCGTTCTTTGAAAACCGTCTACGCCGGCTTTGTTGGTGCGCCACGCGCGGCGAGCCGTACGGGCGTCCACCTCATGCTGGAGTACCAGAAATCGGTGGCCACCCATACGACTCACCGCGCGAGACAGTGGATAGGCGACTGCTTTAGGAAGTCAAGGAAAGGTCACCATAGCGGTGCTGAGATTGATGTTGTAGCTAACCCGTCCAGCGCAGTGGCTGGCTTTGGCGGCCGACGATTTCTGGTACTCCAGCATGAGGAGGCCGCCAAAGACTGCCGCTGTGCGGGTCCGACAACAACCGTAACAACCGTGACAACAGCTTCAACCGCCGCGACTGGCTACAAAATCAACGCGGCGTGATGCGCTTGGGCTCCACGTCCGTGACTTCAGTGACATCGTTCACCTCGGCATCCACCACATCACGCGGATCAACCCCACGCCCCTGCTGCCCCTGCCCCTGCTGGTAAAACCGCTGCCACATGGCCTGACGGTTCACCTGAAACGTCCATGGACTCACAGGCTGACCTGTCAGCTTGGCCCACAGTGCGCGCAGCAGCCAAAAAATCAGCACCACAAACGCTGCCACCAACACACTGGCAACAAACACCAGGCCCGCCAGCAGCAAGCCCACACGCACCACAAACCCCAGCAACTTCATCAACACATCGGCCACATTTTTTCTCCGTTTGACGCCTGCAGCTTTGTGCAACGGGCAGATTTGCAAGTCATTTCACGCCAACTTTACACGGCAAGCGCTTAACTGCCGCTTAAACCGGCACAGTTTCCCCACGCACTCGGCGCATCACAGCATACGGCGGCAAGCCTTGCAACATGCGCCTGCCATACGACTGACTCAGCAGGCGTTTGTCGTAGCACACCACCCGTGCCTGATCGGTCTCGGTGCGGATGGCGCGGCCGGTCCACTGCAGCAGGCGAATACCAGTGGCGGGCACCACCAGCTCTGAAAACGGGTCGCGTCCCTCGCGCTTGAGCCATTCAGCGCGCGCCTCTTCCACCGGGTCGGACGGCGAGGCAAACGGCAGCTTGGCTATGAACACGGTCTCGCACAATGCGCCTGGCAGATCCAGCCCTTCGCCAAACGACTGCATGCCAAAGATCACCGACGGTTGACCCGACTCCACCCGCGCCAGGTGACTGCCGATCAGGCGGCTGCGCGACATCTGGCCCTGCACCAGCACCACGTCGAGCAGGGCCGCATCAAGCGCATCGACCGCTGCTTTCATTTGCACGCGCGAGGTAAACAGCACCAGCGCGCCGTGGGCCACCTGGTGCAAATCGGCCAGCAAGGCGGCGATCATTTCACGCGTGTACAAGTCCACATGGCGCGGGTCGGCGGCGGTCTCGACCACAGTCAATTCGCCTTGTGTGCGGTAGTCAAACGGGCTGTCGACTGCCAGCGTGGAAACATGCGGCAAATCGTCGAGCCCCGCCTCGGCGAGAAAATAATCAAACGTGCCGCAACTGGTCAGCGACGCCGAAGTGACCACCGCACCACGCACCTGGTTCCACAGATGGTGGCGCAGCAGGTCGCCGGGCACGATCGGGCAGGCGTGCGCGCTCAAGGCCACCAGGCCGCTGCTGGTGTCGGATTTGAGCCACTTGGCCATCGGCTGCGCCTCGTGCGCGAGCAGCATGGCGCTGGTGCCGACCACGCTGGTGAGTTTGGGCGCGAGCTGGCCGAGCTTGGCGTATTGCACTGCGCAATGCGCAGCCTGCGCCGGGTCTTCCTTGGCGCGGGCCTTGAGCTCGGCACCGAGTGCCTCCAGCACCTCGGACAAGCCCTTGGCATGGCCGTGGATCAGCGTCAGCGGTGCCACCAGCGCGTCGGGCAACTGGCCGTCCTTGAAACGGTAAACGGTATCGAAACTGCCCAGCACGGCGCGCAGCAAGTCCAGCGCGATGCGCCCGGCGTCATTCAAGCCGCCCTTGAGCTGCTGCGCTAGCGTCGGCACGTCCTGGGCAATGGTCATACCCATTTTTTCGGCGACGTCGTGCAGCGTCTTGGGTAGCTTGTCGAGCCAGCGCAGGCCGCTCAGATCCATCGCGCCCGAGAACTGGTCGAGCGCCACGGCGGGCAGGTGGTGGCCTTCGTCAAACACGATCAGGCACTTGTCAAGCTCCGGCAAAGCATTCATGCCCAGCGACGCCAGCACCAGGTCGTGGTTGGCCACAATCACCTGCGCCTGCGCCAGCTGGGCGCGCGCGTTGTAGTAACTGCAGCTGCGAAACAGCGGGCAGTGGCGCGCCGTACAGGTGTGGCGCTCGGCCGCGATGGTTGACCAATCGCGCGGGTCGGGTTGCTCGGGCAAGCTGTCGCGGTCACCGTCCCACTGGCCTGCAGCCAGTGCGTCGGCGAGCGTGCCGTAAAGCTGCAGGCGGCGCTCTTCGGGGTCTTGGCCCGCCTGGCCCTTGCGTTTTTTGCCGTCGACCGCGGCCGATGGCGGCGCATCGTCGTCAACGTCAAAGAGGTCACTGCCCTCGTCGCTGCCAGCACCGGCCAGGCGCTCGAGCTTGAGCTTGCACACGTAGCGGCCACGCCCCTTGGCCAGCGCGTAGGCGAAGGGCTCGTCCAGCACCGCCGCCAGCGCGGGCAGGTCTTTGGTCATCAGCTGTTCCTGCAACGCCACGGTGGCCGTGGACACCACCACCCGCGTCTTGCGCGCCAGCGCCATCGTCACCGACGTCGACAAATAGGCAGCTGACTTGCCAACGCCGGTACCGGCCTGAATGACGGCAATGGCGCGATCGGGCTGCGCGTGCTCGCCCAGATCCACGTTGTGCAGCGTCGTCGCTATGCGCTCGGCCATGTCGCGCTGGCCGGTGCGCGCGCGAAAACCGGGCGACGCTGCCACCACCCGGTCATAGGCGGCCAACGCCCGCGCCGACAAATCAATTTCAGTCAAGGAAACGCCCACACCAGAGTTGCCATCAATCCGGCGAGTATAGGTAGCACCGCCATGTGTGCACTGGCCCAACATCTCATAGACACCGCTTTTGATCGCAGCCGCAATGGTGTCAATCGCCGTCACGATTTCCGAAATCATCAATAGATTTCTCAGTTGGACGGGTCCGAGTGGGCTACTGGCGGCGTGGCTGGATAGGCGAGACGGCGCGGCGGGCTACTGCCCACAAAGAGGCGTAACGACCCCAAGGCGCGTTGCCAGTGGCGCCATCAAAGCGCGTAGCGCTGTCACCCAATGGTGAACTGAGACAAAGCTGAAAAGGTCAATCTTCATAGGGACTTAGGCACCGATTGCAGCACGCGCAAGAGCGCAATCGCCAGCAACACAATGCTGCCAAGGCTTGTAATCCACTCAATCGGCAGGGCATAACTGGTCCAACTTTTTGCCGCCAGGTTTTTGTGCTTAAGCAAATGGTACTGATAGCTGGACAAAGTGGCCGGACGAATTTTGGCGCCATCAACCAACTCGGCAAGCTCAACATCGCTGGGGCGAAGCGCGCCCCGCACCGGCAGGAGCCACAAATCGGCAAATTGTGCAATCTTCGAAGCAGCAACAACGGTGTGGCGGCTTCGCTCGAAAACCAGATCAGACTTTTGTGTCAGCGCGTCATAGTAGGCTGCCACCATGATGGCGGCCAGCCGGCGATTGCGCAGCTGGTAGCGAAGCGCCAGGTGGAACAGCACCCAGACCAGGACAAATATCCAACTCAAGGTGATCCTATTCATGCTTTCAATGGTCTGCGGCCAATTACCCAGTAGAAACAGGCCTACGAAAAAAGCGCCTTCAAGGCCAAATACCGAGAAAGCCATTTGTTCTTTATGGTTGTGATATTGCCCATAGAAGCCCAGTAGTGCTTCAAGGCGTTCCGACTGAACGGGCTCAGACGTTGATACTTGGGGCATAGAAGCATTCATGACCGATTGCCATCAGCTCTTGAAAAACCACAGGCCCAGTCAGCGTACAGAGCGGCGCAGCTCGGCCACCCGCTGGGTAATGGCGGCGCGATCGGGGTAGTTGCCCGCTTGCAGGCCGTCGCTGGTGTTGGCCAGGTAGGTCTCCAGGTCTTCCAGTGAATGCCCCAGGTGACCGGCCTCGGCGTGGGCCAGACCGCGGTCGCGCACCTCGTGCCAGGCATCGGGAAGCAAGAGGATCAAGCGGTCTTGCACAGCGATCAGGCGCGCCCAATCTTCCTGTGCGGCGTGGATTTCTTTCAAGTTGTACAACATGCGCGCCAGAATGGCGCGCGACGGCGCGGCCTGCAGGTACAGACCCAGCGGTATTTCTTGCTCGTCCACCAGCGCCGCCAGCTCGCGGTAAGGCTCCAGCCGCCCTGACAGCTCCTCGCGGCTGAGCGACTGACCGGTCAGCGGGTCAATTACCACCTGACCTTCGCTGAGGTTGACCTTGACCATGAAGTGCCCGGGAAACGACACCCCGCGCGCCTTCAGGCCGATGCCTTGCGCCAGCTCGAGCCAGATCACCGCCAGCGAGATCGGAATCGCCAGCCGGGTGCGCAGCACAACATGCACGTAACTGTTGTCGGGGTCAGCGTAGTTGTTGAAGTTGCCGGCAAAGTTGAGGTCGCGGTAAATGAATTGGTTGAGCACACGCAGCTTTTGCAGCGGCCCGGCGTCTGCAGGCAGGCGGCGCTGCAGCCGCGCCAGCAGTTGGTCAACTTCGCCCAGGACCTGCTGCACGGAAAGCTCAGGGTATTCGTCCTGTGCCAGGCTCACCGCGGCTTCCAGCAACGGAATGTCGGCATCAGCGTGCACCAGCGACGCAAAATACTCCAGCGGGGTCGGAACGTTCAGTGAGAGTTGCATGGCCGTGATTGTCTATCGACGCACCAGTTGGCGCAATTTCAGGCCAAAGACCGTCAGTGATACAAAATAAATAGCTGCTGACCCTGTCAGGACAAGGGCTAGAAGCCAAATACGCTTGAAACTCTCAGCGCGCAAAGCGGTCCAGGCAAAGTGGTTATCGGCCCACAACAGAAAGCCACCAAGCAAAATACAACCCACCAACACCTGCAACAGAAACCGGCCCCAACCCGGCTCGGGCCGGTAGCTGCCGCGTTTGATCAGCCCCATCAGCAGCCAGCCGGCGTTGACCATGGCGCCGATGCCGATCGACAAGGTCAGCGCAGCGTGGGCGAACACTGGCACCAGAAAGACGTTGAGCACCTGCGTTAGCACCAGCACGCCAATGGCCACGCGCACCGGGGTTTTGGTGTCCTGGGCGGCGTAGTAGCCCGGGGCCAGCACCTTGATAGCCACAATGCCGACCAGCCCCGCACCCCAGCCCATCAAGGCGTAGGTGACCTGCTGCACGTCAAAGTCGGTCATCGCCCCGTAGTGGTAGAGCACCGCCACCAGCGGGGTGGGAAACACCAGCAGCGCCACGGCACAGGGCACGGCGGTGACGACCACCAGCCGCAGCCCCCAGTCAAGCATGCCCGAGTACCTGGCTGCGTCGCCACTGGCGCGGGCGCTGGCCAGCTGTGGCATCAGCACCACGCCCATCGCCACGCCCAGCAGCGCGGTGGGAAACTCCATCAGCCGGTCGGCATACGTGATCCAGCTGACGCTACCCGGGCGCAGGTGCGAGGCAATCTGCGTGTTGATCAGCATCGACAGGTGTGCCACGCTCACGCCCAACAGTGCCGGTCCCATCAGGCGCAAGATGTTTTGCGTGCCAGCATCGCCCCACGCCGTTTTCAGCGCCGACCAGCGCCAGCTCAGGCGCGGCTGCAGGTTCAAACGCTGAAGCGCCAGCCACTGCACGCCCAACTGCAACACGCCACCCAGCAGCACACCACCGGCCAGCGCGTAAATGGGTTCCAGCCCCAGCGTCTTGAACCACGGCGCACCGAGCCAAGCGGCACCAATCATGCAGATGTTGAGCAGCACCGGTGTCGCCGCCGGCACGGCAAAGCGCTTGTAGGTGTTGAGCACGCCCGCCCCCAGCGCCACCAGCGACATGAAGGCAATGTACGGAAACATCCAGCGCGTCATGACCACTGCCACGTCAAAGCCGCGCGGGCTCTGCTGCAGCCCGCTGGCCATGGCCCACACCAGCCCCCCCGCGCCCAGCACGCCCAGCACGCTCAAGGCCAGCAGCGCCCAGACTAGCACGGTGGCAACACGGTCGATCAGGACGCGGGTGGTGTCGTCACCCTGCCGGGTTTGCGTCGCCGCCAGCACGGGCACAAAAGCTTGGCTGAACGCGCCCTCGCCAAAAAAACGCCGGAACAAGTTGGGAATGCGAAACGCCACGTTGAACGCGTCGGTCAAGGCCGACGCGCCAAAGGTCGACGCGATCAACAGCTCGCGCACCAACCCGGTGATGCGCGAGAGCAGCGTCAACAGGGAAACGACGGAGGCCGATTTAAAAAGACTCACGCCAGTGGCCGCAGACTGCCCACAACGCTTGGGCTTACTTGTTGGCGCCCTGTGCGTCGGCCAGCGCCGGCACAGTCACAAGCGTCTGCACCTTGAATTTCTCTTTGAGCGTGGCGTAATACGCCTGCACTTCGGCGGCGCCCCACAGCTGGGCGTATTGGTCGCGATCGCGCTGCTGCACCGCCGGCAGCGTTTCGCCTCGCGGCAACACCTTGTTGACCCGCACCACGGCATAACCACCCTGCCCCAGATCGACGCCCACCCAGGCTGGCAAGGTTGACGCATCAGCACGCAGCGTGGCCAAGACCACCTGGGGTGCAACACCTAGCGCCTGGTCACGTGACACCACCAGCGCTGCAGGCAAAGCGGTCTTGGCGGCGTCTTGCTTCCACTGGGCCAGTTTGTCGGTGCCATCACGGCGTGCCAGTTCCTGCGCGCCCGCGGCTACCACGCGCTCACGCACCTGCGCACGCACCTCGGCCAGCGGCAGTGTGCGCACCGGGCTGTAGGTGAGAATTCGGCCGGCAACCAACTGGTTGGCCGCGGTCTCGACCGCTTCGGTGTTGCGCTTGTTGGCCACGCTGTCGGCAGCAAACAAAGCGGCCAGGAAACGCTGGCTGGCCAGCACACCCTTGGCACCGGGCAGCGGCTCGCGGGTGACCTGGTCGGCCGTCATGATTTGCAGGCCCAGCTTGTCGGCCACGGGTTTGAGACTGTCAGACTGCTCATATACCGTGTTGGTGAACAGCTCGGCCACCTCGGCAAACTTGCGCTGTGCCTGTTGCGCCTTCAATTCGGTTTCAATACCGGCGCGCAGTTCTTCAAAGCTGCGCTGCACGGGCAGCTTGAGGTCGGTCAGACGAATGATGTGGTAGCCAAAATCAGACTCCACCACGTCGCTGATGTCGCCTTTTTTCATGGCGAACACCGCATCTTCAAACGGCTTGACCATCGCTCCGCGGGCAAAAAACTCCAGGTCACCGCCCTTGGCGGCTGAACCAGGGTCTTGAGAATTCTTCTTCGCCACCTCGGCAAAGCTGTCGGGCTTGGCGCGCACGGCTTTGAGCAGACTCTCGGCCTGCGCCCGGGCTTTCTGCCGTGCCTCTGGCGCAGCCTCTTTGGGCGCGCTGATCAGAATGTGGCTGGCGCGGCGCTCTTCCTTGCCGCTCAGTCGCGCTGCGTTCTGCTCGTAATAGGACCTGGCGTCAGCCTCCGACACGATAAGGGTCTTCTTGACGGCATCCATGTCGAGCACCACGTATTCCGCCTTGGCCTGCTCGGGAGCCTTGAACATCGCCTCGTTGGCCTTGTAAAAGGTCTCCAGCTCGGCGTCGGTCGGGTTCACCTTGGTGGCGTAGTCTTTGGCAGAAAAATTGACAAGCTGAATCTCGCGCCGCTCAAAATACGCGTTCAACGCCACATCGGCTGGCGCTGGCGTCGCAAACCCAGAAAAACGCACACCGGCTTCAACCTGCTGGCGTGAAATATCACCCCGCACCGACGCCTCAAACCCCTCAGGCGTCAGACCCTGGCTGGCTGCCAACTGTCGGTAACGGTCCATGTCGAGCTTGCCGTCTGCGGTGCGCAACGAGGCGATGGTCGGGTCTTCTTGCAGAAAACGCGCCAGACGCGCGTCACTGGTGAGCAAATGCGCGTCTTGGGCGGCCACCGCCAGCACCTGGTCGCGCACCAGGCGCTCCAGCGTGGCCATGCGCGCCTCGGCCGAATCAAGCAATTTGGCCTCCAGTTCGGGCCGGGCAGCACGCAGACGGTCTACCTCGTTCTTGTGCGCTGCTTCCCACTGCGCCTTGGTGATCTCCTGGCTGCCGATCTTGGCGACCACCTCTTTGGCATCTTGCGAGCGGTTGTAACCATCAACCCCCAACAAGACAAACGACGGAATCACCAGCAAAAACAGCAAGACCATCATGATCCTGGTGTGCTTACGAAAAACATCAAACATGCGCAAACTCTCCTGGCAACAAACAAAAAAGGCGAACCACGCGTTCGCCTTTCAAGCAGGATGGTGGGTGATGACGGGCTCGAACCGCCGACCTACGCCTTGTAAGGGCGCCGCTCTACCAACTGAGCTAATCACCCGGCCGAAAAACCAAACATCAATTCAAGGCGTCTTTGAGCGCTTTGCCGGGACGGAACTTGGGCACCTTGGCCGATTTGATCTTGATCGACGCGCCGGTGCGTGGGTTGCGGCCGATGCGGGCGGCGCGCTTGCCAACAGCAAAGGTACCAAAACCAACCAGCGACACGGAGCCGCCCTTTTTGAGGGTGACCTTGACCGCAGAAATGGTGGCTTCGAGCGCGCGGGCGGCGACTGCCTTGGGGACATCCGCGTTGGCGGCGACGTAATCAATGAGTTCTGTCTTGTTCACAACTTACCTCTGTGGGAAAAAAGGACTAAAAATTCTTGCCAACAGGCGCCTTGTCACTTTGCTTGAAACGGGACGGCGGCCTGACGACGGGATAGGCGTACGGCTTGGCCGGGCGCGAGACCGCGATTCTAAGCGGATTTCAGCGCCCCACGGGGCAGGAATTTCACCCAAGCCAGTGCGTGAAGTCAGCAACAGCGATACGTGGTGTGTGAAAACTGTTGACTGGATCGGTCTCGTCTGCATAACCTAGCGACATACCGCAGACCAGCATTTCATCAGGGCCAGCACCAATGTGCGGCAAGACGATCTTGTGAAACCCGTTCCAGGCGGCTTGCGGGCAGGTGTGCAAACCATGGGCGCGGGCAGCGACCATCAGGCTCTGCAAAAACATGCCGTAGTCGACCAGCGAGCCGCGGCCCATGACCCGGTCGATAGTGAACATGAGCCCGACCGGTGCGTCAAAAAATCGGAAGTTGCGCTGCTGTTGCAGGTGCATCTTGTCTTTGTCGCCCTTGCCAATGCCGAGCAGGCCGTACAGGCTCCAGCCGTTTTCGCGACGCCGGTCAATGTAGGGGCTGACCCATTTCTCGGGGTAGTAGTCGTATTCTTCGGTGTGTTGTGCGGCCAGCGCGGGGTCGGCGCGCATGGCATCGTGCGCGGCGCAGACCTGGGCAACCAGGCTGTCACGGCTGGTGCCTTGCAACACATAGACCTTCCAGGGCTGGGTGTTGGTACCCGATGGCGCCCGGCTGGCCACCTGCAGCAGATGTTCAAGCGCTGCACGCGGCACCGGCTGCTTGGTGAAGGCGCGCGCCGACATGCGCGAGGTGATGACGGCGTCAACGGCAGCAGCGGCTGGGTTGCAGGGTGCTTGGGTCATAACAATTGTTCCAGTACATGTTTGAAATTGGCGGGCAAGGGCGTTGGCCGGCGCGTTTGCCGGTCAACGTAAACGTGAATGAAATGACCCTTGGCGGCCGTGCGCGGCTCGCCCTGGGCGAACAGGCCAACCTCGTAACGGACGCTGCTGTTGCCCAGACGGGCAACGCGGATGCCAGCCTCGACCGCCTGCGGAAACGCCAGTGGTGCAAAGTAGTTGCACTGGGTCTCGATCACCAGGCCAATGGTCTGGCCGTGATGAATGTCGAGCACGCCTTGGTCGATCAGATGGGCATTGACGGCGGTGTCAAACCAGCTGTAGTAAACGACGTTGTTGACGTGGCCGTAAACGTCGTTGTCCATCCAGCGGGTGGCAATCGGCCGGAACACGCGGTAGTTGGCGCGCGGCTCGGGCTGGCTTTTACTCTCTGGGGGCTTTGTCATGTGCGCGATTTTGCCAGCACCAGAGAGCCGCGTAAAAGCGCTTCAGCTTTTACTTTGCTCGTTGTGGTCACGGATCAGGTCGCGCAGGCGCTTGGGCGCGGGCACCAGCGGCGTGCGGCTGCGCGTCCAGGCGCCCTGGTCGCTGGGTGACAGCGCCCTGCCCCGACTCATGAACCACGACGCGAGCTTGTACAAGCCAGACTTGCTGTAGACCTGTGACCACACGCCCCAGACGGTTGACGCAGCCAGGCTGCGTGCCGCGCCGCTGCCACGCAAGGTAGCGTCTTCGGTGTCGGGGCGCGCTTGCGCCTCGTTGCGCAGGCGCACCAGCAGATCGGTGATCGGGATTTTGACCGGACAGACTTCGGCGCAGGCACCACACAGCGTGGAGGCAAACGCCAGCGGGTAAGTGGTTTCCAGGCCCAGTAAATGCGGCGAAATGATCGCACCAATGGGACCAGGATACGTGGTGCCGTAGGCGTGCCCGCCAACGCGCGCGTAGACCGGGCAGTGGTTCATGCAAGCACCGCAGCGGATGCATTTGAGGGTTTCGCGCAGCTCGAGGTCAGCGTAGGCTTGCGTGCGGCCGTTGTCGAGCAGGATCAGGTGCACCTCGCGCGGGCCATCTTTTTCGTCGGGTTGACGGGGGCGGCTGATCATGTTGACGTAGGTGGTGACCGACTGGCCGGTGGCCGAGCGCGTCAGCAGACTCAGAATCGGTGGCACGTGTTCGAGCTTTTCAACGACTTTTTCAATACCGGTAATGGCAATGTGTACCTTGGGCACGGTGGTGCACATGCGGCCGTTGCCTTCGTTTTCGACCAGGCACAAGGTGCCAGTTTCAGCCACGGCCACATTCACGCCCGACAGCCCGATGTCGGCCTCTGCAAACTTGTGGCGCAGCACGCGTCGGCCGATCTGGATCAGTGCGTCGACGTCTTCGGTGTAGGTCACACCAGGCACTTCTTCGGCAAACAGCTTGGCAATGTCTTGTTTGGTTTTGTGGATGGCCGGCATGATGATGTGCGACGGCGCCTCACCGGCGAGCTGCACGATGTATTCACCCATGTCGGACTCGAATGCCTCAATGCCTGCGGCCTCCATGGCGTGGTTGAAGCCGATTTCTTCGCTCACCATCGACTTGCCCTTGATGATGCGCTTGGCCTCTACCCGACGCGCAATCGCCAGCGCAATGGCGTTGGCTTCATCAGGCGTCTGCGCCCAATGCACTTGGATCCCGTTGGCAGTGAGCTTGGTCTCAAGCTGTTCGAGCAGGCGCGGCAGATTGGCCAGACTGTAGCGACGGATTTGCGAACCAAGTTCGCGCAGGCCTTGCAACTCCTCTGCGTCGGGGAACTGCGCCCGGCGCTTGCCCTGCAAAAAGTCCATGGCGCCGCGAAAGTTCTGCCGCTGGCCAGGGTCGTTGAGAACATGGCGGGTGCGGTCTTTGAAATCCTGTGTCGGATTAATGGCGATGACCTTGCTCATGCTGACACTCCCCTGGATTGGCGGATCAAGACAACCAGTTCGCGCGGCCCGTGCGCCCCGTAGGCCAGGGTTTGCTGAATGTCGGCGGTTTTGGACGGCCCGCAGATTAACAAGGCGTTGGTCGGCATGCCCGTGTGCCAGCCTTCGGTCCTCAGGGCTGAGAACAGGTTGACATGAATCGTATCAGCGTCGAGCAGCACAAAATGCAGGGACGGCACCAGCGACATCAGCCGCGGCTCGGCTGGTGTGGGCCAGAGGATCAGGCTGCCGATCTCGGCAATGGCGCCACGCGCCAGCGTCAAGGCAGCGTCGACGCCGTCAAACAGCAGCTCTTGCCAAGCGTCAACGGGTTGCGCGTAGCGCAGAATCTGCAGGTCAGCGGGCGCCAGCGCTGCCACCGCTTCACCGTGGGCGGTGGCGGCACCGATCAGCAGCTGGTGCAGGCCTTTGGCTGCTGCAATCTCCAGCAACACCGTCGTCCAGTTGGCGTCGGTGACCTCATGCACCTCGGTCTTGACCGCCTCAAGCGCTTTGCGCAGGGCAGCAACGCGCTGGGCGCTGTCTAACGATGCCGTGTGCCGGGCATACCAGCCTGGAACGTCGGGGACAACCGGTGCGGGACCAGCCGGTGCCGCGCGCAATTTGTCCAGAATGCGATCGCGCGCGCTCATGATGCGGCTCCGGTTTGCGGCTGGGTACGCTGCCAGACAAAGCTGGCGAGGTGTTCACCGCGCAAAGACAAGCTTGTGTTGCCCGCGAGTTCGTCCTGCTTGGCCGCCCTGCCGGTGATGTTGAGCAGGCAGCCACAGTCGGCGCTGACGACGCAGTTGACGCCGGTGGCCTTGATGCTGGCGACCTTGTCGGTGACGATGGCCTCGGATATCTCTGGGTGCAGCAAAGAAAACGTACCGCCAAAACCGCAACATTCTTCAATACGCGTCTGCTCAAGCACCTTGACATGCGCCAGCGTGCCCAGCAACGCCACGCTGGTGTCGTGCACGCCCATTTGGCGGCGGGCGTGGCAAGACGTGTGCAAGGCCACGGTGCAATCGGGCCCCAGATCGTCGCGCTGGAACTTGACCACGTGCACCAAAAATTCGGTCAACTCAAAGACGCGCTCAGAGAGTTCAACGGCACGCATATGCAAAACGGGGTCGTCAGCGAACAAATGCGGGTAGTGCGTGCGCATCATGCCGCCGCATGATCCTGAGGGCACAACCACTGGCCACGGCTGGGTAAACAGATTGAGCTGCTGCAATGCCACGGCACGTGATTCATCGGGGTAGCCGCTGCTGTGCGCAGGCTGGCCGCAACAGGTCTGCGCCTCGGGGTAATGCACGCGAATACCTTCGCGCTCCAGCAACCGCACCGTGTCAAGGCCTGCCTGTGGACTGAACTGGTCTATCAGGCAGGTGGCAAACAAATAAACGTCGGTGGGTTTCGGTGGGTAGTGACGGGTGGGTGTGGCGGTGCTTGGCAACGTGTGTCTCCTGGCGATACGTTATTGTGAAAACAGCCAAATTCTCAGGCATCGGGCGCTTTGCCGCGCTGATGTTTGAAATACCTTGGTTGAATTTATTTCAACCGAGATTGTTCATTAGGGTTTGAGATGATGGCGAGCAGGTTTGCGAGGCAGTTTGGGTGGCTGTGAGGCGTTCACAGCATGGCTATGGACACTGAGCAAACACTCAAAATGACCGCAAAGCTGCCGCCAGCGCTCAAACGGGTGCGAAGCACCGCCAAATGGACGATCTCGGTTCAACGCCTGTTTCTGGCAACCCGACTGATCAAATTTAGTGTCAATTCACTAATTTGTTGCATTGCAACAAAAAAGACTTGCGTACTCCGGGTTTATCCCTATAATTCAAGCCATGCTGCACTGCAACATCGGTTCAGTTCAGACGCCCCGATGGTATCGCCATCCCTTTAACTACTTATGGAGAAAGCAATTATGTTGACCGTAGAACAAGTTCTGGCCTCACAAAAAGCCAATGTTGAAACCCTGTTGGGTCTGACCGCCAAAGCCTTTGAAGGCGTGGAAAAGATCGTTGAACTGAACATGAGCGCCTCTAAAGCCGCTCTGGCCGAGTCCAGCGAAAACGCCAAAGCGATGTTGAGCGTCAAGGATGCCCAAGAGTTGCTGGCCCTGCAATCGAGCCTGCTGCAACCTTTGGCTGAAAAGACCGCTGCTTACAGCCGTCACCTGTATGAAATCGCCACCGGCACAACCAGCGAATTCACCAAGGCCGTCGAAAGCCAGGCCGCTGAAGCCCAACAAAACTTTACCGGCATGATTGAATCTGCCGCCAAAAACGCCCCCGCCGGCTCTGAAGCCGCTGTGGCCGTGATGAAGAGTGCTGTTGCTGCTGCCAACAACGCGCTGGAATCAGTGCAAAAAGCGGTTAAGCAAGCCACCGATGTGGCCGAAGCCAACTTCAATGCCGTTGCCAACAGCGCAACCGCAACGACCAAATCGGCCAGCAAGAAGCGTTAATTTTCAAACCCCCAATAAAAAGTAATCTTTCGTTCATAAATTAGCGAAGGAACTCTAACCAACAAGGGAAAACCCTGAGATACTCGGTGTCATTGATAGCCGGATATGCTGGGTTTGTGCAAGTTGTCTCCTCGGGTCCTTTCGAAACCATCAGGTTCAGGGATCCCTTAAGGGTTGGTCGCAAGACCAACCCTTTTTTTTTGAAAAATCTGGTTCAATACAGGCGATGCCTGATCGGTTCACCCCTTTGAAACCATTGACAACCTCTTTTTTTGCCCCGCTCTCGCGCCGTCGCCTGCTTGGCACTGGCGTGGCCGGGGCGCTTGGGCCGAGTTTGGCGTTGGCGCAGGGTATCTTCGCGGCGCCGCACCTGTTGGCCAGGCGTGCTTTGCAGTTTCCGCGTGACCTGGGTAGCCACCCCGATACCGCCATCGAATGGTGGTACGTCACCGGTGCGTTGCAGGCGCAGGATCAGCACTTCGGCTTCCAGCTGACGTTTTTCAGGTCACGCGTTGCATCCACCCAGACGATGCGGTCTGCTTTTGCGGCCAAACAACTGATTTTTGCCCACGCTGCCGTGACCGATGTGGCAAACCAGCGCTTGCTGCACGACCAGCGCATTGCGCGCCACTCGGGCAACACGACCAAAGCCAGCGTCGACCTGGCGCATGTCAGTGAACTTGACACCGATGTCAGCTTGCACGACTGGTCGCTGCGGCGCAACAACGGTTCTTATCTGGCGCTGGTCAAGACGCGAGAATTTGCCTTCAACCTGACGTTCACCGAAACCCAGCCGCTACTGCTGCAGGGTGACCAGGGGCTCTCTCGCAAGGGGCCGCAAGCCGAGCACGCGAGTTACTACTACAGTCTGCCGCAGTTGCGAGTGATGGGCGACTTGACCTTGGGCGTCAATTCAACCCCTGTGATAGGCCGCGCCTGGTTAGACCACGAGTGGAGCCAGTCAATCATGCCGCCGCAAGCCGTCGGCTGGGACTGGATTGGCATGAATTTGGCCGATGGCAGTACCCTGACCGCCTTCAGACTACGTGACAGCACCGGCGCAGCCGTGTGGTCCGGCGGCTCCTGGCGCGACGCGCGCGGCACCGGGATGCCTGAGATTTTTGCGCCGCAGCAAGTTGTTTTAAGACCCGTGCGTTACTGGCAGAGTCCGGCCACCACCGCCCGCTACCCGGTCGAGTGGGAAGTGCAGGCGGGGCAGCGCCGCTACACAGTTCGCGCGCTCGTTGACAACCAGGAACTCGATAGCCGCGGCTCGACCGGTGCGGTGTATTGGGAAGGACTGAGCGAGCTACTGGCTCCGCAGGGGCAGGTTGTCGGCCGCGGTTACCTGGAAATGACTGGTTATGTCAGCCCCTTGAAATTATGAATGCTTCAACCCAAGCCGCCGCCGGTCGCCGCACCAAGTCACTCTCTGGGCTGCTGCCATTTTTGCGCCCATACCGCGGCCGCATTGGCCTGGCGCTGCTGTTTTTGGTGCTGGCGGCGATGACCACACTGGCGTTTCCGCTGGCGCTGCGCAGCCTGATTGACGGCGGCATGGCGCAAGCGCAGCCGGGTGAGCGGCTGCTGGCGCTGCGCGAGCACTTTGTGGCGCTGTTTGGCGTGGCCGTGGCGCTGGGTGTGTTTTCAGCGGCGCGCTTTTACCTGGTGAGCTGGCTCGGTGAGCGCGTCAGTGCCGACCTGCGCAACGCCGTCTACGCCCATGTGCTGCGGCAAAGCCCCGAGTTTTTTGAAACCACACAAACCGGAGAAGTGCTGTCGCGCCTGTCGGCCGACACCACGCTGGTGCAAACCGTGGTGGGCTCGTCGCTGAGCATGGGGCTACGCAACCTGGTGATGGGCATCGGGGCGCTGGCCATGCTGGTGTGGACCAACCCACTGGTGATGGCGCAGGTGCTGCTGATCTTGTTGTTGGTGGTGCTGCCTGCTGCGGCGTTTGGGCGGCGCGTGCGCAAGCTCTCGCGCGCCAGCCAGGACCGCGCTGCCGACTCCAGCGCAATTGCCGCCGAGGTGCTCAACGCCATTCCCGTGGTGCAGAGCTACACCGCCGAGGCACGAGAAACCGGCCGCTTTAGCGCGGCCACCGAAGCGGCTTTTGATGTCGCAGCGCGGCGCTCACGGGCCAGGTCGCTGCTGGTGGCGTTCATCATCATTGCCACGTCAGCTGCGCTACTGTGGGGCTTGTACCAAGGCACGCAAGCGGTGCTGGCCGGGCGCATCAGCGCCGGGCATCTTGGGCAAACGGTGATTTACGTGATCATCCTGGCCGGGGCGTTTGCCGTGCTGGGCGAGGTATATGGCGACCTGTTGCGCGCCGCCGGTGCCACTGAGCGACTAATGGAGCTGCTGGCCAGCCAGTCACCCATTGTTTCACCATCAAATCCGGCTCTAGCCCATACAGAACAAGCGGGAAGCGCTATTGAATTTAATGGTGTCACGTTCCGCTATCCGTCGCGCCCCAAACAGGCTGCCCTGCACGATTTCACACTCAAAGTGGCCGCAGGCCAGACGGTAGCGCTGGTGGGCCCCAGCGGTGCTGGCAAAAGCACGGTGTTTCAACTGCTGCTGCGCTTTTACGACGCGCAGGCCGGGCGCATCTTGCTTGACGGTGTGCCCACGCGAGACCTGGACTTGAGTGACCTGCGCCAGCGCATTGGCATCGTGCCGCAGGATGCGGTTGTGTTCTCCAGCAGCGCGCTGGAGAACATCCGCTACGGCCGCCCTGAGGCCAGCGACGCGCAGGTCAAGGCTGCCGCCCATGCCGCATTTGCCGACGGCTTTATCAACGCCTTGCCGCAGGGCTACGACACGTTTCTGGGCGAGCGCGGTGTACGTCTTTCGGGCGGCCAGCGCCAGCGCATTGCGATTGCGCGCGCCATCTTGAAAAACCCGCCACTGTTGCTGCTGGACGAGGCCACCAGCGCGCTCGATGCCGAGAGCGAGCGCATGGTGCAGGCGGCGCTGGAATCGGCCATGCGCGACCGTACCACGCTGGTGATTGCGCACCGGCTGGCCACCGTGCAAAAGGCCGACCGCATTGTGGTGATTGACCAGGGCCAACTGGCCGAGCAAGGCACGCACGCCGAGCTGGTGGCGCTGGGCGGTGTCTATGCCGGGCTGGCGGCGCTGCAGTTCAACGCCTGAAGCGGCCAGTTTGTGACAGTTTGTACGGGTATTGAAGAACCCGTGCAAGGCGCGTAAACTGCCAACAGACCCATATAGGAGCTTGTCATGGACGTTTCAAAGACCCCGACTGCCGCCGTGCAGTCGACCCAGAAGCCGACAGAATTGCAAAAGACGCAGGCACAAGAGCGGTCACAGCGTCCGCCGGTGGTTGAGAAAGCTCCCCCGCCACCCCCCAAACCCGTGGTCAACACCCAGGGCCAGACCACCGGGCGCTTGGTCAACGTGACAGCCTGACGCATTACGCAACGGAACGCCACCATGGTTACCCTGGCCGCCATCAACAGTGCCACCCCCTCGCTGCAGTCGATGCTGATCCGTTCGCGGGTGGAACAAGCGCGGCGCGAGGCGGACCAAGCCGAGGCCTACGCGCAAACGCTACGCCAACAGGCCGATGAACAAGAGCGTGTTGGGCAAGACGCGCGGGGCCGAGCCCAAACACTTGAAACGGGTGCACCCACGCAGCAAAACACGCCCGATACGGGCGCCCGCGCCGCTAACCGCACAACTAGCAGCACGTCGGCCGTGACGCAGGTCCGACCGAACGAGCCGACCTACCTGCAGGCCTTGAGTGGCGTTTTCAAAGTGGCCCAACCCCTGCTGGCAATGGACCTTTCAGCGACACAAAAAAACGTCGTCAAGTCCAGCTTGTTTGACGCGGCCAGTACCGCAACTGGGCGCCTGCTCAATACAGCCGTCTGACCAGTGTTGCTTGAGCTTGTCTTCAGGCCAGGTGGCGCAGTTCGCGCAATGCCACAGAGATTGGGGCAAGATCGGCGTTCTGCTGACCAATGGTTCCCAATAGCCTGCACAGACGTGATATCTGGGCGGCATTTTGTGCGGCCCAGTCTGGTACGCCTGGGTAGCGTGTCAACACCGCCTGCGTGATCTGGCTGGCAATGGCGTAGACGTCGTCGCGGGCGCTGCCGCGCGCCTGGGTTTGCCACAATGTGTCGGTTGGCAGCCGGTTGATCTGCGCGCGCCAGGCCAAGAGGCCCAAAGCGCTGTCAACCTCAAAGTAAGCGCGCGCTGCAAACGCCAGAGTGGTTTGAACACTCTCGCTCAGGTCAATCAAATCGAGCGCAGGGAAGATGAATTCAAGTGCAGACAGCTGCTGCGCCAAGTCAACGTCAACGCCGCCGTCAACCATTTTTTGCGTGGCTTGTTGCCAGTTTTCCTGCGCTTGTGCGGGAAGCCATTCGGCCAGGTGCGCACGCAACTCCCGGGCACCCGGTTGGTAGCGTGCAATCAGTGTGGGCATATCCGTCGCTTTGCCACGCCGGCGCAGCATCCAGCGCGACGCACGTTGGGCAATCGCCATGAGCTTGCTCAGCAGATCGAGTTGCAAGACGCTGGCGACGCTGTGGTCAAGCGCATCGATCTGGTCCCACAAAGGCTCGAGGTCAAATATTTCGCGCGCCAGCGTGTAGGCGCGCACCACGTCAGCCGTTTTGGCAACAGCTTCAGCAGCCAAAAAATTAACAAACGTCGCGCCCATGCGGTTCACCAGCGTATTGGCCACCACCGTAGCAACAATTTCACGTTTGAGTGGATGACGGCCAATAGCGGTGGCAAAGTTCTCTGGCAACACCTTGGGGAAATATGCACTAAGAGACCGGTTGAAATACGGGTCGTCAGGCAGGTCGCTGGCAACCAAATCGTCAAACACCGAAATTTTTGCGTAGGCCAGCAGCACGGCGTTTTCGGGTGCAGTCAACCCTGTTTTTTGCCCCCGCCTGCGGGTCACCTCGTCGTCGGTCGGCAAAAATTCGATTGCACGGTGCAGCCGCCCGGCCCCTTCAAGCCACTGCATCAACCGTTGTTGCCCATCGAGAAAGTACAAGGGTCGATGACAGGCAACGTCGAGCGCTTGCGTCTGGTAGTAATTGTCGGTCAGCACCAGGTGCCCGACTTCGTCGGTCATCGACGCCAACAGATCATTGCGCTGCTTGAGCGTCATGTCGCCGGCCTCGACAACGCGGTCAAGCAATATCTTGATGTTGACTTCGTGATCGGAACAATCAACACCTGCCGAGTTGTCAATCGCATCGGTGTAAATCAACCCGCCATGTTGCGCAAACTCGATGCGACCGTTTTGCGTACAACCCAAGTTGCCACCTTCGACCAGCACCCGACAGCGCAGCTCAGCGCCGTTGACACGAAAGGCGTCTCCGGCCTTGTCGCCGACCTGGGCGTTGGATTCAAAGCCTGCCTTGACGTAGGTACCGATGCCCCCGTTGTAGATCAAATCTACCGGTGCTTTAAGGATGGCGTTGAGCAATTCATTGGGCGCCAGTTCAGCCACATCGATACCCAAAACCTGCCGGGCGGCGACAGACAACTTGATCGACTTGGCCGAGCGGGGATAGACTCCTCCGCCGTCAGAGATCAGCGCTTTGGCATAGTCGTCCCAACTCGAGCGTGGCAGTGCGAACAGCCGTCCGCGTTCGGCAAAGCTGACCGCTGTTTCGGGCGTGGGGTCGATGAAGATGTGCCGGTGGTCAAAGGCGGCGACCAGTCGGATGTGTTCAGACAGCAGCATGCCGTTGCCGAAGACGTCGCCCGACATGTCACCAATGCCCACCACGGTGAATGGGGTAGTCTGGGTGTTGACACCCAGCGCCCGGAAGTGTCGCTTGGCAGACTCCCACGCGCCTCGCGCGGTGATGCCCATTTTTTTATGGTCGTAACCAACGGAGCCGCCCGAGGCAAAGGCATCGCCCAACCAAAAACCATAGTCGGCCGACACGCTGTTGGCAATGTCTGAAAAGCTGGCGGTGCCCTTGTCTGCTGCGACCACCAGGTAGGGGTCATCCGGATCGTGTCGCACCACGTTGACCGGGGCGACCACGTCGCCGTGCACCAGGTTATCGGTCAAATCAAGCATGCCAGACAAAAACAACTTGTAGCAGGCGATGCCTTCGGCCATGAAGGCCTCGCGGTCAGCAGGGTTGGGCGCCATCTTCAACACAAAACCGCCCTTGGAGCCCACAGGCACGATGACCGTATTTTTGACGTGCTGCGCCTTGACCAGACCCAGAATTTCGGTGCGAAAGTCTTCGCGCCGATCAGACCAGCGGATACCGCCACGCGCCACTTTGCCGTTGCGCAGATGAACCGCCTCAACACGGGGGGAATAGACCCAGATTTCAAATAGCGGTTTGGGCTCAGGCACACCGGGCATGCGGCGAGGGTCGAACTTGAAGCTGAGATACGGCTTGAAGCCACCGCTGGCAGTGGTCTGCCAGAAGTTGGTGCGCACGGTCGCCAGAATGCTTTGGTAAAACTGGCGCAGCACATGGTCTTCTTCCAGGCTGGCGACAGCACTGAGCAAGGCGTCAACGTGCTGCGACAATTGCTGCTGGGCTTGCTGCCGGTCACCGGCAAACGCCGGATTGAACCGGACGTCAAACAGCGCAGCCAGTTGCTGGGTGATCTCGGCGTTTTTATGCAAGGTCGATTCAATGTAGCTTTGACTGAAGGCAAAGCCGATCTGCTTGAAGTAGCGGGTGTAGGCCCGCAGCACGGAGATTGAGCGCCCATCAAGCTCGGTCACCAAAATCAACTGATTCAGATCGTCACTGTCGACCTCATTGCGCCAGACCTGAAGAAACAGCGCTTCAAAGCGGTCCTTGATCGACGAAAAAACGGTCTTCTGCGGCAGTTGCAGGCCCAGGTCGTGAATCCACAAACTTGGCCCATCTGAAGGCGTGACTTTGTAAGGTTGTTCATCCAGCACCCTCGCACCCATGCGCTCCAGCACTGGCAACGAGTCAGACAACGCCACTTTGGCGGTGTTGTATATCTTCAGGCGCGTCTGTCCGGCACTGCCATTGAGCGGTCGGTACAACCTGACAGCCATGCCGGCCAGCGGGGCCAAGGTGGACAAAACATGTGCATCATCCGCCGCCGCGGCACCGGGAAAATCGTCGCGATAGGCAGAAGAAAATGCCTGGGCAAAACTGTTAGCCAGCGACAGTCCGGCGCTCTCGCCGTAACTTTGCATCAGCGCTTGCTTGCAGTCGTCTTCCCAGCGCCGCGCCAAGCTGGCGATGCTGGCTTCAAGCGCTGCAACGTCCGGGTTGCGCGGCGCCTCTTGCAAGGCCCTGACCAGGTAGTGAATGCGCGCCAGCGGTTGGTCGGTAAGCATCGGCGTGTACTCGACCGATTGGCCATCGAGCGAGCGCATCAGCTCATCACCAATGCGGCTGCGCAACTCGGTGTTATAGCGGTCGCGGGGCACAAACACCAGCACCGATGTGAAGCGCCCAAACGGGTCACGACGCAAGAAAACACGGGTCCGCTGGCGCTCCTGCAATCGCAAAATACCAACAGCATGGGCGATCAATGTTGGCGCGTCGACCTGCATCAACTCGTCGCGCGGGTAGGCGTCCAGTATGGCCTGCAATGACTTGGCAGCATGGCTGTCTGGGACGACATCGGCAGCAGCCATCACAGCGACTGCACGCCGACGTACCTGCGGAATCTCGGAAACAGGTGCGGCATACGCCTTGGAGGTGTACAAACCCAGAAAGCGCGTTTCACCAACAACCTGACCGCTCTCGTCAAAGCGCTTGACCGCTAGGTAGTCCAGCCACGCCGGACGGTGCACCGTGGCGCGCGTCATGGCCTTGGTCGCCAGCACCAATTGGTCTGATTCAACAAATTCCAAGGCATCCTTGGGTAACAAACTGACTGGGGTTTGGGCCTCACCGCGCAGAATGCCCAGGCCACTATGCGCAACAGCTTCGAGACGCACTTCGTCACCCGAGCGGCTCAGGGTGTAGTCGCGCGCACCCAGGAAAGTGAAGTGTTGCTCTTGCAACCAGCGCAAGAATGCGACGCCCTCGTGCTGACCCGAAGAGGGACTTGGCCTGCGTTCGCTTTCGTTGCAAACGGACTGTAAACGCGCCAGCATGGCAGGCCAATCGGTAACCGCCGCAGCGACATCTCCCAACACACGTGAGATCTCCGCAGCCACCGCATCACGCTCTTGCGCACGCACGATGCGATCGCATTCGAGCAAAATAAAAGACTGCGTGTGCGCCTGGTCGTGCACACGTGCATTCGCAGCAACCGTGCGGCACAAGTCGCCATGCGCGTCGCGCTCGATCGTTAGCAAGGGATGTACGATCCAGTGGGCAATACGGCCGCTTCGATTAATGGCCATGGTGACGGAGTCCACGAGAAACGGCATGTCCTTATGTACGATCTGGATCACCGTATGCTCGCTACTGAAGCCATCCTCGGCCAGGGTCGGATTGAAAACGCGAATACGGGCATCAAAAGCATCGGCTGGCGTATCCAGCAGGCGCCAGTGCGCGCAGGCCATCGCCATCAGCTTGGCCGGGCCACGAAGCTGTAACTCGTCGGGATCAGCGCTATCAAAATAGGCACAAACAAACTCAGCCAAGGGCTGCGCGTTGTTTTCAGCGTTGTTGAGTGTGTATTGACGCAATGCGGCCAAGGTGACAGTCGACATAGAGGTTTCCTTTACGGCGCTTGAATGCCGCAAATTCTAGGCAGCACGCCGTGCTGCAACCGCCTTGTCCAGGGCGATTCATTGGGTTATGCAAATTTCACATACCCCACGCTTTCGCACTCCTGCTGCGGCGCGATCGTCTCCCAGAGCAATCCTCAAGCCGATGGCTCAAACCAGTCGAGCGGCCAAAGACCACGCAGAAATTGATCCAGCCACAGAGCCGCTGTCAACGTTTTGCCGTCGGTGACCACGCCGGTACGGCACCAGGCCATCAGTTCATCAGGTGTTGCCGTAAACACATCAAGAAACTCACCTTCGTCCAGATGCCGTGCCCCGGCAATCAGGTCACGGGCAAACCAGATGTCAATGAATTCTGTAGAGTAGGCAATCAATGGATGGACCACACCAGCGTGCGCCCACGCGCGCGCCTGGTAGCCTGTTTCTTCGGCCAATTCACGTTGCGCGCAGGCCAAACATGCTTCACCGGGGTCGAGCTTTCCCGCCGGAAACTCGATCATGACTCGCTTCACTGGATAGCGGAACTGGCGCTCCAGCACCACACGCGTTTGACCAGATGCGTCAACCAGCAAGGGAACCACCATCACCGCCCCTGGGTGAATGACGTATTCGCGGGTAGCGAGGGCACCACCCGGGAGCTGAACTGTGTCGCTGACAACATGAAGCAGCTTGCCGCGACAAAGATCAGCTCTGCTGATCTGAACTTCCCTGAGATGGCTGTCGTCTGTGCCCGAGGACCCCATCGTCAATTGCTACAGTGGGAAATCGGTCAGTGAGCCAACATTTTGACAATAGCGTCAGCACACAAGGCCATCAAGCCGCCAGGCAGCAAACCAACGACCAACAGCAAAGCACCGTTGAGGCTGAGTACTGCGCGCACATCCAGCGGTGCGGTCAAACGTGCGGTCGAAGTCGGTGCGTCAAAGTACATGACCTTGACGACCCGCAAGTAATAAAAGGCACCAATCAGCGACATCATGACCGCATAAACAGCCAATGCGATGTGAAGAGTGTCTCCTGGGGCCACCAAAGCCTGCAACACAGCCAGCTTGGCGTAGAAGCCGACCATCGGCGGGATACCGGCCAGCGAAAACATGCACAGCGCCATGACGCCAGCGTACAGTGGACTGCGCTGGTTCAAACCGGCAAAATCCGAAATTTCTTCACTTTCAAAGCCATCGCGCGACAGCAGCAAGATGACGCCAAAGCTGGCCAAGGTGGTGAGCACGTAAGAGACGACGTAGAACATCGACGAGCTGTACCCGTTGCCTGCTGCAGCGGTATTGGCGCCGACCACACCCGAGAGCATGCCGACCAAGACAAATCCCATGTGCGAAATGGTGGAAAAAGCCAACATCCGCTTCAGGTTGGTCTGAGCGATCGCCGCCAGGTTACCAACAGCCAGTGAGGCGACAGACAACAACATCAGCATTTGCTGCCAGTCGATCGCCAGCGGCAACAGGCCCTCAACCAGCAACCGAATCATGACGGCGAACGCCGCCAATTTGGGCGCCCCACCGACCATCAGCGTCACCACCGTAGGCGCACCTTGATACACGTCGGGGATCCACATGTGAAACGGCACAACGCCCAACTTGAAAGCCAGCCCTGCAACAATGAACACCAGACCAAAAATCAGTACCTGGTGATTAACCTGGCCCGAGCTGATGGACTTGAAAACCTCTTGCAGGTCAAGAGAGCCGGTTGCGCCATACAGCATGGACATGCCATAGAGCAAAAAGCCCGACGCCAGAGCCCCCAACACAAAATACTTCATCGCTGCTTCGGTCGAGACGGTGTGATCCCGGCGCAAGGCCACCAGTGCGTAGCTGGAGAGCGTAAGCAACTCAATGCCCATGTAAATGACGAGGAAGTTGTTGCCAGAAATCATGACAAACATGCCTAGCAACGCAAACAAGCTCAGCGTGAACAACTCACCACCGCGCAGCATGTCACGACACGCAGCATAAGCACGCCCATAGACCAGCGTAGCCATCAACGCCAGAGCAGCAAAGCATTTGAGCCAATTGCCCATGGGGTCGCTAACGACCATGTTGCCAAACGCGTATACGGTATCGCCCGTTGCCGCATATTTGGCCTGAATCCAAGCGACAACGCCCAGCGCCACCAGCGTCAAAA
>Ga0210013_1000394_pt1 | contig 35230 bp, 30 predicted proteins | sample CryGeymeta201506_FD_185553 | JGI IMG/M metagenome (GOLD analysis project Ga0210013, IMG submission 185553) | Groundwater microbial communities from Crystal Geyser aquifers in Utah, USA - Crystal Geyser metaG 2015-06 (SPAdes) (version 2) | ecosystem: Environmental > Aquatic > Deep subsurface >...
ATTCGGGACTGGAATGCTGCGATGAATCAGTTTATGATTCTGCATGAAGAACGCTTAAAAAAGTATCTTTAACCAAATGAGCGTTTACACAAACCTATGTACAGGATCGATTTATATTAACATAATCAATGTGTTAAAGCTTAACTTAATGGCATTGGGTTGCGTCCCTTTTTCTTACGTCCCCTTTTTTCTTCTTTTTTCTTTTTTAAGTTGGATTTTTACTTAGGTTAAACCCAGTTTTCCAATTTTAGGTTTTCAACTCTTTCAAATTCTTTAATATTGTTGCTGACAATTGTATGGCCTAATGCACGAGCATGGGCAGCAATCCAGAGATCATTGTTTCCAATTGGCGTACCTTTTTTGGCTAAGTCTGCTCGAATGTCTGCATAATGTTTAGCCACATTTATTTCAATAGGCAAAACTGGAATATAGTTTTTTATTTCTTCTAAGGTGTTCAGGGCTTTATTTGAATTATTGCTTCTTAAGGCTCCGTATTCCAACTTACCATAAGTGACTAAAGACATGGAGACTGATCCGAAGGGCAGTTGTTCAAATCTTTCTAAAACACTGGCAGGCTGTTTTTTAATAATATAGATGCAAATATTGGTATCGAGCATATACATAGTTAAAAAGAGTCTCTTTCTTGAGGGGCGCTATCTTCGCGACCATTAGCCATAAAATCATTAGGCATTTGACCCAATAGTTTGAAAGCGACACCTAAATTTTTAGGTCTAGGTTTTAAAACGAGTTCATCACCACGTTTAAAAATTTCTACTTCTGTGACATCAAAACGAAATTCTTTTGGGATTCTTACCGCTTGACTATTTCCTGATTGAAAAATTTTTGCTTCCATTTCTAAATCCTTTTACATTGTGCGTATAAACATCATTGTATATACATACTTTATAAAGTCAACGGTTTTGTAGGATAAAAATTTAAGAATAAATAGGCGTTTTTTTAAAAGTAAGACTAAGTCGCCTTAATTTTCTTTAAATGTGAGAGTTTGGTTGTAACTAGTTGATATAACCAAATAAAAAGCATCATAACCCGAAGTTCGCTGGTTCAAATCCAGCCCCCGCTACCACATTCTAAAGCTAGATTTTTCAAACACTTTCGAGTGAATGAAGTCTGGCATTTTTACTGCCCAAAATTAACCCTTGTGGGGAATTTGTGTGAAAGGCAGTAGCAGAGCGGTTTACATACTGTTTTAGGTGTTGGTGGGTAAAATGCGCATAACGCTTAACCATTTTATAATCCGACCAGCCACCTAGTTCTTGAAGAACTTCTAAAGGCGTTCCTCGTTGAATATGCCATGTTGCCCACGTGTGACGCAAATCATGCCAACGAAAATCCTCTATTCACAATTTAGCGCAAGTATTCTTAAAAGCTTTGATATTGTCCTCCTGATACGGTTGTCTTTACAACTGTGTCTTTGGATAGGGATGATTACGATTAGGCTTTATATCACCTAACAGGCCTCATCTTAGGGTCTTAGCAATACAAGCCTGTTCTCTTTTTGTTGATAGGATTAGTGCATCGTCAGTTTATGCGTGTTTTTTTAATGATTATAGTAAATTGAGTCAGGCCTGGTTGTTTTTAGAGGCGTTTGGAGTGATGGGTGAGAGAGCGTTTGTTTAGAAAAAGGTTGAAATAGCAAAAAAAAACGGAGCAGTGGTTATATCCAATGCTCCGTTTTAAAATAGGGAATCAGAAGTGATTCCCTTGAGTTTGCTGTTTAGTTACCGGCAGTTGCGCCAGAAACGATCTTTTGTTTCTCTTCAACTTTGGCTTTAACAGTATCGTCATTTTCAAAACCTACTGTGTTACCGTTTTTAACGTCTTCTTTTTTCTTTTCAACAACTGCTTTGAAAAGATCAGTATCGACCGTTATAACCACTACCTTTTTACCTGCATCATTTAATGATTGGTTTGCAGAATTAGTTTTAATTTTTTCTTTAGTTAGATCAGCAACACTACTCTTTTGAACAGCGATTACAATTTTTGCAATGGTATCAAGCAGGGTATCACCTGTTTGAGCGGCACTGTTTTCATTGATGGCATCTTTAACCGCGTTCGCAGCGGATTTAGCCGCAGCGCGCTTAGTTGAATCAGTGACAACACTCTCGATAACGGTATCATCATTTACAGCATCATCAATTGTGGCAGTTGTTGCCGTTTTGGTTTTGGTTGCTGTAGCAAATGCTTTTAGTGGATCCGTATTACCGGCTTTTTCAAGGGTTTTGGCTAGGGCCGTTAATTTAACGGCCGCTTTCGTTAAAGCGTCATTACCATTGGCAGCTTCTTCAACTGGGTTTTTGTCAAGGTCAGCGTCTGTAACACCTAATAATTCAGCTGTTCTGGCTCTTGCATCTGCTTCAGACAGACCTGCATCCTGGTAACTTTTAACCATAGTGGTTAACGGTGTTAAAGCTAGTTTTTTTAAGCCAGATTCTGTTGCTTTTGAACCGGGTGCTGACATAGGAGGAAGATCTGCACCGGTATGTGCATCTTTACAGCCAGTAGCAGTAAGTGGTTCTGTAGGCGTGCTCATATACATATATTGACCAGGTGCATTTGTAGCATCTACCTCGATAGCAGTCAGATCACCAGATTTAAGCGTACAACCGGTTCCTAAGCCATCGGCAACGGTGACAACGGTTCCGTTACTTGCCGCACTTTCGACAGCAATGTCAATTTCTGCATCAACGCTGGCTGCCGTTGGGGAACTGGTTGGAATTGGGTTGTCGCTACAGCCAACGACCATAGACATGGCGGCAGCAAGTAAACTGGTTTTAAACAGTAATGTTAGGTTTTTGGTATTCATTGTTTGTTCCTTCTGAGGGTAATTGGGAGCGTATTGATTAACACTGGACATTCTACAATAAGTCGAGCGTTAATGTTTACTTAAAATTCTGAATAACTTTAGCGGCTTTTTTCTCTAAAAACAACCTCTTTTCCTTAGATTTTGGTAAAAAAGTGTCAATTAGCGTAAAATGCTTTTTTTTTGTCAGTTTAGATGCAAAATTTATGTTCCTATTTCTTTCTTAGGCATAATGGGATTGTATCCGAATAATGTCGGTATGGAGAGGTTTAAAGCACTCGGTGTTACAGGTAGAACAAATCAATTTTAACGATAAGCAATCGATTGTAAGCGCACTCAAGCAGACGTTAACCAAAGACCGATTTCGTTTACAGCAGCAGTTTCGTCAATTTAGCGCTTTGCCCCCTAAATCTTCTGATATTCCGCCGCATTTTTCTGAAAATCCAAAATGGCTGCAGTTTTGTCAGCAACTCACTTTGTCTGTTAATACTGTCGCGACGCATCAACAATTGGTACCCAAAATACGTTATGAGACCTTGCCCGTCGCGGAACGTCGTGATGAGATTTTATCGCTGATTCAACAGCATCAAGTGGTGGTGATTGCCGGGGAAACGGGATCCGGTAAAACCACTCAGATTCCTAAAATATGTTTAGAAGCCGGGCGCGGTGTTTTTGGCCGAATTGGCTGTACTCAGCCTAGACGCCTGGCGGCAAGAAGTGTTGCGGAACGCATTGCGGAAGAATTGGGGTCTAAGCTTGGCGAGTTGGTCGGTTATCAAGTTCGATTTCATGATCAAGTTCATGAAAACAGTTTATTGAAAGTAATGACCGATGGTATTTTATTGGCGGAGGTTCAAAAAGAACCATATTTAAATCAATATGATACGTTAATTATCGATGAGGCGCATGAGCGCTCGATTAATATTGATTTTTTATTGGGTATTCTTAAAAAACTGTTACCCAAACGACCCGATTTAAAATTAATTATTACCTCTGCCACCATTGACACCCAACGATTCTCTGATTTTTTTGAAGGCGCGCCGATTATAGAAGTCAGTGGCCGAACCTATCCGGTGGAAGTTCGCTATCGTCCTTTAATCAAAGCCAGCGATGATGAAGGCAATGAATTTGAACAGGATATGCCTACGGCAATTGGCGCTGCCCTAGCTGAATTATCAGCAATTGATCCGTTTGGCGATGTGTTGGTTTTTCAGACCGGTGAAAGGGATATTAAGGAAACGGCAGAAGCGCTGCGAAAACAACATCTCAAAAATACCGAAATCGTGCCGCTGTATGCGCGGCTCAGTATGGCCGAGCAAAATAAGGTGTTTCAGACTTCTAGCAAACGCCGGGTGATTTTATCAACCAATGTGGCAGAAACCTCGCTCACGGTGCCAGGAATCAAGTTTGTGATCGACCCAGGCCTGGTCAGAATTAGCCGTTATTCGGTGCGTTCCAAGGTTCAGCGATTACCCATCGAAAAGATTTCACAAGCTTCTGCCAATCAACGCGCGGGTCGTTGTGGGCGAGTGAGTTCGGGGGTGTGTATTAGACTCTATGAGGAAGACGACTTTGCCAGTCGTGCTGCCTTTACCCCGCCGGAAATTCATCGGACTTCTCTGGCAACGGTGGTGTTGCAAATGGCGCAAATGCGCTTGGGCTCGCCCAAGCATTTTCCGTTTATCGAACCGCCGGAAGACAAGGCATTAAATGATGGCTTTCGACAATTACAAGAGTTGGGGGCTTTAGATGAAAAGCGAAGTCTGACTGAAACAGGTCGTCAACTGGCAAAATTGCCATTAGATCCGCGTATGGCCAAAATGGTGTTAGAAGGGCAGAAAAATGGCGTGCTGGCTGAAGTACTGATTATTGCGGCCGCCATTAGTATTCAAGACCCACGGGAGGTGAATGAATCGACTCGTCAAGCAGCCAATCAAGTTCACAAAGTATTTGAAGATCGTCGATCTGATTTTTTATTTTTCCTTAATTTATGGCGTTTTTATGAAGAGAATCGCCGCCATTTAAGTCAAAACAAACTCCGAAAATTATGCAAAACCCATTTTCTGTCCTATTTGCGAATGAAAGAATGGCACGATTTGTTTTTTCAGTTGGAAATGAACTTAAAACGCATGGGCATTAAAGTCGGGGATTTGCATTTATATGAAGAGGTTCAGCAAGGTAAAACCGTCACCGAACGATTATCGGATCTGCATACGATGGCGGTGCATCGTTCTTTAATGGCGGGGTTGTTAGGGAATATTGCCATGAGAGACGATGAAAACAGTTATCTTGGCGCCCGAAATACTAAATTATTTATTCATCCCAGTTCCGCATTATTCAAACAAAAACCCAAATGGTTGTTGTCCGGTGAACTGGTGGAAACCACTAAACTCTATGCGCGAAACAATGCGGTGATTGATGTCAATTGGATTGAAGCTTTGGCGCAACATCTGATCAAACGGCATTATAGTGACCCACATTGGCAGAAAAAATCAGGGCAAGTGGCGGCCTTTGAGTCGGTAACGCTCTATGGGTTGCCAATTGTCAATCGCCGTCGTTGCAATTATGGCCCGATTAATCCGGTCGAATCCCGAAAGTTGTTTATACAGTTTGGTTTGGTGAAGGGTGAAATGAATACCAAAGTGGATTGCTTGATTCATAATCAGCAACAAATCGCTGAGATTCATAAACTGGAATCCAAGCTCAGGCGGCCGGATTTTTTAGTTGAGGAAGCGGTGTTGTATGATTTTTATGATGCCCGTATCCCAGCTCACATTTATAACCAGCCGGCATTTGAAACCTGGGTAAAGCAGACCCAAAAGAAAGACCCTGACAAAATCCAATCGCTCTATTTAGCGCGTGATTTTTTATTGAAACAAACGGTTGATGACAGGGTTGCAACGGATTATCCCGATCAGCTGCGGATTAAAAATCAACTGAATTTACACGTTGATTATCAATTTGAACCTGGAAAGGTGGTTGATGGCTTGGTCGTCAAATTGCCGTTATCCGCCTTGAATCTGGCACAATCAGCTGATTTTGAATGGTTGACGCCCGGGTTATTAAAAGAAAAAACCGCCTTTTATATCAAGGCCTTGCCCAAAAAGTTGCGTAAGCAATTTATTCCGGCACCGCAAACGGCCGAAGCCGTGTTGGCAGACATGTCGCCCACTAAACGAATTGAGGGTCGCACAGCAGATTACCTTACCCAACTGGTTTGGGCACTGAATCGCCGTGCACAAAATCGAGTAGCAGTCGCCGATTTTGGCGAGGGGGGGTTACCTGAATATTTAAACCCCTATTTTGTGTTATTGGATGATCAGGGCAAAAAAATTGCTGAAAACAGTGATTTGGAAAAACTGAAAACAGACTATTTACATCTGGTTGATGCCCGTATTCAGAAACACCAATCGCATCAACAAAGCGAACATCGCATTGTTGACAGTTGGAACTTTGGCGACTTAGCCGATTCAAAAACCATCCGTTCGCAGGGACTGGAAATGGTTGCCTATCCTGCGTTACAAAAAGTCGATAATCATATTGAATTAACGTTGTTGGGGGATAGAGATGAAGCCGAACAACTTCATCGTGAAGCGGTAATATCACTTATGAAACAGGCGCTTGCCGACAAAGAAAAATATTTACAGAAAAAACTCCCCTTGCAAAAAGCCTGTTTGTGTTTTGCACCCTATGGTAATTGTCAGTCGTTAACACAGCAAATTATTGATCGCGCCTTATTGGAATGGCTACCGGATGCTGAAAAGATTCGCCGTCAAACCGATTACGAGCAACGGTTAGTAGAGGTAAAAACTCACTGGATCGAAACCGCACAGCAATTAGCCAAACAGGTTACCGAGATACTGACGCAGCATCAAAACATTGCCAAGCAGATTAAAGGCAAGGTGCCGGCTCGTTGGTTAGCCTCGGTGGCAGATGTTCGAGGGCAATTAGATGGATTGATTGACGCCACCTTTGTTCGAGACACCCCTGAAAACTGGCTGAAGCAATTACCCCGTTACCTGCAAGGCATTGAAAAACGGTTGGAAAAAATTGATCTGGATCCGGCCAAAGATCAGAAAATGATTGGTGAGATTCAACCTTTATTGGATCGTTATCAGTCGCTGGCGCAATCGCCGGCTTATCAACTTCACCCAGGCCTGGTTGAAATTCGTTGGTTAATCGAAGAATTGCGGCTTTCTTTATTTGCACAACCGATGAAAACCCTTAAGCCAGTGTCGATTCCTCGGATACAAAAAAAACTACAGGCTTTGTAACCGCTTTTTAAGAAAAGTAGCTATTGGTCATAAGGAAAGCTTATGCCATAATAAGGCTAAGTTGATTTATCTTTTTAATTTATCGAAGGGAGTTTAGGGTTTTATGATTTTTTTAAATACACAATCCGGTTTGTCATGGCGTTTGGTTGTTGGTCTTGGCTTAAGTACGTTACTGAGTGTTGGTTTGTTGAGCGGTTGTAGTGAAGAATCGAAACAAAAAGCCAGTGATGCCATTGAAAATGCCAAAGAGATGGCACAAGATTCCATGGACAAAGCACAAGAAACCCTAGAAGAGTCGGTTGATGAAGCCAAGGAAAAAGTGGGAGAAGTCACTGGTTCGGTCGCGGACTCCGTGACGGAAACGGTTGAAGAAACTTACGAAAAAGCCAAGTCATTGAGTGCAGATGAACCGGCTGCCATATTATTGGCTGAAAATACAACCTCTGGGGTCGAGCTATATCAGTCTTGTATTGGCTGTCATGGAGCTAAAGGGGAAGGTAGCATAGGGCCAAGATTGGCAGGCCGCGATGCTGAACAAATGTCAGCCAATTTAAAGACCTACCGTGCAGGCGGACAAGTGGGTCCCATGAGTTCAATAATGATACCTGCGGTAAAAAATCTCTCCGATGCTGATATTAAAACCCTCGTTGACCATATTAGTCAGTTTTAACGCTATTATTTTGGCCGTCTTCTTCTGATCGGCCTTGCAGCCCACCCGAATGATAAAGAATCACTTTCGCATTGGGTGGGATTCTTTGCTGTCGCATTTCTTCTAAAAAACCATGTACCATCTTATTGGTATAAATCGGATCCAACAAAATACCAAAAGTGCCTTCAAACCAGTGTTGATCAGCAAGACACGCATCCGTTGTTTTGGCATAACCGCCGCCACTGTATTGTGTCAGCAATTGCCAAATCACTTGTTTATGCTGATCAGTGTGTGACTGGAAGCCGGAAAGCTGGCGAATAGTCTTTTGGAGAAAGTCTGCCTGATTCAGTGTTGCCACACCCAACAACCTTTGGCGATGGGATGGTTGGTTTAAGGCCGCCATTTTCGCCAGGCCTGCTAAGGTGCCGCCGGTGCCAACCGCTGTAAAAAGGTGTGACCAACCGGGGCACTGTTGATGGAGTTGTTCTATCACCGATTGAAAGCCTAGCATTGCCCGTTCATTGCTACCGCCTTCCGGTAACATCAAGCTGTGTGGGTGGTGATGTTGCAGTTGTTTTAAAAAGTCTTGAGTATTTTTTAAACGGTAGGTTTGACGGTCAATAAATTGAAAACGCATGCCATTGGCATAGGCTGTCTGTAGGGTAGGGCTCCAGTTTTGCGGGCGCTTAGCCAACTCCTCGCCACGAATAATCCCGACTGTTTTAAAGCCAAAAGCTTTCCCGGCAGCGGCTGTTGCCGCAATATGGTTGGAATAGGCACCGCCAAAAGTAATGAGTGTCTGCATGCCTTGTGATTTTGCATATTGCAAATTAAATCGTAATTTGTGCCATTTATTGCCTTGAATAACCGGATGGTTCATATCATCTCGTTTGATCCAAACTTGCAGTTGATAATAATCAAAAAGGCTGTGGTAAAGCGGTTGTAGTGGGGTGTTAGCAGCGGCGGTTAGCAAATGAACGCATTCCATTTTTATTTGGTAGAATAGCGTTTCATTTTAACCGAACGTAGGAAAATTAGGATGGAACATTTAACCACAAGCCTGGATGTCATGTTTATTTTGTTGGGTGCTATATTGGTGCTTTTTATGCATGCGGGCTTTGCTTTTTTAGAAGTCGGAACTGTACAGCATAAAAACCAAGTCAACGCCCTGGTCAAAATTATGACCGATTTAGGGGTGTCCACCGTCGCCTATTTCTTTATTGGGTATGGCGTGGCCTATGGGGTGTTTTTAGGCTTTAATATTGATGGTCAATTGACGCAACAAATGACCGAGAAATCGGGCTATGAGCTGGTTAAGTTTTTCTTTTTAATGACCTTTGCCGCTGCGATTCCAGCCATAGTGTCGGGCGGCATTGCTGAAAGAGCACGATTTTATCCTGTGTTAATTGCCACTTTTTTAACAGTGGCCTTTGTGTATCCGTTATTTGAAGGCATTGCTTGGAATGGTAATTTTGGGTTTCAAGACAGGTTGGTCGCAGCGTTTGGCGCGCCTTTTCATGATTTTGCCGGGTCGATTGTGGTGCATGCCGTCGGCGGCTGGATTGCTTTAGCGGCCATTTTGATTTTGGGGGCGCGCCATAATCGCTATGACAAACAAGGACGAATGCGCTCTGTTTATCCCCCTTCTAGCATTCCGTTTTTAGCTTTGGGTGCTTGGATCTTATCGGTAGGTTGGTTTGGCTTTAATGTGATGTCAGCACAGGCCATTGAGGGGATTCAAGGATTGGTTGCCATGAATTCATTAATGGCGATGGTGGGGGGAATTCTCGCCGCCACCTTTGTGGGTGATAAAGATCCTGGCTTCATTCATAACGGCCCTTTAGCCGGGCTGGTCGCCATCTGTGCAGGTTCGGATGTCGTGAACCCGTTAGGTGCTTTGGTGATCGGTTTGGTTGCGGGGGCATTATTTGTTAAAGCCTTTACGTGGACACAAAACAAGTTAAAAATTGATGATGTGCTCGGTGTCTGGCCTTTACACGGCCTTTGCGGTGTTTGGGGAGCCATTGCAGCCGGTCTCTTTGGTGCTGAAGCCCTTGGCGGTTTAGGGGGCGTTTCGTTAATGTCGCAGATCGCCGGAACGGCATTAGGCGTTATCGTTGCGTTGGTTGGCGGTTATGCTATTTATTGGTTGGTTCATAAAATAATGGGGTTAAGATTATCAGACGAAGATCAATATATCGGCGCTGACTTGGCAATACATAAAATTCACGCCAATCCACCGCGTGAGGAATTTTAATGCGTTTAAAATTTTGAAACCCGCTAACCACAGCGGGTTTTTTGTTATAGTTGCTTTTTATTTTTAAAGACCTTTCCGATATGCGCAAATTAACTGCAGACCAGCTTTATCGTTTTACCTCGATAGACGACCAAGACTTTCAAACAAATCATTCTGATACCAAAGAATTTATGCGGCGCTTTCATCCTCGGGCGTATCAGTCGCTAAACTTTGGCTTGCATTTACGTCGCAATCAAAACCATATTTTTATTATGGGGGAACCGGGGGTCGGTCGTATTGGCATGACAAAGTCCATGTTGCGCGAAGCCGCCAAGCGTAAGGCGATCCCACAAGATGTAGTGTTGGTGTCGGATTTTACTGAAACCAATAAAACCCAATATCTGTTCTTTGATGCGGGTCATGGTCATGCCTTTAAGCAAGCCATTGAAGAGCTGATTACGCAGTTGAAAAGTCAATTACCAGTGGTGTTTGATGGGCATGCATACCAACTTAAAAATCAGCAGCTTGAAAACGAATTGCTTGCCAAGCAGGAAAACGCTATCGCGCCGGCGCTTGATTTGGCGGAGTCCTTAAGTATTGAAGTTCAGCAAAATGAAAATAATTTTGTTTTATATGCGGTGGTGGAAGGCGAACGCTTGCGCATGGCCGACCTTAAAAAATTAGATGAGCCCTTGCAAAAACAATTTATGCAAGCATTGGATCAGGTTGAGGAGACCTTAAATAAAGGCTTAACGCACTTTCCTTTTTTACAGCATGAGTATATGGATGCCGGAAAGCGTTTAAATACCGAGGTGACCAACGCGCATTTGGCGCCATTGATTGATACGCTCAAAATGGAATTTGGAGAAAATAAAGCGGTTCGTGGCTATTTAGAAGCACTTAAAAATGCCATTGTTTCAAAATTGCATTTATTTTGGGATCAATCAGCGGATCAGGTAACCAGCGCAGCGCAAACCTCCATGGAAGAATTACTGGCTGAGCAATCGGGGATGTCAGTATTTGAAGTCAACCTTTTGGTGGATCATACCGGGCTAAAACATGCGCCGGTGATTTATGAGCAAAATGCTTCCATGCCAAAATTGTTCGGCTACACCATTAATTCTGCCAGTGCCAATGTCACCGACCCACTCACCCTAGCGATGAATCATCAAGCAGGGCTGCTACAAAAAGCCAATGGGGGTTATTTGATGTTGAGCATTCAATCCGTGCTAAAAGACCCGGAAATTTGGTCAAACTTAAAAGCCGCTTTGATGAGCAAAAGGCTGACCTTCGAAATTCCCTCTTCAAGCAGTGTTGTGCCATACCATTTACCCGATTATCCTTTAGATGTGACGCTGGTTTTGGTGGGGCAGGCGGAGCATTTTTATGCTTTGCAAGAATTGGATGCCCAGTTTAATCGGTTATTTAAAGTCCAAGTTGAATTTGAAGCCGAGCTAAAAAGAACCGCAGAACATGAATTGGTATTGGCAAAGCAACTGGCCAGTGAAGTCGAAGCTTGGGATGATCTACCGGTGCGACCTTCAGCGTTAGAGCGTTTAATTGAATATGCTTCGCGTTTGGTCGAATCGCAAGAACGCCTTTACACCAATAAGGCTTTGTTGCGCGATGTGTTGGCTGAGGCCAATGCCTTTGCTCGGGCGCACGATCAGCAAGAAGTCACCCGTGATATTATCGAAGACACCATTGCCCAGCGTGATTTTCACACAGGGTTGATGGAAGACTATTACCACCGCGCGATTATTGAAGAACAGGTGCTCATTAAAGTGGTTGGCCGTCATATTGGTATGGTCAATGGTTTAACGGTGCTCACCGTTGGGCGCCAATCGTTTGGTCAACCTGTGCGCATCACCGCCCAAGCCTCCGCAGGTGACGAGGGAGTGGTGGATATCGAGCGTGAAATCGAGATGGCAGGGCCGATCCATTCCAAGGGGATGTTAATTTTATCCGGCTATCTACGCGGACGTTATATGAAGCATAAATCTTTAGGATTCAGCGCTTCTATCGTGATGGAACAAACTTATGATGGTGTTGAAGGGGATAGCGCCTCTTCAGCAGAATTACTGGCATTGATCTCTTCCATCTCACAAGTCCCTTTACGACAAGATATTGCAGTGACCGGATCCGTGAATCAATTTGGTGAAATTCAACCGATTGGCGGGGTGAATGAAAAGATCGAAGGCTTTTTTAAAGTCTGCAAAGCACGCGGTTTAACCGGCTCTCAGGGGGTGATCATTCCAGAAGCCAATACCAAGCACTTAATGTTAAATGCTGAAGTGAGAGAGGCCGTTAATGATCAACACTTCCACCTTTATGCCATGAGCCATATCGATGATGCACTGCAATTGTTGTCGGGTACAGAAGTGGGTGAAATAGATACTAAAGGTCATTACCCTAAAGGCAGCTTGAATGAGAAGGTGATGTTGGCGCTAACAGAAATGAATGCTAAGGACAACGACCATTAATCAAGGCGCCCTTTATTGCGCTTGAGATTGACGTTTTTTCATGCGTTTTTGCCAAGCACGAGCAACATGGCGTTTCCAAAAAAGATGAATGCTAAAATAACTAAAAATTGCTAAACAGGCACCCACAACAACACTGCCGAGATAGAGGGGTAACCAAATATCCCCTAAGGTTGTGGTTAACCAATGCCAGCTTATTTCAAATTGTAAATCGGGTTTGGCGGGCGCATCTAATATCCAAGTGCCCACCAGGTAGTTAAAATAAAAAATCGGCGGCATGGTGAGAGGGTTGCTAATCCAAACCAGAGCGACACTGAGTGGAAGATTGGCGCGGATAAAAATGGCGGTAATTGCCGATGTAACCATTTGTGAAGGGATCGGAATCGTCATCCAAAATAAACCGTTTGCAAATGCCTTTGCGGTACTGTGACGATGAATATGCCATAAATTGGGGTTAGCGATCCATTGAGCTAAAAAGCCAAGGCCTTTCATTCGTCGAATTTTCTCTGGACTGGGAGAATATTTTTTGAAAATCTTTTTGGGCATATGTTTCGTTACTTTGTTATCGGCCTAATCGCATCCCTAGTGTGGTTTTACCAACTCGCAGTTTTACCTAGTTGGCAAAGTCCCCTATTGGCAAGTTTACTGCTGGTCGGCTTAGGCTTTTTTCGAAGTCCTATGGCTTGGCTGTCAGGCTTGCGCCAAATCATTATAGGGTTTCTGTGCGGTTTTATTTGGGTTTTTTTGATGGCAATGATCAGCCCGACGTTATCAAAATCGGCGTACTTTACCCCGATTGAAGTCGAGGCGACGATTATCGATCGACCGGAAGTCATAGCAACGCTCGATGATTCGGCTCCAAAGCGCGTTAAATTAACGCTAAAACTCTCGAATTGGCAGTCAATCACCGCCCAAAATGGCCAGGCCTGGTTGTTTTTTCAGCCGCAAATTCAATTGAATTGGTATCACTCTCAACAAGTCCCTAAAACGGGTGAACAATGGCGTTTTAAGGTGAAATTAAAGCCACCTCATGGCAGTTTAAACCCAGGTGGTTTTGATTATGAGGCCTATTTGTATGAAAAAGGTATCCGCGCAAAAGGCTATGTGCTCAATCAAAACGATGCAGCGGAAAGGGTTACGCCCGCCACAGGGGTCAATCTCCGCGAAGCCTTAGCGAAACATTTAACCCCTTTATTTGAACAAAGTCGCTTTCAGGGCATTTTTCGAGCGTTGATTTATGGTGATAAAACCGCCATCAGTAACGATGATTGGCAACTCTTAAGGCAGACCGGCACTGTCCATTTAATGGTGATTTCAGGGCTTCATATTGGCATTATGGCCGCATTTGGTTTCGCTGTCTTTACCTTGATTTGGCGTGTTATTGTCCGAAGGCTCGGTTGGCATTGGGTGATGACAACGCCCCGACCGGTATTTGGTTCGGTGGGCGCGATTTTAATTGCCACCCTCTATATGAGTTTGGCGGGGTACTCTATTCCGACTCAGCGGGCATGGATGATGGTCGTTGTGATAGGGGGGCTGCTGGTTTTGCGGCGGCCATTTCAACCCTGGTCAGCGTTGGCTTTGGCAGCGGCATTGATTTTGATATGGCATCCTTCGTCGGTGATGAGCTCGGGGTTTTGGCTCTCTTTTGTCGCAGTGGCCATTATTTTTCAAGTTTTATCTTTGCCCAAAGTTCACCAAGCACGCGCTTGGCAAAAAATGCTGTGGGTTCAATTGGGCTTAACCCTGGGTATGATGCCGATTTTGGCAGGGTTTTATCAACAATTAGCGTTGGGCAGTTTGCTGGCAAACTTATTGGCCGTGCCGGTTGTGAGTTTATTGGCTTTACCCTTGCTATTTTTAACGGTTGCGGTCAGCTTTATCTCCGAGAGCTTCGCGCTGTGGCTGATGTCGATCCATGAAATACTCTGGCAAGGACTTTGGTGGTTTTTGAATTTCGTGTCTGAGCGCTTTGATTTTTGGCAAACGGGTCAGGTCTCTTTCTTTTGGGTGCTGGTCATTTATGGCGTGATTCTTTTCAGTTGGTATGGTTTTCAGGCATCGTCACGCCCGTTAGTGAAGATCCTTGCCGGGCTTTCTGTCAGTGGTGTATTGGGTGTATTTTGGGTTTTTTGGCCGTCATCGCAACCCGCATTGGGTGAAGTGAGAATGACGGTTTTGGATGTGGGGCAAGGGCAGGCGATAGTCTTCGAAACTCGCAATGAAACGATTGTTTATGATTCCGGCCCAAAATGGGGGGCGCAATTCGATGGCGCGAAATTAGCCATCTTACCGTATCTCAAATCGCAGCAACGTCAACAGGTGGATTTATTGATTATCAGCCATTCCGACCAAGACCATGCCGGCGGGACGGCCAGTTTATGGAATACGCTTTCGGTATTAGATTTTGTTTCAGGGCAAGCAGATCGTTTAAACGAACAACAGCCTCAGTGGCCAGTTCGTCCCTGTGAAAATGGCCAGGCCTGGCTGTTTTCAGGGGTGAAGTTTGAAATATTATCCCCCGAAAAGGGTGAAAATCATCCGCGTGACGATAATGATACCTCTTGTTTATTAAAGGTATCAACACCGCAAGGGTCTATTTTAGTACCAGGTGATTTAACCGACAAAATGGAAGCTCCATTAGTTGCGAAACTGGCATCGCAATTAAATGCCGACTTATTGGTTGCCGGTCATCATGGCAGTCAAACCTCTACATCTCAGGCATGGTTAGACACGGTATCGCCGAAAGAAGTGGTGATTTCAAGCGGCTTTGCCAATCGGTTTGGGTTCCCTAACCAAACCGTGGTTCAGCGATTGAACGAACGACACATTCCCTGGCGAAATACCGCCTGTGACGGTGCAATTCAGTATAAAATAACAACCAAAATCTCAGCGTATCCAACAAAACTCAAATCCGAATCAAGCGCTAAAGTGATTTGGCTTGGCAGCGAAAAACAGCATCGCGCCAAGTGGTTTTACAGTCGGTGTGATGCATTTGAACAAACACGTCGTCATACCAATTGAATGTGATACCCATCACATTCAAGGGGTAAAGGGAGAGCCTATGAAGTCAATTAAACAGGAAAGTGTGCGATGAGTTGGCCGGCATTTTGGACGCAATCGCCAACCCACTCATGGAAAACAGCCCTGTTGTGGCCTGTGTCAAAAATGGTCTGTGCGATAGCCGCGCTCAGGTTGCGACGCTTTAAGAAGCGCCGTGCCAAGCATGCAACCACTCGAAAAACGGTTGCTCAGGTGATTGTCGTCGGTAATATTGTGGTGGGTGGAACCGGAAAAACCCCGTTTATTCAGTGGTTGGGTCGGCAGTTGGCTACGCAAGGATTGCGTTATGGCATTGTCAGTCGAGGCTATGGAGGGCAATCCAGCCGTTGGCCGCAGTGGGTAACTGAACATTCTGATCCGACGATGGTCGGGGATGAACCGCTATTGTTGGCACAGTCATTAAACTGCCCAATGGCCGTTTCGCCGAAAAGAACGGAGGCGATTGCTCTGTTGACGTCCAAATATGATTTGGATGTCATTATCAGTGATGATGGCTTACAGCATTATGCCATGGCACGTGATGTTGAAATTGTGATGATGGATGCACAAAGACTATTAGGCAATGGACTTTGTCTGCCGGCAGGCCCCCTGCGTGAACCGAAAAAGCGTTTAGCGATGGTCGATTTTGTGGTTTGGAATGGCGGCAATGCGGCGGATTTGGTGGCTGAATCCAGTAGTGTGATGCAATTAACCCCACATCAATTTCGTTCAGTGGCCAATCCGCAGATGGTGTTGCCGTCCATTAGCTTTAAAGCCGAAAAAGTGAATGCCATTGCGGGTATTGGCAGCCCGAAACGTTTTTTACAGACCTTAACCGATTTGGGAATTGAAGCCGATTTTAAGGCGTTTGATGACCATTATCAGTTTCGTTCTGAGGATTTTGAAGCCTTTGATCATACCAAACCCTTGCTTATGACCGAAAAAGATGCGGTAAAATGTCGAGCATTTGCACAGGCAAATTGGTGGTATCTGGAATTAAAGCCCGTTTGCCCGGAGAGTTTAATGCACCAAATTCTGCAAAAAATTGGACACCATCAACCTTTTGAAGGATTTTTAAGAAATCCCTAACCCAACCCCTAGGACTTGGCAATCGTCCTTAAATAAAGAGAGTTTTAACATGGATCCGAAATTATTAGACATTCTTGTCTGCCCGGTAACGAAAACCACTTTGCAGTTTGATAAGACCAAACAAGAGTTGATTTCGACAGCTGCCAACTTAGCCTATCCTGTGAGAGATGGCATTCCCATTATGTTGGAAGAAGAAGCCCGAACTTTGACGGCAGACGAAAAAGAACACTATTTAAAACAAAAACGTTAACCGGCTAAATCAGCCTCAATTAGAGAAGACCCTTGAATGTCGTTTATTGTGATTATTCCCGCCCGTTTTGAATCGACTCGTTTATCGGGTAAGCCCTTAAAAATGATTGAAGGCAAACCGATGATTGAATGGACCTGGCGACAAGCGCAAAAAGCGGGTGCCAAAAGCGTCATCATTGCCACGGAATCGGCTCAAGTGCAAGCCGCTTGTGAAGCTTTTGGTGCCGAAGTCTGTTTGACCGCGTTACATCATCAGTCGGGAACAGAACGCATCGCCGAAGTGGTTGAACGTTTGGGATTGATGGACGAGGATATTATTGTCAATGTGCAAGGCGATGAACCTCTGTTGCCACCCGAACTGATTCATCAAGTTGCTGAGGGATTAGAACAGCATCCACAAGTGAATATGGCAACTTTGTGTGAGCCGATTGAAGCGGTAGAGACCGTTTTTGATCCGCATGCCGTGAAAGTAGTTCGAAATATTGAAAATCATGCCTTGAACTTTACCCGAGCGCCCATGCCCTGGTCGCGTGATACGTTTAGCGCGACCTCGAAAACATTACCCAATAATTGGCATTATAAACGTCATATCGGCCTTTATGCCTACCGAGCCGGTTTTGTAAAACGCTATGTCGCTTGGCCGGAATGTGCGTTAGAGCAGGTTGAGCGTTTGGAGCAGTTACGCGTGCTTTGGCATGGTGAAGCCATTTTGGTATTAGATGCAGTCATGGAAGCGGGCATTGGGGTGGATACCGAAGATGATTTACAAAAAGTGCGGGATATATTTGCACAGAAGTTATCCGCTAATCAATAAGGAACGTCATGGGAAAACTGCTCAATATACTGACATTGGTGGGGCTGGTTTATTTTGTCTATTGGTTGTTTAAACGTAAATTAAAACAACGCCAATTTGCCAAACAGGGCATTATCATTCAACAACAGGGCATGCGCCCCATTACCTTATTTAGCATCGTGATGGTATCCCTGTATGCGGGCTATATGCTGTGGTATCTGTTTCAAGCCGAATAAGCTAACATAAGCTAACGCAAGCGATCAATTTGTTGGCAAAGGCCCTCCAAAGCATCAATCAGTCGGCCGGTGGGTCTTTGATAGGCATCCGATTCGATTTGAATAAACCGTTGTTTTCCAACCGCGTCAATCTGTTTAAACGCCTGCCATTTCTGTTGCCAAGTTTGTTGGCGTTGTGGTTGTCCCGCCAATAAAATTACCTGTGGGTTTTGTTGAATCACCGACTCATAGTTCACTTGTGGTGCCAGTAATGGCAACTTGGCAAACACATTGTGAACGCCACAAATACTCAATGCCTCGCTAATAAACTGATCACCATTAATGGTAATCAGGGGGGCATCCCAAAGTTGGTAAAATGCGCGAATCTTGGCTCGATCGCGATATTGCCGCCGCAAGTTTTCAAGCTTGGTTTGCAAGCGCAGGGCTTCTTGATTGGCCGTTTTCTGATGTCCGGTCAGTTCACCAAGTTCCCGAATTAAAATGGGAATTTCGTCTAGCTGTTGACTGTCTCGAATCCACAATTGAAATCCGAGTTTTCGTAAACGCTGAATCTCTTGCACAGAGCTCCCAGAACGCCAAACTAGGATAACATCCGGCTTGAATTGCAAGAGTGCTTCATAGTTCAACGCATTCAAACTGCCAACCCGGGGAATGGATTGTGCAGCGAGTGGATAATCGGAATATTCAACCGCACCAACCAAATGTTCACCCGCGCCCGCAGCAAAGACCAGCTCGGTAAAGCTGGGCGCCAATGAAACCAATCGAAGAGGATCTTGCGGGGGCACGGAGGTTTTGGCATAGGCCGTCTGGAAGACTAGTGTTGTCCAAATTAAAAAAAAACCTAACCGAGCCGTATAGCCCATTAAAAATCCACACCTTTTTGCGCGATAATGCCGCTTTTGTAGGCGTGCTTTTCTTCTTTAATATCCGAGACCGTATCGGCCAGTTCACGCAATTCGGCAATCGCCGAACGACCGGTAATGACCACATGTTGTTGCGCTGGACGGTTTTTGAGTGCGCTCAGAACCGATTCTTTATCTAAATAGCGATAGCTCAATAAATAGGTCAGCTCATCCAGTAACACCAAATTATAACGGGCATCACTGAGCATTTTGCTGGCGACCTCCCAAGCACATTTTGAGGTGGCGATATCCTGCTCAAGATTTTGAGTATCCCAAGTAAAGCCATCGCCTAAAACGTGCCATTCACATAATGGCTGGTTTTTGAAAAACGCTTCTTCGCCGGTATCGGTTCGGCTTTTGATAAATTGGCAAACGCCCACCTTGAGGCCATGTCCCAAGGCGCGCGCCACCATGCCAAATCCCGACGTTGATTTTCCTTTGCCTTTACCTGTGATCACAATCAGCACGCCTTTTTCAGTGTCTGCTTGTTCAATAGACGCGTCAATTTGGGCTTTTTTGCGAGCCATTTTCAAGGCGTGGTAATCCGCTTGTTTGCTGGCTGTTGACATGGTTATTTCCTTAGAGTTGACCTTTAATGCCGACAAACACCTGCGTGCCACCATTTGCATACACAAAGGTTGGGGGGGTGACACCGCCTCTTGGCGCACCCACGGCAGTGGTGTAATCTTCATTAAACAGATTCAACACTTTACCATAAACCGTTAAGTGCGCGTTAAGCTGATAGTCGGCGACCAAATCCGTCACCGTATAGTTACCAATTTGTGCGCCGGTTTGGTTAGGCTCATCAAAGGTTTCACCCACATAGCGTAAGCGGATGCCCAAATGGGTATCGGAAAAATGATAGTTATCGAAACTCATGCTGGCTTGAGAAGCAGGGCGTCTGGCCAACCATTCGCCTGCATCATCTTTGGCCGTTTGTTGGCTATATTGCACATTCAACTGGCTTGCCAAGGTTAACAAGTCTTTTTGAAAGCTAACTTCAATGCCTTGGTAGTGGGATCGCCCATCAATATTGACATAGCTGCCAAAACTGCCCGTGTTCAAATCATAATCAATTTCATCGCCAATTTTGGCATCGAAATAACTGATTTCAAACCCTTTAAGGTGAAAAGTCACATCATAACTGGTTTGGGTTTCCGGCGTTAGCATGGGTGCCGCAGCATCGGTATAACTGATTTCTGCTAAAGAGGGCGCTCGATAGGCGGTGCCATAATTCGCGGCTAAATAACTGTCAGTCGTCAGTTGACCTTTAACGCCAATATTGCCAGTACTTCTATTGTTGTATAAAGAGTATTCATCTTGGCGCAGTCCGGCATTCAAAACCAAGGCATTATCCAAAAACTGTTGTTGTAAGCTGGCGCTATAGCCCAGTTGATCATAATTATTGGCCGTTGAATTTTGATTGCTGAGATAGCGTTTATCAATCGCAAGCCGTAATGTTTGATTGGGCTGACGCTGCCAGTCCAATTGCGTCAAGGCTTGAGTTAATTTTCCAGACGAATACAGCGTTTGACTTTCGGTATCTTGAGCACTGGCACTGAATTGAATAGCATCCTGCTGATACTGATAGCGCAATTGACGCAGGGTGTTTTCCAATTCACTGGTGGCAACCATGCTGGGATCATTGCCATAATCGATTTCGCCTTGCGCTTGACGCTGCTGCAAATTCGCTTCGATACGATGGCCTTGCGCAGGATTGAGACCCATTTTAATGCCCAGATCGGTTTGCTGATAGCCATCAGTTTCCAAGCCATCAGTTGACTGTCGGTAAGGTTTGACCGCACTGAAACCGTCGATTTTCAAGGTCGAAAGGTTAACCGAAAAGTCGGCATTTTGTTGTTTAGCGCCCGCAGAAAAACGCAGTTTTTGGAAGCCATAACTTCCCGCTTCAAAACCGACACTGGCCTGATTGGCCGCTTCTCGGGTAATAATATTAATCACACCTGCCATGGCGCCGCTACCCCATTGAGCAGATTGCGCACCCTTAATAATTTCAATACGTTCAACATTATCGAGGGTCAGGGATTCAAAGTAAGCACCATTGATATTCATCGGATCATTCAGTTCAATGCCATCTTGCAATACCAAGATGTGTTTGGCCGATTGGCCTCTGAGCATGACCGATGTTGCACTGCCCAAACCGCCATTTCGGGTGCTGAAAAAGCCCGGTAGTTCTTGCAAGGCATCATCTAGGGTTTGGTATTGTTTTTCTTCAATTTGCTGGCGACTGATAACATGCATTTTGGCCGTGACCACTTGAGCAGACTCTTGTGCATTATGCGCTGTCACAATAATGGGCGCTATTTGACTGGTTGCCGCAAGGGTTATCGTGGGGGTTAGCAGCGTTAACAGGGCTGCTTGTACTGTGGTTTTTTTCATGGAACTTCCTTCAATTCATCATTTAATGAACGAAGGCAAAACGGAGACTTAGCTTAAACGATAGGGGTGTTTGTGCGCTGAACGGCACAGACCTAACCAAAAAAGATAAATATACGCCGCATTGCCCACCGCAATCGGTTGTGTCAGCAATCGCTGACCTTTTTCAGGCCGGTCTCCGGGCTTAAGAGCAATTTCAAATGGCCTTCTCGGAAATCAATTCCAATGGCATGATCATTTGTCTTCTCTATTACCGTTGCGGGGGCAGCATTTGCTTTGCACAAACTTCCCGTTTAACTGATGGATTTAACCAGCAGCACCTAAAAAAGCGCATTATAGCGAGATTGATTCGAAAATGTTAAATAAATAAACTTTGTTGTTGCGGGGTTTGGGCAAAATAGGTGGCCGCGCCGGCATAGTCAATGCCGTCAATCATGTCTTCCTCGCGGTATCCCAATAGCTGCATACTCATTTCACAAATCGTAAACTTAACGCCCAATTCCAAACACAATTGGCGAAAATCGTCAAAAGGCAGTTGGTTTTGTTGTTGTAAGGTTTTTTTAAACATCCAGGTTGCTGCCGTTGTCATCCCGGGCAATCCCCAGACACTATCGGGTAAAAAACGCCAGTTAATTTGTTTGAGCCATTTCGGGCCAATCGGGCTTTTTAACGGCATGCCGGGATTGCCCACAGGCGACACCTTCAGTGCGCGGGTGTCTTTTAATAAACAGTTAATGCCATAAAAGGTAAAAAAGATTTCTGCTTCTTTGCCCATCGCCACCGCGCTGCTGGCGAGAATCATGGATGGATATGCCCAATCTAAAGAGCCTTTTGATTGGATAATGCTAAAGTCTGCGGGTGTCGTGTGCGACATAATCATTCCTGATAAGTAAAGCCATTCTAACCGCTAAAATAACCAGGCCTGGTTATTTTGGGTCATCTGGCGGGGATTTAAAGAGCTTTTGAGTCCAGCGATAAGAGAGCCATAACGCGGGCGTAATCACAACAAGGGTAAACAACATCGCCGTGAGCGTTTCTTGAAGGTCGCTGCCTTGATATTGGGTGAGTGCGCCGACCAGCAAGGTTAAGATTCCGCTATTGCGAAGGGCGCGTTTTAATGGGGAAAGCGGTGTGGTCATGTCACATTTCCTTTGAGTCAATCAGTCGATTTAAACAGGCTAAATAGGCCGATTCATCGGGTAAGCCGCCGTGTTGTTGCGATTGCCAGAGCGTTTCGCCTAAGCATTCCATCATTGCGTGTTCGGTTGCATGAACATCCCTGAGGCGTTGCCCTAATTGGCTATAGATGGCTTGAATGCCCGCTGGGTGGTCAAGAGCGACCTGTTCCTGAAGCCCTAAATGCATCCCCATGTGCAAAAACGGATTGGTTTCGCCCATTTCGGGCAGATAGTCATTGCCAAGGTGTTTGGCATTGTTGAGCATCGCGTGATATTCAGGGTGCATGTCAATCACTTTTGCAACCCTTTCTTCCATCGCATCCAACTCGCCATTCCGGGTTGCTTTTTGCCAGGTATCCACATAGAACTGGCGCATTTTATCTCTTTCGGTTGTATAAAACATAATGTCAATATTTGATGAATTCGGACAGATAGTTTACCGAAATCCAGCCTCGGTGTTGGAGGATTTTTATCGGTTGATGCAGGTTGTGCTGTTTATGGTAAATCGCGCTGTAATGAGGCACTAAATTGGTGCACCTAGCGTTTGGAAAGTCACTAAAATTTCCGTTTTCTTTTGATTATCAATGGTCTATATTTATGGCATAGACACTGCTGTAAGCCTGTTTAAAGATTTAGTTAATGGGTCAGAGCGAAAACAATGAAATCACCAACCTTATTGAGATATGACGATGCAGTCTTGCCGAATAGCTTGGCATTCAGTTATATGATTTTGAGTTATCTTGCCGGCTTTGGATTGATGTTGCTGGAACCCTTAATATGGAATGGACTTGGCGTTTTATTGCTTGCGCATGCAATGGTCATTTCCGCCTATATGCTCCATGAAGCGGCGCATCACAGCTTGTTTCGGAAACCGAAACATAATCGCTGGCTGGGAGAGGTCTGCCTGTGGATTACCGGGTGTAGTTACTCGCATTTCGATGATGTTCAACATAAACATAACCGTCATCATATTGATCGCGCCGATATCGTATCGTTTGATTTTCGAGAAACCCTACCCAAACACCCGTTATTACTGAAAGTCATCAAAGCTCTGGAGTGGGTGTATATCCCCGCGCTGGAAGTGTGGATGCACCTAATGGTTATTGTTTTGCCGTTTATCAAACCCAGTCGTAAACAGCGACGGGGGCGGGTTGTGCTTGCATTGATATTCCGTGTGGCTTTCTTTGCCGTGTTAGTTTCCATTTCTTGGCATGTGTTGTGGCTATATGCGCTGGCCTATTTATTGTTTTTAACGGTGATGCGCTTTATGGATATACATCAACATACCTATGAGGTATTTGAAACGCTCGACCAGCCACGAGGGCCAGAAGCCAAATTGCGCAATGCTGACTTTGAACAACGTAATACCTATTCCAATCTGTTGTCGGTTCGGTATCCCTGGTTGAATTTATTGGTGTTGAATTTTTGTTATCACAATGTGCACCATGCCAGTATGTTGCAACCCTGGTATCGGCTACCGAAACTCAATGCCGAGATGTTCGATACCGACCACCCACAACAATTGACCTTTAAGCATTTAGTGAAAAGTTTTCACCGTTATCGAGTGCCGCGCATTCTCAATGGCGATCCAGTGAACTTAGATGTGAAGCAGGATGAAGGTGAAAGTTTTATTGGCGTGGATGGCGTTTCATTTTTAACCGCACACTAATCAATACAAGGGAAAATCCATGACGCAAGTCACCAAGTTTTGGCCGATCCTCACTGGACGGCATACCTATGAAAAAACGCTATCAACCCGCGGGCGAGGGCAGGGCGAAATTATTAAAGCGCCGATTCTGGCTTACTTAATCGAAACCCGAAATGGTCGAATCCTATTTGATGTGGGCTGTGATTATCAAAAAATTCAGCAAGCGGATTTAAAAAAGCACTATTACGAACATGACGGTTTTCCCTTTGGCCCGCCTGAAATGTCTGAAGAAGAGCGGCTACCCAATCGACTTGAGGTGCTGGGGTTGAAGCCGGAAGAGATTGATTTGGTATTTTGTAGCCATCTGCACTTTGACCACGCCGGCGGTTTGTGCGAATTTTGTCATGCCGAAGTGCATGTACATACCAAAGAAATGCAAGCCGCTATAGAGCCCGCGGATGATGCCTATTTTGCATCCGATTTTGAATTGCCTTTGAATTGGAAGCTTCAGACAGGCGAATATGATTTGGTGCCAGGTGTGCGTGCAATTGAAACCCCCGGGCATACGGCAGGCCACATGTCGATGTTGATCGAATTGCCAAAAGGTCAACCGATTTTATTGGCCGGCGATGCTGCCGATTTAACCGAAAATATTGAACAAGAGATCGCGCCAGGATTATGTTGGCAAGACAATGCCGATTTGGCGGTGCAAAGCATTCAGAAATTAAAAGCCCTCAGCAAAAAACATCAAGCAGAACTTTGGCCGAACCATGATTGGGACTTTTTTCAACGGCATAATCGTTTTCCAAACTATTTTGAGTAAAGATCATGCAACTTAAATTGTTTAAAACGCTATGGGGAAATAGCCTTGAATTTGACCAGGCCTGCGAACAGGCTTCGGTTGCCGGATTTCAAGGCCTTGAAGGCCCAGCGCCTTTGGATGTGCAAGCGCAAAGACAATGGAGCGGTCTGTTACGTTGGCATGGTTTCGATTATATTGCCGAAATCGTCACCGGAGGCGACTATGTCCCTCAGCGTCATTGGACACCCAATCAACATCTCGAAGAACTACAAAGACGGCTCGACGCCAGCGCCACCTTATCGCCGCTATTGGCGACCTGCTTGACCGGTTGTGATGCCTGGGAGGAATCCAAAAGCGTTGATTTCTTCGGCGCGGCATTAGAGATAGCAAAGGATTTTGATTTCACGGTCAGTTTTGAAACCCACCGCAGCCGGCCTTTTTTTAATCCTTGGACGACGTTAAGGATTGTGCAACAACTCCCCAAAATCAACTTGACCGCTGACATCAGCCATTGGTGTGTGGTCTGTGAACGGCTCATGGATTCGGAGCTGGAAACCTTAACGCAGTTGGTTCCAAACATAACACATATACATGCGCGAGTCGGTTATGCGCAGGGAGCGCAAGTGCCGCATCCGGCCGCGCCTGAATATCAACCCGAATTGCTTTCTCATCAACGCTTTTGGCAAAGCGTTTGGCAGGCGCATTTTGACTCAGGCCGAAGCATCACGACCATGACGCCTGAATTCGGGCCGGATGGTTATTGTCATTTGCTGCCGTTCACACAAGCACCGGTTGCCGATATTTGGCAAATCAATCAATGGATGGCGCAAACCGAGCGTCATCATTTCAACCAGTTTATGACGCAGGCGTAAATCACACGCTGGCTGTTTATTAAGGAATCCTTTATGCAAAATCCCGCGGTGATTGTTCTCTTTGTGGCGTCCATTTTATGGGGGCTGACTTGGTTGCCATTAAAGTTTTTGCACGAGCAAGGATTTCACGGCATAGCGCTGACGTTTTATGTGTATTTAGTCTTGCTGGCGATGATGTTGCCTTGGCTTTGGCGGCAAAGACAGCATTTATTATCCGATTGGCGAATGTTATTAGCCGTTGCGTTGTTAGGGGGTGGCGCCCAGTTGGCATTTAATACCGCCTTAATCTATGGCGAAGTGATTCGGGTGATGGTGTTGTTCTATTTAGTGCCGCTCTGGGGGGTATTGGGCGGGCGAATCTTTTTAAAAGAGCGAATTGACGGCATGCGTTGGCTTGGCGTTGGCTTGTCGATTGTGGGAGCGTTCTTAGTTGTCGGGGGAATGAATGCTTGGATTGCACCGCCCTCCTGGATCGATGTCATCGCACTGCTATCCGGATTTTTATTCGCCATGAACAATATTGCTTTTCGGCTATCCCCAAACGTCTCGGTTTACAGTAAGTTAGCCTTTATGTTTATCGGTGCGGTGGTGTTATCATCGCTGTTTATCTTTATCGGTGATGAACCCTCCTGGCAGGTAGAGGTGACGAGCCAGGCCTGGTTATATTTAGCGCTGTACGCGGCAATTTGGATGCTGGCCGCGAACCTGGGGACTCAATGGGCCGTTACCCATATGGAAGCCGGTCGTTCTTCGATTATTGTGATTTTTGAATTGGTCACTGCGGTGGTGTCAGCCAGCATTATATTGGGAGAAACCATGTCACCCAACGAAATGGTGGGCGGGATTTTAATTGTGTTAGCGGCCTTTTTGGAAGCAAGACGCGAACAAGCGTGCACTTAATGGGTGCAATATTGTTTATATTAATGCGTTAAAGCGGTTTCAAGACACGGTAATGCTGCTTGTTAATTAACTAACTAATTGATAAATAGATATAAAATATTATTGGCGCATAGTCTGTTTTAGAGTTATTACCTTTCTTTTAATTTGTAATAACCTAGGGTGGTATCGATATGTTCTCTCGCAAAACGTTAGTAGGTTTCTTTTCTGGTTTGGTTCTTTCCGCACAGGCGCTTTCCGTCAGTGCCGAACCTTTAAAAATTGGCTATAGTGACTGGCCTGGCTGGGTTGCTTGGGAAGTAGCCATCGAAAAAGACTGGTTTGCCAAAGAAGGCGTGGATGTCCAGTTTGAATGGTTTGACTATGTGGCCTCAATGGACGCCTATGCCGCCGGACAACTGGACGCAGTTGGCATGACCAATGGCGATGCTTTGGTCACTGGCGCAACGGGGGCGCAAAGTGTCATGGTCATTATGAACGATTACAGTAATGGTAATGACATGGTGATTGGCGCACCTGGCATTACGTCGATTAAAGATTTAAAAGGCAAAAAAGTGGGCGTCGAAGTGGGTTTCGTCAGCCATTTATTGCTATTAAATGCCTTGAAAGACAATGGCATGTCAGAGTCTGATGTCACTTTAGTCAATGTCCCAACCAATGAAACACCACAAGTATTAGCATCTGGTCAGGTTGATGCCATCGTCGCTTGGCAGCCCAGTTCCGGTTCTGCTTTAGATTTGGTTCTTGGTTCAAAAGCGATATACACCAGTACCGATGAACCTGGTTTAATCTACGATATGTTGTGTGTGTCACCGAGTAGCTATTCAGCCAGTCGCGCTAAGTGGGAAAAGGTTGCAAAAGTTTGGTATAAAGTCGTGGATTATATTAACGACCCTAAAACCAAAGCCGATGCAATTGCCATTATGGCCTCTCGTGTTGGATTGTCGCCTGAAAAATACACACAATTTGTTGAAGGCACGAAAATCTTGACCCTTGAAGAAGCGAAAAAGCACTTCAAAAAAGGGGACGGATTCAGTTCAATCTACGGTTCAACCAAACTCTCTGATGACTTTAACGTTGCCAATAAAGTCTATGCTGATCCTCAAGAAATCAATGCTTACATTGATGCGTCTTTGACGCAAGGGCTGTAATCTAACCCCAATGTTTTAAACAATCATAGCCGCAGTTCTTGCGGCTATTTTTTTATTAAATTCTTTTTATATTCAATCTGTTGTTAGAAGTCCTTCTTCTGACAGGGGGATTTGCTTGTGTATAAAAAAGAGGATTCAGGTAGCAAAATGAATCAATGGCATCAGATGACATGGGAAGACATCGCCCAATTAGTGGATTCCGGCATCGATTCGGCCTTATTGCCGGTGGGCGCCACTGAACAACATGGCCCGCATTTAGGTTGCGGAATGGATTCAGAAATCGCCAATCAACTGGCAGAAAAAGTGTCGGAACAAACCCAAGTGGCGTTGCTGCCCACCTTGCCTTATGGCTGTTCCATCGGTCATTCAAAGCGTTGGCCGGGCACCCTTGCCTTGCAACCCAAAACCTTAATCGATGTGGTGAAAGACATCGGCGATTGGGTGCATGCCTCCGGGTTTAAGCGGCTGTTTATTTTAAACAGTCATGTTTCCAATTTTGCACCCTTGCGGTGTGCATTGGAAATGCTCCGTGCCGAACATGATGGCTTTATGGTGGCACTCATCAATTCAGCAACGGTCAGCGAACGAGTTAAAGCCCGTCATTTTGAAGACGCTGAAGACTGGCATGCCAATGAAGCCGAAACCGCTTTAATGATGGCCTTGGCACCGCAGCTAGTGCGCGAAGATAAATTGCAAAACAGTGATGACCCGGATCGAACCCAAGATTGTGTGTTTTCACACCCCGTTAATCGCACCAGTCTGAATGGCGTGACCGGCAGTCCTAGTTTGGCAACCGTCGAAAAGGGCGCAGAATTATTTAATTGGATGGTTGCCGATTTAAGCCAAATCGTAAAAAAAGGCATGACAGAAACCGCGCCACTGCCTTACGGCTATTTTGATAAAACAAACCATAAATCAAACCTATAAGAGATAAACATTATGAGTCATGATATTGAAACTACCAAGCAATCCCTAAAAGACATGGGGATCAAATACTGTCTCGGCGCTTATGTCGATATTCACGGCATACCAAAGGGAAAATTTGTACCCATTGATCATTTAGATCACATGGTTAAAGGGTCTGAATTGTATACCGGTTATGCCTTGGATGGCTTGGGACAAAAACCCAATGAAGATGAAATCGCCTCCGTGCCCGATTTAAACAGCTTGATTCAGTTGCCTTGGCAACCGGAAGTGGCCTGGATGGCCGCAGACAATACCCTGCATGGTGAACCCTATGAAATCAATACCCGCGTGGCTTTGAAAAAAGTATTGGCCGAAGCCGAAGCAATGGGCTTTGGGTTTAATTTGGGGATTGAGTGTGAATTGTTTGTACTAAAAGAGGAAGAAGACGGCAGTTTATCCGTTCCCGACAAAGACGACAAACTCACCAAGCCTTGCTATGACGTTCGCAGCTTTATGAATCGCTTTACCTGGTTAGACAAAATGGCCACCACCATTAACGATCTGGGCTGGGATTTATATTCACTCGACCACGAAGATGCCAATGGTCAATATGAATTTGATTTTCAATATAGCGACGCACTGACCATGTGTGATCGGTTTATCTTTTTCCGCTATATGGCAAAACACTATGCAGCGGAAGAAGGGTTGTTAGCGACCTTTATGCCCAAACCCTTTGCCGATAAAACCGGTAATGGTGCCCATTTCAATATGTCGCTATTCGATAAAGAAACCGGTGAAAACGTCTTTAAATGTAATCCAAAAGACGACCCAAGAGGTTTGGGGCTGACTGAAATCGGTTATCACTTTATTGCCGGCGTGTTAAAACATGGCCCGGCACTCTGTGCCGTATTTTCGCCCACCGTCAACAGCTACAAGCGGTTGGTTCGACAGGGCGACATGGCCACCTTTTCTTGGGCACCGGTCTTTAATTCCTTTGGTTCAAACAACCGAACCAACTCCGTGCGCGTACCCATGGGCGGCGGTCGCTTTGAATCCCGCAATGCCGACGGCTCGGTCAACCCCTATTTGGCCGCCACTTTGGTATTGGCCGCAGGACTAGAAGGCATTCGGGAAAAACTCGATCCCGGCCATCCTCAAGAAGATAATTTGTACGATTTAACCGAAGCCGAGCGCGAAGCCAGAGGCATTGAGTTTTTGCCAAAAAATCTACAAGAAGCGATTGAAGCCTTCAAAGCCGATCCGTTTGTCGAAAAAACCCTTGGCAAAGGACTCAGCGATGAATTCATCAAATACAAAACCGCAGAATGGGATGCCTATCATCAAACCATCTCAGCCTGGGAAATCGAGCGTTACAGCCACTTGTTTTAAACAGCACAGATTGCAATCATTTTAAAAGCGGTCCAAATGACCGATTTTTTATTGCCTGAAAACCAAGTGAATTAATAAAATGCCCAGGCCTGGTTGGAATGTTCTATTATGTATGACAACAGTGTGACTTTGCAGTTCGTATAGAATAATGCTTAACTTTAATAAGCTGACGCACTAAACCCAAAGACGAAGTTTATTAGCCACGCTTTATGACTTCTAAATAACCTTATGAAAACAGTAAAGTATATAAAAACATCAAGTTAGTTTGAATTCTTTACTAAATTAAAACATAAAACGGCATTGTTATAAGTCGTTAATATACTGAATATAACGAGTTTAGGATGTCTAATTATAGTTAGTTCCGACGCTTGCGCGTCGGAACTAACGGGCTGCGGATTGCCATCCGCTTGTGTCCCGCGCAAGCGCAGGACTAACAAGCGAATGAAGCGGACAGTCCTTATGAAAATAAATTTTCAACGGAAATGCCGCTTATCCGCAGCCCGTTAGCCTTCATGGAGAGTTATGAGTAAGCCTTTAATTTACATCGATCAAAATATCATCGGATTGCAGTTGCAGGGCATTTTCAACCTGAGCAAGCGAGATGATGTAACTTGGGTTTACTCAAAGGAGCACTTTGCAGAGATTCGACGCTCTAATGAGCCTGAGAAATATTTAGGTGTGCTCGATGCTATAGATGCAAGATTATTAGACCTAGTTCTTGATGAAAACTGGAAGATTACTGGTGAAGCCAGGTTAATTGAGAACGGAACCCCATTTGAACATTATGATAGCTACATTGAAGCAACCGGTGATGTAGATTTCGATGACACCATTTTTGACTCATTCCAGGTATGGGTTAACGGTGGTGGAGACGAAGGTCCATTAAAGGAGCTCTCTGAAAAATTCGCACAGCAAATTTTAGGGTTCACTTCTGACTTGCCTTTTGATACTACAGAAATGACCGACAAGGTTAAGCAGATAAAACCCGAATTTGATTCCATGATCGATGAGATGATATCAAATGGAAATGATATCCATAAGACTAGGGCGGCTTTCGGAGATGAGAAAGGCTCTATCGGTAGTATATCAGGCGAGAAGCAGATTGAGAAAATTTGGGAAATAATATCTCCGACGATGCACCGGGCCGATATTAGTTGTGATCAATTTTTTGGCTTTGATCCTATCGATAAGCAAGGTTACGATATTTGGCCAATTTATCTCGGAATAATTGGATGCAATTCGGTGCTTGATATATTGGGTTTTCAAGCAGAGAAAAAATGCAGAAAACTAAACAAAATTCATAACGTAAGAAGTGATGCCGGTCATATAGCGATGGGAGCATATTGCTCAGCAATCATATCTGAGGATAAGCGTTTAGTTAAAAGAGCAAAAGCCATCTATGAATATAAGAAAATAGGAACTTCCCCTATTCTGGTCACACGAGAGGCTAACAAACCAATCCAGTCGACCGCTGACGCGTCGGCTGATTGAAACGTTAGCTGCTAAAAGGAAGCCATGAGCATCGAATATAAAATTAACGCTCCAGTATCCACAGATCAATTCATTGGCTTGCTGCGCGAATCAACACTTGGAGAGCGTAGGCCAATTGAAGATCGTGAGTGCATGGAAGGTATGGTTAAGAATAGCAACCTACTGGTAACAGCTTGGCAAGGTGACACGCTGATAGGTATCGCGCGTTCAATGACAGATTTTCATTATGCCTGTTACCTTTCAGACCTGGCGGTTCATATGAAATATCAAAGAAGTGGGATAGGAAAGAAACTACAAGCCAAAACTCAGGAGCAATTAGGCCCGAACTGCAAGTTGATTCTGGTTGCTGCCCCAACCGCCAATTCATATTATGAGCATATTGGTTTTACAAATAATCAAAGGTGTTGGGTTCTTGATCGTGATAAAAACATCAGCAGCTAACCAGGCGCTCCAGCCGACCGCTCAACCGCTGCGCGGTTTCGCGTCGGCTGAGCTTGGTCGTTAGTTCCGACGCTTGCGCGTCGGAACTAACGGGCTGCGGATTCCCATCCGCTTGTGTCCCGCGCAAGCGCAGGACTAACAAGCGAATGAAGCGGACAGTCCTTATCAAAATAAATTTTCAACGGACATGCCGCTTATCCGCAGCCCGTTATACATAAAAAATTTAAATTGCGAGGAATCGATTTGTAAATGAAAAACTTTAAAGAAAAGTCAGACAAAATATGGGAAGTTGCAAACCTTCTCAGAGGCGATTACAAAAGAGCAGATTACGGAAAAGTAATTTTGCCAATGACAGTGCTAAGGCGTTTGGACTGTGTGTTAAAAAGCACCAAACAAGATATTCTTGATTATTTGCCAAAAGTTGATAGTTTAAAAGAAAGTGCAAAAGACATTGCTCTGAACAAAAAAGCAGGTTTTAACTTTCATAACCGAAGCCAATTTGACTTTGATAAACTCATTGCCGACCCAAATAATGTTGCGGCAAATCTTAGAAATTTCATCAACGGATTTTCGACAAGTGCCAGAGAAATAATTGAATACTTCAACTTTGACGACCAAATAGACCGAATGGACGACCCAAAAGCGGACATTCTTTTTCGGGTGGTAAAAGCATTTCAGGAAATTGACCTTTCAGAAGATGACCCAATGATTATGGGTTACATTTTTGAAGACCTTATCCGAAAATTCTCTGAACAATCCAACGAAACCGCAGGGGAACACTTTACGCCACGAGAAGTAATTCGGTTAATGGTTAATGTGCTGTTCAACGAAGACAGCGAAACCCTGACCAAAGAGGGAATTGTAAAAACAATGTACGACCCTGCTTGTGGAACTGGCGGAATGCTTTCGGTTGCCGAACAACATTTGCACGAACTCAACTCAAAAGCTGAACTAAAAGTTTTCGGACAGGAAATAAACCCTGAATCTTACGCCATCTGTAAATCGGATATGCTGATTAAAGGGCAGAATCCTGCAAATGTAAAATTCGGAAACACCTTTACCGTTGATGGACTGGAAGAGGAGAAATTTGATTATATGCTTTCCAATCCACCTTTTGGTGTGGACTGGAAAAAAGCACAAAAAATCATCAAAGCAGAAGCAGACAGCAAAGGAATGAGAGGGCGTTTTGGGGCAGGATTGCCAAGAATTAACGATGGTTCGCTGCTCTTTTTACAACATATGATTTCAAAAATGAAATCGGGCGGAACACGCATAGGCATTGTGTTTAATGGCTCGCCTTTATTTTCCGGTGCAGCAGGTAGCGGAGAAAGTGAAATAAGAAAATGGATTATTGAAAATGATTGGTTAGAAACCATTATTGCACTACCCGACCAACTGTTTTACAACACAGGTATTTCAACTTACATCTGGATTATTACCAATAAGAAAAGTTCTGAACGCAAAGGAAAAGTGCAGTTGATAAACGCCACAGGTGCAAAAGATGAAGAATTAATAAAAGAAGGCAAACTCGACCAAAACCGTTTTTGGCAAAAAATGGATAAAAGTTTGGGTAATAAACGTAAAAAGATTGTTGAAAACGGCACCGAAAAAGGCATTGGTTTTATTACGCAGCTATACGGAAACTTTGAGGACCTGTCTGCCGAACAGGCAGGAAACGAATTTTCTAAAATAGTACCCAACGACTATTTTGCGTATTGGAGAATTACAGTAGAACAACCGCTTAAAGAAAATGGCAAAGTGGTAAAAAGTAAAGGCAAACCCAAAGCCGACAGCTCTTTGCGAGATTATGAAAACATTCCTTTTTTAAAAACAGACGAAAACGGAAATCTTGTACCGCAAACCATTGAGGAATATTTTAAGCGTGAAGTAAAACCGCACTTGCCCGAAGCCTGGATTGACGAAACCAAAACCAAAGTGGGCTACGAAATAAACTTTACCAAATATTTCTACGAGTTTAAACCCCTGCGACCTTTAGAGAAGATAAAAGCCGATATTTTGGCGTTGGAAGAAAAAACTTTGGGAATAGAGAAAAATATCTTGAACCATGATTAATAAGGATTGATTGATTTCATGATTATGAAGTATAAAGATTTAACGCATAGAATTATTGGATGCGCCATGGAGGTGCATAAGTATTTGGGTAATGGCTTTCAAGAAGTCGTTTATCAAAGAGCCTTATCCATTGAGTTAAACATGAACAATATCAGCCATGAAAGAGAAAAAGAGATGTCTCTGCAATACAAAGGTTTTGATATAGGCACACGCAGAGTAGATTTTTTTGTTGAGGAAAAAATAATGGTTGAAATAAAGGCACTGGTCAATTTGGAGGATGTACACCTGGCACAAGCAATGAACTATGTGGAGGCATACAACATGGAAATAGGTCTGCTTTTAAACTTCGGAGCAAAAAGTCTTCAATTCAAAAGAGTACATAACAATAAGGTCTTGAACCTTGATGCAACCGAATCGAAAGTTTCACCTGATTTCCATAATCAAAAAAAATCAAGCCATCAAGACCATCAAAAAAATCAAGGTTCAGACAAATGAAGAAATACGACAACTATAAAGATTCAGGCATTGAATGGATTGGGGAAATACCTGAGCATTGGATAAGTATTCCAATGAGATTTTTACTGCGACAAAAGATAACTGACGGACCACACGAAACACCACAATTTATAGCTGAGGGTATTCCTTTTTTATCTGTTGATGGTATTCAGAACGGGGAATTAGTTTTTGAAGGTTGCAGAAAAATATCAGAAGAAGACCATAGCAGGTATAAACAAAAATGTGTTGTTGAAAAACAAGATATTTTAATGGGAAAGGCTGCGTCCGTAGGTAAAGTAGCCCAAGTAAAAGTTGATTTTGAATTTAGTATTTGGTCACCACTTGCTCTTTTAAAACCAAATCACAATAAAATTACATCTGCATATTTTGAATATTTTTTAAAAAGTACATATGCTAAGGATAATGCAAATATCCTTTCCACTTTTAATACCCAACAGAATATAAGTATGACTGATATTCCAAGGATTTATTATATAATACCGAATTCAATTGAAGAACAAACCGCCATTGCTCACTACCTCGACCGCAAAACAGCCGAAATAGACGAACTGATAGCCGACAAAAAACGCCTGCTCGAACTCTACAATGAAGAAAAAACCGCCATCATCAACCAAGCGGTTACCAAAGGCATTAACCCTAATGTGCCAATGAAAGACACCGGCATTGAATGGCTGGGCGAAATTCCTGAGCATTGGGAG